>Ga0160423_10001371_pt1 | contig 20431 bp, 14 predicted proteins | sample CRUFie14St8metaG_FD_108191 | JGI IMG/M metagenome (GOLD analysis project Ga0160423, IMG submission 108191) | Marine microbial communities from the Costa Rica Dome - CRUD Field 142mm St8 metaG | ecosystem: Environmental > Aquatic > Marine > Oceanic > Photic zone | place: Costa Rica: the Eastern... | reverse complement strand
TTTCGATTAAAGTTCTAGGAGCATCATATATATCATTTCCACGGCCTAGATAACAAGGGTCATGATAGGTAATTCGTTTACCCTTGAATTCACCACCCTCTATTGAAATTTTACCCTCATCAATTAAATTTTGTATAAACTCAGTATGATGAATTACTTTATACTTACCACCTAATTCAGGGTATTCATTTTTCAATGTATTAAAACAATGTGGACAAGTAGCAACTATTTTTTGAATCCCATATCCGTTTAGAACTTGTATATTCATCATGGCTTGCATTTGAAACAAGAATTCATTTCCAGCTCTTTTAGCAGGATCACCAGTGCATGTTTCTTCTTTTCCTAAAACAGCGTACTTTATATCTGCTTTATTTAAAATTTTGATAAAAGCACGCGTAATTCTTTTTGCCCTATCGTCGAAACTACCCGCACATCCAACCCAAAATAACACGTCAGGTTTCTCACCGTGTGATACATAGTCTGCTATTGTATTAACTTTTAATGCCGCCATTTAATCTTCTTCATCTGCCCAATTAAGTCTATCCGCTGCTGGGAATGCCCACGGAGCTCCATTATTTTCAATATTTCCAAACATATTGTTTAGTTCACTCGTGGCTTTAGATTCCTCCATAACCAAATACCTTCGCAAATCAACAATTACAGTCAAAGGGTCATTATTAACCGGACAAGCCTCTACGCAGGCATTGCAGGAAGTACATGCCCACAACTCTTCCATTGTAATATAGTCGTTTAATAATGTTTTAATTTTTGTTACATCTTTTCCATGCTTATCAATTCGCTTTCCATACTCCTCTGCTCGATCTCTCACATCCATCATTATTTTCCGAGGTGAAAGTAATTTTCCTGTCTGATTTGCTGGACATTGATCCGTGCATCTTCCGCACTCAGTACAGGTATATGCATCCATTATACTCTTCCAAGAGAGATCTGTAATATCTTTTGCACCGAAAATACTCGTTCCGTAAGCCGTTTCAGTATTTTCAGGCTGTGAAGCATATGGATCTGCATTAGGATCCATCATCAACTCAACTTCACGCTTCACACTATCCATGTTGGTAAACTTACCATTAGGCGATAATTTTGAATAATAAACATTTGGAAATGCCAGAATGATGTGAAAATGTTTGGAAAAAGGTAAATAATTTAAAAAGGCCAATATTCCTACGATATGAAACCACCAGCACCCCCGTTCAACAAGAAAAATTTGTTGTGCATCTAAATCACTTAACAAGGGAACTAAAAATTTACTTACTGGAAAAGAACCCGCTTGTACATAGCCATCGAATTCAAGTTGTTGAAGCTGGAGATCAGCAGCATTCATTAATAGAAACGCAGTCATTAACAGGATTTCCGAATATAGAATAATTAATGCATCTCGTTTTGGCCATTCCGTCATTGCTACACCCTCAAATCGTTTAATTCTCTTTGAAAATCGCCTAGCAAGAAAAATAGCACAAACCAGAATAACACCAAATGCTAAACACTCAAAAAAACCAATTAAAAAACCATAAAATGAACCTAGGAAATCTGCAAAAAGCCTGTGTGTTCCTAAAATACCGTCTAAAACAATCTCTAGAACTTCAATATTAATAATCACAAAACCAACATAGACTACAATATGTAATGCAGCAGATATTGGTCTTTTAGTCATCTTACTTTGACCAATAGCAACAAGCATCATTATTTTAAGACGCTCCCATCTATTATCGATTCTTTTATAACCTACACCCAAAAAGATGTTTCTTCTGATTTTTTTTACTCTAAGGTAGAAGGTAAGCGAAGTCGCGATAAGTAAAAGAGTAAATATAATATTTGAAATATATTGCATGAAGGTATTGTAAACTCTTGTATTTATTAAGATATTTTACTGTGTTTTACAAGAATTTGTTTCAGTATTGAAAAATAAGGTGTAATCAAAAATTAATCTTCTCTTTCAAAAAAGATAGTTGAGATTATTTGTTGACTTAGTTAGATGTGCCAATAACTTGATTCTCAGATAGAGGAATTAATTTTTACCATATTTCTGAAGAATTTGTTTCAATCTTACCGAATCACATGGAGTACCGCAAGAATCTCTTATCTCGGCCGCTAATGCACCATATATTTCTTCGTTAAGTTTCTTCAACACGAGAGCATTACCCTTTAACACCGCATAATCTGTCGAATCCCAACCACTGGCTGCTTTTTGCCGTTTACTACCGAAGTTTATTAAAGATACATTAAGGTACCTTCCAGGATTTTGTTTTAAGTCCATCAATAAAAAGTCTAAATCAGCACTTGCCAAAACCAAATGCTCGTATAGCTTTTTATCATTAAGCAACTTACCTGCAGTACCCTCACCGTTATTAATTTTATCCATGATCAGCTCCGTTTCCACTAAAACATCATTCACTCGAGAGATTGTCTGCGTAATATGCGACTTTGCAATACTATCAGTAATGTTGTCTAAATTCTCTATGATACTTGTAATCTTACTACTGTTGTTGTTCAAGGTTTTTGTCAAGGACTCTATGTGATCGACTATTCTTTCAACTTTTGCATTTTTAAGATCAGTTGTGATGGAGTCCAAAGAATTTGTTGCATGGAGAATGTTAGACATTGCAAGAGGTATTTGCTCAAAAGACTTTTTTAAATTACTCTGGGTCTTATCATCCATTACCACCACAAAAGTTTTGACGAGTTTATCAGCCGAAGATATTAATTCATCAACTTTATTTTGGAGTGGAGCTAATCTAGCATCTACTTCATCTTTAAGTGATGGAGAAAGTTTACCAATTAATGTATCGCCTACATTAACTGGGGAATTACCTTTTTTGATATTTGATAATTCCACAACCATAGTACCCAATAAACCGACAGAAGATATTTCAGCAATACAGCTATCATAAAGTTCAATCCCTTCTGTTTCAACTTCAAACTTAACTACCCAACAATAGCCATCCGTTGCGCTAGAGTCAAACTCGATACCCTTAACCGAACCTACTTGCATACCTCTGTAGTTTACTCCACTTGAAGATGCCAGCCCATCAAGATTTTGGTACTTGGCATAGATTCCTCTATCGGCAGAGAAAACATCATTTCCCGACAAAAAATTTGCACCCCAATACAGCATAAAAATTGCTGAGGTGACCGTTAATCCTATTTTAAATTCTTTGCTCACAATTTTGCACTATTTACTGTTTTCCTTGAGCTATTAACTCCTTAGCTTTTTTAACAGAAACTCTGTTTCCCTTGTAGAAAGCTACAACAAATGCATCATTAAAACTAGTTTGTCTTACTTTTTTCTGTAATTCCATGGCCTCCTCTTGAGTAACGCAATTTCCTACAGCATATTTAAAAACTTCACCAGATTTGTATTCAAAAACCTCTTTAACGTCCTTAAACTTGCGTGAATTTAAGGGTATTTTTTTACTTGATGAAGTTATTTGAACCCTAAAAAGCACTTCATTGTTTTTTGGATTGCGTTTTTCAATTTCTTTTTTTGCTTCCTCAGCCTTGTGGATTTTTATTACTTTGGCCACAGAGTCCTTACTCGATTCAATTTTCTTTAATTGCTCATTCGCTTTCTCTTCTCCAATTTTCACTTTTAGAATATTTGTTATCATAGAATCTAATTGCGAAAACAACTTAGACTCTTTAGCAATAATTTGGCTTGGATTATACCCTTCTATTTCTAGTTTATATTCTGCAAAAGCTCTAAATATAGCCGCGGCAGTTTCCGACTGACCAACTTTGTCCTTGAGTAACTCCTCTTCGGATTTATTTGTTAAAAATCCGAGTTCAATTAAAACACTAGGCATAGTTGTTCGGTACATAACTAAGAGGACTCTCTGCCTCACCCCCCTGCTGTGTCGATTATTTCTGGTTTTGAACTGATGCTCTACTTTAGTTGCAAAATTAATACTTGATTGTAAATATTCCTGCTGGTATAAACCCATCAGAATATTAGTCATTGGGCTATTCGGATCATAACCGTCATAATTTTTTTTATAATCTTTCTCCATAAAAATCACAGAGTTTTCCCTTTTTGACAATTCCAAGTTCCTATCTGTATATTTAGTACCCATTACATAGGTCTCTGTACCGAAAGCTAATTTATTCTGTGCAGAGTTAGCATGAATACTAATGAATAAATTAGCTTTATTTCTATTGGCAATATTTGCTCTTTCATGAAGTTTTACAAAAACATCCTTATCCCTTGTATAGATTACATTAACATTCGGAAAATAAGCTTTTATTAACCTACCAAGCTTTAAAGCAACACTCAAGCAAATATGTTTTTCTTGCGATGAAGATCCTAAACAGCCTGGGTCATGACCACCGTGCCCAGCATCGATAACAATTGTTTTCACATTGAAATTTTGTGATTGAATTGAATCTTTTTGCCCAGGAGATTTGAAAACACTACACGAAAAGAAAAATAAAATAAGAATCACGGCTCTTCTTCGTTTAAAAATTGAGGCATAATTTTTGTTCACTCTGAACAATTTAGACCTTAATTTTTGTTTAATTTTAAACGACATTTTCATATTGTTAAAACAGTTTCCAAAAAGGAATAGTATAATCTTGTTATCAAAATTAAATATAACTTCAAGGTTTCTGGCAGTCTTGCTTGGATTATTAATTAACAATGGTTTTTCAAAAACACTGTCCTTTAACTCTTTAGAATCTCTTTTTCCAGGTTCGAATGATATAAACTTATCAGCAGACAGCATTCTAAGAGATACTGTAATTGTTGATGAAGTATCGGATGGAGCTCCTGATTTTCCTGTTAAATACACGGCCAAAGATTCGATTGATTTCGACAACACCAATCAAATAGTATACCTTTTTGGAGAAGCAAAAGTAGATTATGGTAAAATTTCTCTTGAGGCTGATAAAATAAAAGTATTTATTGGCAAAAATGAAGTACATGCATTTTGTAAAAAAGACAGCATAACTGGAAAAATTTTACAAAAAGTTGTTTTCACTGATGATGGTGATAGTTTCGAAGCGCCTGAAATGAAATACAACTTCAACACCAAAAAAGGAAGAATTATTCAAGCAGCTACCCAAGAAGGAGAAATGCATTTGTTATCTAATGTTGGAAAGAAAATGCCCAACAACGATATTTTTTTAAAAAGAGGAAAACTTACCACTTGCGACCATGAACACCCACACTTTTATTTTGAATCACGAAAGTTAAAGGTAATTCCAGGCAAAAAAATTATTGTAGGCCCAACCAACTTAATCATTAGGGAACTGCGCACGCCTATATGGTTGCCTTTTGGTATATTCCCGAACAATCAGAAAAAAAAATCTGGAATACTCATTCCGGGTTACGATAACAGGAGAGGTTCATTTGGACTAGACCAATTGGGTTATCATTGGGCGATAAACGATTACGTACATGCTGAATTCTTAACAAGCGTCTACTTTTCTGGAAGAACTCTTCTTTCAGGAGAGTTGAAATATAAAAAAAGGTATAAATACGATGGTAAAATAAAACTGAATTATACCAAAGATGTCATTGGTAGGCCCGATATATCTGGATATAAAATCACAAAAGATTTTAATCTAAAATGGATTTTCAACCAAAATGCTAAAGCCCATCCAAAAAGTAAATTTGGAATAAGTATCGATGCAAAGTCACCTACTTTTAACCAAACTCAAAATCTAAATTCAACAACTGCAATTTCCACTGTCCAAGGACAAAACAACTCTCAAATCAGATGGGGTTGGACAGATAAGAATTGGAGCTTGAATACCATTTCCAGTCTTAACCAAAACTTTTCACAAAACCGAATTACAATGACGCTTCCCTCAATGAACTTGAGTATCCGTGCCATAAATAAAGGTATATTTACTTTTGCAGGTAGTGCTGAAACTAAAAATTCTGTAACGGCTGGAGATTCCACATTCTTTTCTCAACAAACACTACAAAATTTCAGAAATGGGGCAAAAGCTAATGTTAATATGAGAATTTCTAAACGAGTTACCTTTTTCAAATATCTCAACGTTACACTACCCTCAGTAAATTGGAATTCCTATTTAATTACGGAACAAATATCAAAAATTCAAACAATAGATGGATTGATAAATGATACAGCAAATACATTTAATTATGCTTATGACCTTTCACTGGGGAACTTTGGAATTAATACCAAAATATTCGGTACCTATAAATTTTCAAAAGAGAGCTACTTAAAAGCAATACGTCATCAAATTACGCCATCTGCAAATTTAACGTACCGACCAGATTTTTTTATTGATGCGCAAAACATCAATCAAATTGCTTTTGACACGATTGCAAATAAAAATATAGAATACAATAAATATTCAACTGCTATGTATCGCCCAAATGCGAGCAAAGCAGCAAGTTTAAATTTTGTTTTAGATCAAAACCTCCAATCCAAGATAAAAGACCTTTCTGACTCAACAGGCTTAAAGTACAAAAAAATAAACATTATCAATGCATTTAGGCTGGTATCCTCTTATAACTTTCTAAAAGACTCTTTAAACTGGAGTAACCTATCGATATCCTTGAACACAGCACCTTTATTTTTGAAAAACTTGAATATTTCTGGAAGGTTTTCGCCTTATGCAATTGATGCAAATGGTCAAGAGTACAATGAATTGCTGTGGACCAATGGACAAATAGGAAGATTGACAAACTTGATAGCGCAAACTGCTTTAAGTTTAAACAGAAATATGCTTACAAAATGGATTTTTGGTTTAGAAAGAAGTCCAAAAGATAATTTTGGTTGGACGATGGACGTAAACTATACCTACAACTATTCTAAACCAGCTTTTGAGGCTTCAAATCATCAAACTTTTGGAATCAGAGGTAAGGTTCAACTTACCAAAAAAACAGAGTTTAATTACAATTTGCCCATCAACCTTAAAACCCGAAATTTTGCTACCACAGGCTATTTTAACATTAAAAGAGATTTACACTGCTGGCTAATTACATTGAACTATCTCCCATTCTATGAAAATTTAAACTTCTCTTTTATCATTCAACCAAAAGCATCACTTCTGAGAGATGTTAAATTTGATAGAAATTACAGAGGAAATGGACTATAATTTAAACCTTAGATAAATGGCTGAAATAATCAACACAGAAAATGCTCCTGCTCCTATTGGACCATACAATCAATCTGTTCGAACAGGAAATTTATTATTTGTTTCTGGGCAAGTTCCCTTTATTCCTGAAACAATGGAACTAATTACAGAATCTGTAGAGGCAGAAACACACCAAGTAATGAAAAACATAGAAGCAATTTTAAAGAAAGCAGGACTGAATTTAACCAGCATTGTTAAAGCATCTATTTTTTGTAAAGACTTAAACGACTTTGGACGAATTAATGAAATTTACGGATCCTATTTTGAAGGCAATCATCCAGCGCGAGAATGCGTTGAAGTTGCAAGATTACCAAAAGACGTAAGCGTTGAGATTTCTGTCATTGCCGAATTCCAATAGCACTAATGAAAATAGCATAACTAAAGAAATAACTTTTATGAATTTTTATCCGTTATTATTTAAAGGCAAGCCTATGAATAATAACGGATTATGGCAAATAAAATAACAGATGAATTAATTAATGAAACCATTGAATTAGCCAAAGAAATTCAACTGCCAAACAAAAATCACGTTACAAATCCTTTTTCTGACAGACTAGGCCCTTTACTTGATGCTCCAGAAAGTAAACATTTCCTGATAAAACTGATGGATGTTGCTTTTAGAAGTAGTAATTTTGACCGAATATCGAATTATGTATTCGATCTTTTTAACTCTACAGATGCACATAAAAACTTATTTAATCCATCAGAGAGTATTCTTGTTCGTTTATACAGAATTATAGGACATAAATTCCCCTCTGTAAGCATTCCATTCATGTTAGACCAAATCCAAGAAGTGACCAGTCCAGTCATTTTTTTTAAAGACTCCAATAAGTTTAAAGAACACGTATTGAAACGAAAAAAACATGGAATAACGCTTAATGTGAACCCAATTGGCGAAACTTTGATTGGAGAATTTGAGGCAAAAGAAAGAATCAACAAATACATTGAGTTTTTACATGATGAAAACGTTAATTACTTATCCATTAAATTATCTACTATTCATTCTCAAATAGATGCCATTTCACACGATGAAGTAGTCGAAGAATGCGTCCTAAGACTATCCAAATTATATCATGAGATTATACAAATAAGAGAGTCAACAGGTATTGAAAAGTTTATAAATCTGGATATGGAGGAATATCGAGATTTATCCATTACTCTTCAAACATTTAAGCGCACATTAAACAAACCAGAATTTAAAACAATTAGGGCAGGAATTGTATTGCAAGCGTACCTCCCTGACACCTATAAAGAAGCCGTAAAATTAAGAGATTGGGCAAAAGAAAGAGTGAAACAAGGTGGTGCGCCCGTAAAGGTTAGAATTGTGAAAGGTGCAAATCTAGAAATGGAAAAAACTGAAGCTTCCATGCATGGATGGCCACTTGCAACCTATTCCAATAAACTAGACACAGATGCTAATTACAAGAAAATTTTACTAGAACTTCTTGTACCATCTTCTGTAGCTTCATTAAATGTAGGTGTTGCATCACACAATATTTTCGACTTGGCATTTTGTTTGAACATTACTTTAAAAAACAACCTTCAAAAACACGTAGATTTTGAAATGCTAGAAGGCATGGCAAAATCTACCACAATTGAAATCAATAAAAAAGGTGTACGGCTAATTTTATATACTCCAATTGTTGAAAAACAAAATTATATAAATGCAATTGCCTATTTGGTAAGACGATTGGATGAAGGAACTCAGGATGGTAATTTTTTAAAAGAAGGATTCAACCTTGATATAGACTCTAGGAAATGGAATGTTCTAAAAGACCAATTCTTAGCGTCTTTAAAAAAGATAAATTCTGTGCAAATTGACCCCAACAGAAAACAAAATCGCTTATCGGAGAAATATGAAATTGAAGATGGATTCAAAAACTGTCCCGATACAGACTTTACAAATGAATTGAATCGAGAATGGATTCGAAAAATCCGAAAAAAATGGCTAAACACATCCGATATTTCAATTATCCCGATTGTTGGGTCGAATCATAAAAACAACCGCTTAAAAATTCACCAAAAAAACTGGAGAAAACAATTGCCCTGGGAATACGAATTAGCCACAGAGGAAGATTATAAAAATGCAATTCAAAACTCTTCTTCTTGGTATACCAAAACTCCAGACCAGATGTATAAACTGCTTAAAGAGGTAGCTAAACACATCTCGGAAAAAAGAGCTGATTTAATTGGAATGGCTGTTTCAGAATTGGGTAAACTTCCCAAAGAAGTGGATATTGAAGTATCAGAAGCAATTGATTTTGCAAACTATTACGCTGAAACTATTTATGACTTAAAAAAAGAAAATATTGATTACGATAGCTCTGGGATAAACTTAGTCCTCTCTCCCTGGAATTTTCCCGTTGCAATTCCCATTGGAGGTGTATTAGCATCGCTTGCCTCAGGCAAAAGAGTTGTCCTTAAACCATCCCAAAATGCTGCTGGAACAGCATATTTAATAAGTACATGCCTTTGGGGTGCAGGAATTCCAAGAGATGCTTTTTATTTCTTACCCTCTGAAGAAAAAACATTGGATAACTTTCTAACCTCAGGAAATATTTTCGACGCTGTAATATTAACTGGCGGTAATGAAACTGCTCAATTTTTATTGCAAAGAAACCCTTATTTAAACCTTTATGCAGAAACAGGAGGTAAAAATGCAACTATAGTAACCGCATTAGCTGACAAAGAACAAGCAATTGCAAACGTTGTTAATTCTGCTTTTGGAAATAGTGGTCAAAAATGCTCAGCAACATCATTGCTTATTTTGGAAAAAGAAGTGTATGAGAACAAACAATTTAAACTACTACTAAAGGATGCTTCCGAAAGTAAGAAAGTGGGTAATCCATGGGATTTTGAAACAAAAATTGGCCCCATTACTGTTCCCATAAATGATAAAATAAAAAAGGTATTAAAAAACACAAAAGAAAAAGACTGGCTATTAAAACCATTGATCAAAGAAAATCAAATTCTTTCACCCGGTATTAAATGGGGAATAACCAAAAACGATTTTGAATATAGAAACGAACTTTTTGGACCAATTCTATGTGTCATGAAAGCGGAAAATCTAGAAGAGGCAATTGACCTAGTTAATGGCACCCCTTATGGACTAACAAGTGGCATAGAGTCTCTCTCACATCAAGAAGTGGACTACTGGAAAAATAAGGTGAAAGCGGGCAATTTATATGCCAACAGAAGTACGACCGGCGCAATTGTTCAAAGACAACCTTTTGGTGGTATAAAAGCCTCTTCATTTGGATTTGGGATGAAAGCTGGAGGACCAAACTATGTTAGGCAATTCATAAATTATAACCCAAATAAAATTTCAAATTCAACACTTAAAACTGATTTCAAAGCTGTTTATGAGAACCACTTTAAAAAGGAAATTGACTACTCCAAAATTAGAGGTCAACACAATATATTTCGGTATCAAAAAGCAAAAAATGCAATTATTCTCATTGATGAAACAACCAAAAAAGAAGACCTAGAAATCGTACTGCTCTCATGCGAAACGATTAACTTGCCTTTTACACTCTTCTCAACAGACGCAAACAATAAATTGAACGGCACACCAATTAAACTAGACGAACTAAACAATATCCTAAAAGACATTGATGAAGACACCATACTAAGGAGCTTAATAAAAATACTACCTGAAGAGTTTATGAAAGAATGTCACCTAAACAACATACATGTTTCAAATCGAACTCCAAATACAAACGGCCGATTTGAGCTCCTGAATTACTTTACAGAGCAAAGTTTATCCATCAACTTTCACAGATATGGGAATTTAATGGGAGAAAAAAATCTGTAAACACATATTTACTAAACTCTACACAGAACCGCAAAGAACATCTATAATTCAGTTAAAACTTCCCTAATTTTCTTCAAAAAAAACAAACAACACAATTCCTATTAGAATAAAAATTAAACTTCGTATTTGTAAAGCCCTTTAGTATATTTACATCATGAAACTAGTCGTTATTGGGGGTGGGAATATGGGCCTAACCTATGCAAAAGGAATCCACCAAGCAGGTTTATTAACCGAAAAAATTTCAATTTTAGAAACAGGAGATGTATTTACACAACTTGTAAATACAGAACCTGATTTTGATATATATGATAATGCTGAAGACTGCATTAAAAATGCAAATATACTATTAATTGCTGTGAAACCTTTTCATGCCAAAGATGTGTTTGAATCTATCAAAAATCACACTAGTAAACATCAAGTTGTTATTTCCGTTATGGCAGGGGTAAAAATAAGTACTATTGAGAGTGGTATAGGCCTTGAAAAAATAGTCCGTTCAATGCCTAACTTACCTGCTATGATAGGGAAAGGAATGACAGCATTTACTGCATCTAAAAATCTCTCTATTGAAGAAGAAAAAATTGTTGTTCAAATTTTGGAGTCAACAGGAGAAGTGATTCAAGTAAAAACCGAGGATGACATTGATAAATCAACAGGGTTATCTGGGAGTGGGACAGCATACATATTATACTTTATGGAAGGCCTTATAAATGCAGCTAAAGAGTTTGGATTTTCTGAAGAAGAAGCAAAAAAAATAGTAAGTCAAACTTTTGATGGTGCGGTTGAATTATATCGTAGAAACGATCTCTCAACATCGGAATGGATTGAAAAAGTGTGTTCAAAAGGAGGCACAACAATTGAAGCAATCAACTCATTTGAAAGCAACAACGTTAAAGATTCTATCAAAAAAGGAGCTTTTGCTGCTTATAAACGAGCTTTAGAGCTTGGGAATTCATAATATATTACGAACTTTAGAATATGATTTTCTCTACCGAAACAAAAAATAGAGCGCTGAAAGATTTAGCCAAACTAATTGACGATAACAAATCGGAAATTATTGCTCAAAATAAAATTGATTTGGATAATGCTCAAAACATCGACCCCACTCTGATTGATCGATTAAAAGTCGACGAAAAAAAGGTAGATGGAATGGTCTCAGCAGTTGAAGAAATTATCTCCGATGAAGATCCACAGGGAAAAGTTCTTCATGAATATACTCATCCAAACGGAATGCTTGTTCAAAATAAGGTAGTCCCTTTTGGGAACATACTTATTATTTATGAATCTCGTCCAGATGTTACTATTGAAGCTGCGATAACTGCCTTTAAAGGAGGAAATAAGATTTTGTTAAAAGGAGGAAAAGAATCTAAAAATTCAAATCTTTTTTTAGTCAGTCTCTGGCACAAAGCCTTACAAAAAAACAATATTCCAAGTGATTTTGTCACCTACCTAGATATCAATAGAGAGGAAACACAAAAGCTCTTAAAAGAAAATACGCATAAATTAGACCTGATTATCCCTAGAGGAGGAGAAGGTTTAATCAACTATATCAGAACAAACACCTCGGTTCCTCTTCTCATTAGCGGACGAGGAAACAACTTTGTATACATCCATGACAAATGTGATTTTGACATGGCTATTGACATAGTGCTAAATGGAAAAAGTAGATTGAGTGTTTGTAACGCAATTGATAAAGTTTTAATTCATAAAAGTCTGCCTAATTTCTCTGAAAAAGTGGAAACCTTGGTACAAGAATTAGCCCGATTGAATATGGAAATATTAGCGGATGGGGAGCAAATAGAAGCAATAAATGGAGTTCATAAAATGGAGGAGAATGTTTACTCCGATGAATTTTTAGCTGCAAAGATTCTCCTTGGAGAGGTAAACAATATAGATGAAGCCATCGATAAAATAAACTTACATTCTGGTGGACATTCAGCGGTAATTGTAGCATCAAATGATGCAACAGCAGAAGATTTTCAAAACAGAGTTGATTGCGCTGCTGTTTATCAAAACGCATCATCACGATTCACAGATGGAGGACAACTAGGTTTTGGAGCTGAAATAGCAATATCTACACAAAAGCTTCATTTTAGAGGACCTGTCGCAACTGGACAATTGGTTACCAACAAATGGTTTATTAAAGGAAACGGTCAAATAAGAGGATAATGAAACCGATTATAGTTTTAAAAATAGGCACCTCTACTTTAACTGCTGGAACAGAAAATATTTCTCGAGGGAAAATCGAAGATATCTCGAGACAAATCCTTGAATTAAAAAAAGAATACAGTGTCATTTTGGTGTCTTCAGGTGCAATTGCAACCGCTCGTCAGTTTATTAAATTGAATAATGAGAAAAAAATAATCAAAAATAAATCCGCTCTATCTGCTATTGGTCAGCCTAAATTAATGCAGATATACATTGAAGTTTTTAATGATTTTGGTTTAAATGCTGCACAATGTCTTCTTACTCATTATGATTTGAAAGGAAATGATTCTCGAATAAATACAAAAGAAACAATACTAGAGCTTTTAAAACACGATTATATACCCATTGTTAATGAAAATGATACCGTCGCAGTTGAAGAAATAATATTAGGCGATAACGATAAACTTTCAGCCATGGTAGCAGAACTTGTTGGTGCAAGTAAACTAGTAATTGCTTCTGATATAGATGGAATTTTTAATGGAAACCCCAACCTTAACCCAAATGCAAAACTAATTGAAGAAGTCAAAAGTGTTGATGAAATAAAACCGTTCATTCAAGATGTTGACAACGGATTGGGAACAGGCGGAATGCAATCAAAAATTCAGGCTCTTGAAATATGTGAAGGGACAAATATTGAAGTCCTCATTGTAAATGGTGGAATCCAATTTTTTCTTAGAAAGGTGCTCAATAACGAAATTAAGTTTACCACTTTTAGGTCCTAAAAAATAGACTGCCAATTTTATTTTTAAAGCTCACTTAAAATTGATCCTAAACGAGCTTTACACACCAAGAAAGAAACCTTTTCCTCTGATTTTATGGAATCGATTAATTTTTCGAGTGTATGTAACCCTCTTTTTATTTCGGTTAATATTACGAGATTAAGCTTTAATTCACCTTCTGAAATTGCTCTAAACACATCTTCTAATACATGAGACATTGATGCAATTGATTTAAACTCTAAACCCAAAGCATGCCCCTTTAAAAGACGAAAATTGATGAAGAGGGCATCCATTAAAGCTTTGGTTTCTTTATTTTCTTCTAAAGCAGTGAATAACTCATTAATTTCGGTGTAATTCTGAATAGCGTAAGCATAAAATAATTCTATGTGCGGACTAGGCTCCATGTGTCTAAAATTTCATGCAAAAAAAGAATCATTATTTTTAGGTAATAACGGCTACTAATAAGTAGAGTAGCCTTGTTTTCTTCTAAAGCCCACCATCTTTAGGCTCTAATTTCAACGAATCTATAACCCCAATAGTATCTATAGCCATTGCAGGAACTGAATCTTTAAGTAATTCAACATCAAAGGACTTAACTTTAACTGTACTATCTTTTTCAGCAATTTCAGAATACTGAATATTCGATGTTGATTCCGAAACAACTTTATTTTCTAAAGCCTTCGTTTCTTCCTTGATTTCTTTTGTATCTGATTTCACAGCCTTAGCCTCAGACTTCAATTCCTTTTCCTTCTCAATAATAGCCTTAGCTTCCTTTTTGATTTCTTTTGTATCTGATTTCACAGCCTTAGCCTCAGACTTCAATTCCTTCTTCTGCTCATTAATTGCTTTGGATTCATTTTTAATTTCTTTCGCCTCAGATTTCACCTCATTAGCTTGAGACTTTAGTTCTTTCTCCTTCTCATTGATGGCTTTAGCCTCCTTCTTGATTTCTCTCGCTTCAGATTTTTCTTTACTAGCCTCAGATTTCAACTCCTTCTCTTTAGCATTAAGTTGTTTCACTGTCTTTTTCTCTTCAGCCTTTTCCTTTTTATTTTCTGCTTTCTCTTTTTTATCCTCAGCCTTTTCCTTTTTATTTTCCGCTTTCTCTTTCTTATCCTTAGCCTTCTCCTTCTTGTCTTCGGCTTTCTTTTTCTTATCCTTAGCTTTTTCCTTTTTATTTTCAGCTTTCTTTTTCTTCCCTTTCGCTTTCTTTCTTTTTTTGTCCTCCTTGTCTTTAAAGGTGAAATTAACTCCGAAACTACCCGCTAAATTTCTAGTATAGTCAATTTGCGTAAGACCATAAATATTGTCCATCATAGCATAAAGTTGGAATGCACCCGCATGCAAAACAACACCAGCACCAATATTATTGTATGTTTTATTTACACCACTGTAGGTTAACTTAGCCGACAACCATCTTTTTAAATTTATTCCACCTGAAAACATATACATCGGGTAAATTTTGTTATTGAACACCCTTCCGTGCAACATCCCCTGAAAAACAAAATAATCTGTAAAACTATATGAAGCTCCAGCGTATATTTGGGTTTTTAATCCTGTTGTATACGAAATTTGCGACCTCTGTAAATTAAATGTTGATGTTAAGCTATCTGTTAGATCTTCTGAAAAACTAGAGCCATTATCATTGTCGTCCCCAGATTCTAGTAATTCATCCAAAGGCAAACCATCAAACTTAAATGAAGCGCCATCATTGTATAAAGTTTCCCCATATTCTGACCATTTTAAATACCCTAAATCAACTATACTCCCAAAAAACTGTATGTTGTCTGAAAACTGATAATTCACCCCTAAATCAAGACCCAAACCAAGGTTATTTGGATTAAAATAAGGAGGGTTCCCCATTTGTTCAGCTAATTCAGAATCTCCGAAAAACGTTCCATATGCATTAATAGCAAAATTTGAACTCGCAGTCAAAGAGTAATCGTTTGGATTCGTATAAAGACTTATGCCATCAAAATCTCCATTTACATTTCCCAAACCAGATAAGAATTTCACCCTAGCCCCAGCACTTATCTTTTCGTTAATTTCTCTTGTATATCCAATTCCTGTTTCGATATAACTGGAAACGTCAAACGAAAATCCATCCAACGAAATTGACTTGCCTATATGGTTACCATTTCCATTGATTAAAAAATCAAAAACGCTTTTACTGTAGCCTAAATTCACATCGGTCTTTGGGGTGATGTTTAGAGCAATAGAATTTTTTCCAAATTTCAATCCAAATCCAAGTACATCAACTGCTGAACTTATATTTAAAAGGTTTTTATTGTGCATTGCGGACAACAAATTATTTGGACTCAAGTTTCCATCTTGAAAGAAGTCATTGAATGCAAAACCGCTATTGGATAGAGTTACTCCATAACCAGACAAGGCAGGTATGGAGAGATATCCGCTATAGTCGGGCAAAATTCCTGGATTGGTATATTTTGCTTGAGGAAGGTTATTGTAAAAAGCTTGCTGGTTGGCATATTGCGCTTTTGCAAAATTAAAAGCACATAAAAAAACCGTAAGTAACGTATATATCTTTTTCATTTTAATGCTATAAATTTCTTAAATCAAGTTCTCCTTCTAAAAATATTTTTGCCAAAATCCCCACTTTAATTTCCATCTTGTGAAATGAATAAATTTTCACATTAGCACCCGAATTCGCTGTATTCAAGCTAGCCGATAAAATCAACTTGTTGCCCGATGTTTTTAACAAGTTGACATCGTCTTCATCCGCTATTAAATCAGCTTGCCTATAGCCGTCTGCTATTACATCTCCAGTTGTTGTGTCAACGCTTGCTGCATTTATTAAAACATCACTAGCATCAGAAGTTTCAAGTGAATCTAAAATCACATAATTTTCATCCGTTATATATAGTTTAACAGAAGCCTCTAATGGAAAGCCATTATCTATATTGGTTCTGAAGGAAGCACGCTTAACAAATTCAAAATCTTGTGACATTGCGGAATCGATTTCTATAGTGTCCCGAATCGTAAACTCGCTCACCCTCGCATATAGAGGTATAGATAAGTCTATGGTGATGTCCATTTTGCTGGTATCAAGAGCATAATTGTATGTATTTCCTTGAGGATTTATTGCTCCATCAAATCCAGTAGTTACAACGTTTGGCCAAATGTTAATTAAGTCTGCAATATTTGTTGAATTCCCTAAAATCAATTCACTAGTTACTGGGATATCGGGAGAAGAAATGTTACCGCTTAAAATTTGAAACGGGATAACACTTGAAGCATCTAAGGAAGCAGAATTACCATCTCTTGTCATATCGAGATCCAAACTTGAAATTTCCATAGGTATACCAAAAGTATTGTGAAAACCAAGTGTCACTTTAGGTTCTGCGAAATTTATGTTTTCAAAAATCGTCGCTTCACCTAAGTCAAAATCAAATGTTTCTGGATCAAGTGTTAATGATTGACTTCCAAAATAACCGTCTATGAAGGCAGGCTGTATATTACTCATTGTAATGTCGGCAGTAACAGAATTTGCCGTATCAAAATTAACCGGTGTACCTGAACTCACCAAACGCCCTCTTATTATCGCTTCTATTGCGTTTACAGTTTTACCTTCCTTACTTAAATCAAACGAATATCCCGACAAATCAAATGTTTCATTAACATCTGTTGGACCCCCGCCAATTTCTATGGAATCTATAAATGAATTACCTCCCAATTTTGCATAAGGCAATTCTATATAAAGCTTTGCGGCCTCCTCAATTTCATAGTCAACTTCTATAGCTAAATTTCCTGATTTTAATTCTAACGTTTCTATTTGTTCGCCTGATGTCAACTCCATTGCAAAATCAATCGTATCATTAATTACCTCTTGATCTGGAAATTCTGCTGACCCTGATACTACTACAAAATCAGTTCCATTAATCGTTGCTACAATTTCATCTGATAAGCTGACACAAACTGGATTACCATCTGTACCTGCCGAAGAAACCGTAACAAATTCTCCAACCATACTTGATTCAACAGTTTTTCCAGCCAAATCAATAACATCTGTTAACGAGTCACCAGGCAAAATCTCAGTATAATTCAATGTCCCAATTGTGGAATTATCCGATAAATTTTTCAGCACTAACTGAACATTATTAATTGGTGTAGGCCAACCATTTTTCAACTCCACAGACAACTCACCACTTGAAAATTTAGCTGAAGCAAAAGGGGCTCCTGAAATTGGAAAAGTAACATCAGGTATATCAATATCAGCTACGGGCGGAAATGCATTTGCGCAAGAGTCAACAGCCGTAAGACTAGTTACCAATGCAGACAGAACAGGATCGTTATCTGTAACCGATTGTAAAGAAACTGCGGTTTGAAAAGGTGGGATATCATCAATACTTAAAGGTTCTAGTTGAAATTCAAAATCGAAATTTACATCGTCAATATTAATAAATTCAGAAAGTGCAAGTGAATAAACCTGATCTGAATATTTATATTCTAAAAGTTGCTCACTGTTTTCAGTGAGCATCGATGAATCTAGCAAGGTTAGTAAATCACTCGCTTCAACAGTATATTTTAAAAGTGGGGCAGCAATTTCAGGAGAATATTGAAATTGGGCTGGCTTTGAAATATAATCGTCTTTTACACAAGATGATAATATCACTACCAGAAAAACAGCTAATTTTAGTTTTTTCATGGGTACTTTTTTGTTTAAATACTGTCCACAAAGAAAACTTGTTTTTTTGGATAAATCTAAAATTATAACAGTAAATTTAACAGCGCATGCTATTTAAATTATATGACGAAACAAATCGTAAATAATTAAATTTTAAATTAACCTAACATCTTACTAAAGAGCAATCAAGAAACGCTCAACATTATACTTTACTCTTTCTGAAATATTCGATACATCCGCTTTTTTGAAAGTTTCTCCAATAATCTTCTCGTAAAGCTCAATGTACCTGTTGCTTACAGATTCAACATATTCAGGAGTCATCTCTGGTATCGTTTGTCCATCTTTTCCTTGAAAACCTCTTTCAATTAACCATTGACGCACAAATTCTTTAGACAATTGCTTTTGCTCAAGGCCTTTTACTAAACGCTCACCATAACCATCCGCATAAAAATATCGAGAAGAATCAGGAGTGTGAATTTCGTCAATCAATATAATATTACCATCCTTGTCCTTACCAAACTCGTATTTTGTATCCACTAAAATCAATCCTTTTTGAGCGGCCAATTCGGTGCCTCTTTGAAAAAGTTCACGTGTATACTTTTCCAATTGAATGTAATCTTCTTCAGACACAATTCCTTTACCAATTATATCCTCTCTTGAAATATCTTCATCATGCCCTTCATCAGCTTTAGTAGTTGGAGTAATTATTGGGTTTGGAAACTTTTCATTATTCTTTAAACCTTCTGGCAAACTTACTCCACATAACGTCCTCAATCCTGATTGATAAACCCTTGCGGCGTGACCTGTTAAATAACCTCTTATAACCATTTCAACTTTAAATGGTTCAGCCTTCTTTCCAATTGAAACAACTGGATCAGGCGAATCAATGAGCCAGTTGGGAACAATATCTTCGGTTGCCTTTAAAAACGCATAAGCAATTTGGTTTAAAACCTGCCCTTTAAAAGGTATACCTTTAGGTAGAACAACATCGAAAGCGGATATTCTATCGGAAGCAACCATAACCAATAAATCATCATTTATTCCATAAACCTCTCTTACTTTTCCTTTATAGTAAGATGTTTGATTTGTAAAACTAAATTCAGCAGATGTTAAAGTATTCATTCCAAAAGTTTTTCCAAAAATAAGAAGTTTGAGAACAAAAAGACGACGTTTACTAAACCTTTTCAAAATTATTTTGTTTTGAAAAATTCAACAATACTCGTTTAGTTTGATTACAGCAAAAGCCCTTATGCTAGAAACTGAAAAGACTCAAAGTCATTTCACGAATAAAAATTAAAGAACAGTATTAATCAGCGGTTGTTTTGTTAAAGAATAAATAAACAATATTTTAGTATTTATGAGCGCTAAAACCACCTTACTTAGTAAAGAACAAATCCAAGCAAAACTTAACAGAATTGTTCACCAAATTCATGAGTTATGTTTTTCAGAAGAAGAAATTATCATCTGTGGAATAATACCCGGCAATGGCTCAACCATTGCAGAAAGAGTAGCTGACCAATTGGAAACAATTTCTTCAATTAGAATCAATAGGACTTCAATTGAAATAAACAAAGACAATCCATTAGCAGATAAAATAAAATGCAACCTCCGTTCTGAAGAATATGCAAACAAAACTGTAGTTATAGTAGACGATGTAAGCAATAGTGGTAAAACCTTGATGTATGCAGCTAAATACTTTTTAGAATCTCCCATCAAAGCAATACGACCTCTTGTTCTCGTGGATAGAAATCATAGTGTGTACCCAATAAAGCCATCCTTTGTTGGCCTAACCGTTTCAACAACGCTGCAAGATCACATACATGTTGAAATGAACGCAGACCAAGAAGCGGTCTATTTAATTTAATATCCTATATTAAAACTTGGAGCAAAAAAGAAATTACCATCTCGATCTGTTCCTATTTG
>Ga0160423_10001370_pt1 | contig 20436 bp, 9 predicted proteins | sample CRUFie14St8metaG_FD_108191 | JGI IMG/M metagenome (GOLD analysis project Ga0160423, IMG submission 108191) | Marine microbial communities from the Costa Rica Dome - CRUD Field 142mm St8 metaG | ecosystem: Environmental > Aquatic > Marine > Oceanic > Photic zone | place: Costa Rica: the Eastern... | reverse complement strand
GATGCCGGGGCGGACGATGCCGAAATGGACGATCTGCTGAGCAGCTATGAGTAAGCCAGCTTCTGGGAAGGGTTGAGCGAGCGCAGCGACGGCCAAGTGTAGCCACGACGCGCGCCGGGGTGGAGCGAAAACGGGAGTGGGCTTTGCACAGTGTGTGTGTGTGTTTGTGTGTACAACTGTTACGGCTCCGGGATGCGGGAGTGAGTCGTTTTGTGTAAAATGTTTACTACCACCTACACAATCCCGGTTCCAGCGCGAATGGACAAGTACGAAAATCGCGTATTATACGATACGAGTGCGCTCGTGTTGCTCGAGTAGAGAAGCTTACAACACCCCGCATCGTCGAGCTCAAAGGCGTTCACGGAACTCCCGTACGAGTGTGCCATGTTGCAGCACTCTTCGAACGCCAGGCCACACGGTTCTTTGAACACAGTCGTCTTCTGCTCCAGGAATTGGTGCATGTTGAAGGAGCATGTGTGGGACGGAAGACTTGGTGGCTTAGGCGGCAGAATAGGCAGCGGAGGGGGCCTGGGTGGCCCCGGAGGTAGGGACGCAGATTCGATGGATACCTCGTAAACCGTGACAGACTTGATCCAGATTTGCCTGTATGTGCCCGTTAAAATTATTCTGATTCTTTCCGCGTCCATGAAGTTGTAGAGATTGTTGTCTGAAGCACCACCTGAAGCGCAAACATGCTGAATCTTGCGGTCAGATGTGACTCCAGATGCATCAACTTGAGCCGACTGTGGCTGGCACGGAATTTGCGAGCCATCAGACTTGAACACTTGAACCTGATAACCTGAACCACCGACTTGATCAGCGGAATGAAACAATAGGTTTGCAAGCTCTTCGTTCTGGGGCAGTTCAATTTCAAATCCCCACAGACGGTTGTGTCGAGTTCGTGGAGCACCAGAGAACCACAGCTCAAGCACGGGCTCCAGTGAGTTTTCTGCGTCCGTTCCGCAGTGCCTTAATCCAGACACACAGTTGGTCTCAAATGCACCGGAAACGCACGGAAGCGGCGCGTTGCTCTGCCATGTTGTACATCTTGCAACTTGTCCTTGATTGACAGTCACAAGTGAGGCACGTGCATCGTCTAGCTCAGACTGCGTCATGTAGAAACCGTCATTGTAAAGGTCCAGGCGCCTTCTTGAAGAAACGGTGGGAATGCGAATTGTACTCAAACGAATGCTTGCAATAGGTGTAGATGAAATTCCAGTTGGCATTGAAGGAGACGGTGGAGAGCTAGGTGGCGGTGGAGACTCTATGATTGGCTGTGCCGGAGGTGGACTCGGTGGATCAAGTGGTTTATAGAAAACGCTTCTTGTGAGCTGAACGGCCAGCCTCTCGCATCGAGTTGTTGTTGTCAAATAGTAGACCGAAGTACATGCTTGCTCTTCAAACCCTCGGATGGTTTCCATGAGTTCGCGTTGGGGTTGCACATACGGCGGCAGAGGTGGCGGATTGGGAAACGGAGGCAGTGGATTGGGTGGAGGAGGAGAAGGAGAGTAGGGAGGCGGCGATGGTGGCGGTGCAACTAGGTTTCGCATCCAGTGCCACGACGACTGCATCAGTGGTCTGCTGGTCAAAACCAAATCTCCGGTATAGCAACCATCCCCAGACCCAACGTATGGTGTTCTATGACACAAGTCGCCAGTTGCTTGTTCAACAATGTGCGAGCATCTCACCTTTCGCATGAGCAAGCGGCCAGAGAGGTGCGTGGCTGAACTCTCAAACAGTTGCATATACGCAGGGTCTTGTAAGATAGGGATGTATAATCCAGGCGGAGCGCAGTTTGCGCCAGGCAGTTGGTTACATTTAACGTTTTTGAAGACTGGAAGATCAAAAAGACGGTGCATTCCAGGACGGACGGATGGGTCATTCGAAGACGTAACGTAAACAAACGATCTCATGCTAAGCAGCATCGTTCTTATACTGATCTGCTCTTCTCCGCGCGCCCACGCAGGAACAATCCAATAGTCGAGTTTGAGCTTGGTTCGTTCGGGCGTGTCAAACAAGGTGTCGGTGTGCTGTGGCAGATCGGCAAGCGTGTCCTCAATGCTGATGTCCCAAGACGCGCTGCAAAGACGATCTCGCTGCATTGCAAAAGGAGAAAATCTAACTCTCTGCTTTGTCTCCGAGCTGAGGTAGCTTCTTTTTGAACCAAAACGATCTTCCATGTTGCAGTATGCATGCAACGCCATGTCCTCCGGCGCAAAGTTGGTCAAACAAGTTTGCATTCTCGACATGTAAGCCGATTGCAGTGTCTCCAGAGACCCATAGTTCACCAATGGCGCAAAACTATCTATCTCGTAGCCTTGCTGAAAGTTGTAGGTGTCTCGTGTAGGCGCGTGTGTATTAGGTACTCTGTAGCCTCCAACACCACTTCCACAGATGGTATCAAAGAGTGTTAGCGTTGAGTACTCTACGTTTGCTAAGCTGTCCTTGTCGAGCGACAGCTTAATCTCAAGCATTGCATACAAGAGCAAGTTCCTGTCGTACGGAGAGTCATAAGCCAAGTCGCTGTAGTGTGGATTGTTGCTGTGGGCCCTTGAAGAGCTACCAGTCGCTGCTTTGCGTCTGTCGTCGAGCAGATTCCACAGCTCTCTGCAGCTTCCTCTCCACCGACCTGTATGCTTTGATTGAATCACTCGAGCTCCCAGGCCGTCGGGGGTCATTCCATGAGTTGCAAGGTACGCTTTTGTGATGGCAGGTGCTCCAATGTTTTCTTCAGCTATGAATCCTTCAATTGAAGCTCCAACACTTGAGGTAGCTACGTCTGACAGCCTCGGGAAAATGTCTTCAAGCCTGGATCTCACCATTTGGAACCCATGAGGGTCCATTGCGACCATCTCTTGATAGACCTCCAGATTGAATGGTGGTGGTGGTGGTGGCGATACGCTGCAAACAACACAAGAAGAATAGATTTCAGAGTGCAACTCATCTGTGTGTGTGGAGTTGGCTGAGCGTACTCGTATGAAAATCTAACAGTGGGTAGCTGGAAGCTGACGGTCTCGATCTCGTAGGCAAATGACTCGTCTTCCTCCACATTCTTGGGACACGCAACGTGTTCAATTGTTGCAAAGAAACAGCTTGCAATGATCTACACACATAATGAAATCAACAGTAAGTAAACGAGGCGTGTGTGCGTTTTGTGCATTCAGTCACATACCATGTCCAGTGTCATCGCCGAAGCAAATGAGTTGGTGCTGCAGATGTCTCTCCGACTCTCGAGATCTGGCCCAGAGAACGAAGAAGACTCAACTTGACGCATCAGCTCAGCCATAGTCTGCGGCACATGGCATAAAATAGGTGTGAGTATAAGAGACGGTGCGCTAAACAATGCAGGGAAATTTTGGTGCGTTCAAATGGCTTAACATACCGGATCGAGGTAACGAAAGCTCTCTCCGAAGGCATCTGCAAACTCTTGTTCCACCTCGTCTACAGTCTTGTATCCCTGCGCAAAGATGTTGGTGTATTCGTTGAGCATGTCGTCGCTAGAGCAGATCGCGCGTGTACGTGCGAAGAAGCACATTTCTTCAAGTCCGTATGTCGGGTCTTCGCATCGTGCAAAACGTTTGGCTTGCTCAGGAGTAAGATCCCCGCTTTTGCACTTGAACGGATCGTAGCTTACTGGAAAGCAAACCCGAGGAATCGGATTTCCAGACCTTTTCCAGGGGAATGGCTGAAAGCCCATTATGTTGACCATGTTGAATATTATGTTTGCGGGGTCGATGAGTTGTCCATTGATGAGGTTCTCGCCCGTCTCGGCAATAAGATCGACAAGGCGTTGGAGTAAAAACTCAAATGGATCCCCTTCTTCGCACCTAACCTTTCTGTTGGTGCTGAGCTTGCGCCAGACAGGCTGCAAAACCGTGACAAGTTGGCACACACAGCCACCTAATCCAAATTGTCCAAAGCAAACAGACACCAGTCGGACTACTGTGAGAATGTCAGCCCAGATAGCGTCGAGCAACGACGTGATTGTCGTAAGGACGTTGTTGGAGCAGTACAAATTGCAACTACAAGCACACGAAGAAAGTGTGTCAGACATGGGTATGGTTGAGCTGTTTTGTGTTAGCTTACATTGCGCATGTTGGTGGAGCACCAGCACCGTGAAGGCTTCTTCGTTCAAGGTATCGACATTTGTTGGTGCAATCCACTGGATCGCTACAAGTCATTGCCGGAGATGCTTGTCCGTCCCCATCAAGATCTTCGCCAGATGCAACAAGTGTACGGGGGTAGAAGAAGTTTCCCTTGAGTGACGCAGTCGATGCATCTCCGTCAGCAATGTCAAGTTCAAGTCCACACAGAAACATGGACACTTGATGGTCGAAGCAACCAACTACCCCATCGACGATGCCAGCGAGGGTCTGGTCTGGACAACCTTGGTTGTACGAGCTGTCAACGTCAACACAGATACCCCATTCTCCTGTGATAGCCTGTTCAATCGGATCTGGATCAAATGCCCTTCCAGATCCTTGCTGTAGATCAATGAGACTGATCTCACCATCGTCTGTGGTAACCGGGACGTCGTACAAGGTGTAGCGCATCTGACATTGGTACCTGGTAAATCGCGTAGTGATTAGCTAGGGTGGTGTTGTAATGTGTGGATCAAATACTTGCTTACCTATCTCCTGTCAAAGGATGAGATGGACACCTGGAATAGCAGTCCGAGTTGCGCTTGCACGTGACCATGAATCCGTCTCTGGCAACAGGATTGCCCGTCTTGGTGCTGAAGCCAGGAGTGAAGCGTCCCATTGGAGAGTTGGGATGCTCTTTGCGGCACGACACGGAATCTCTTTGGACATAGCCTTCTGGGTTCCAGTGGCAGATCTTGTATGCGTGTGCGGCTAGCTTTTGCGGTACCTGCAACGACAAAAACACACGCGACGGGTTAGAGCGACCGTTAGTAACAATCTGTATACAGGCAACATTGGGAAAGGTGTTTGAAGTTGCTTACCGCGATGTAATTTTCTCCACGTATTGCTCCATGGCTTGCACGCGCCAGCTGACCGGCATCACTGACTTGTAAACCTGCACACAAAACAAAACGAAGCAATCAGTAAACAAATTAGTAAATGTACAATGCAATGTCCCCGACTGCAATCGTCGATTTACTTACAGTAATTGAACCCTCCGCGTTCTTGCGCAACGGTGCACTTGAGTGCTCCAGCAACAGACCGAGCTGATGGGTAAGTGCATTGTGAAGTACACGGTTCGCAGATCTCGTTGTTGCACGTTAAATTGCGCTGGGTAAGGTTAGCTCGACACTCTGCTTCACCAACACTCCCATCTTCAAGAACCAAGTCTCTGAAAAGACGAGATGCACAGTAGACTCTGTCGGGGCGCAGCCATTCCTGAAAACAAGCAGAATGCATGAGAGTCAGCAAGCAAGGAATGGGGCGTGTGTGGTGTGCTTAAAGTAAGCGTGTACCTCAAGCTCGTAAACACCGGAGCGAATCACTCTGTCAGCGACTGGCGAGCAATCTGTCACTACACCATACCCATTGTAACACCAAGGAGGTGCACTTGTAAGCAGCTCCTCGGCTTCCGAGTTTTCAGCGGCCGCCACGTTGTTCTGCAAAACGGGAGTCGAAACATGTCAATATAGAAAGGAGCATAACAGGGTGCATGCATAAAGAGACCGGGTTCGAAGACATCGAGCGTTTTGACTTACCGGAGATCCCCAGTGTGCACAGAAGCTTCCTTCAAGAGCTTCGCGGGTTTCGTATCCTGCACAGTGTTGTCCATCAGCTGCAACCCATGGATCTGGCGCGGCGGCGTTGGTCCTTCCGCACGTGTTGGTTGCAGATTTCACACATGGTCCGCCAATCTCGTTCCGCTTTTCAACCACTGCCAACTCCAAGGACAATGCCTCACGTCGCAGTTGTTGGAGTCGAGTGTCAAAGTCAAACGCTACAGGAGGGTTTGGCGGGGCAAGCATCCCGGGTGGCATATTTGGTCGAGGAGGTGGACTCGGTGGTGGTGGAGAACCAGGCGGGCGATACGCCGAGAGGCCTCTAACAGTTCGGTCAAACACTTCCACTTGTTGATTCTTGGTTTCCAACTGAGCTTGCAGTGACGTAAGCTCGCTTTCGAGTTGCTGTCCTACTGCATCTCTTTCATAGTTCTCAAAGATCAGATGACCGACAGCACAGTTCATGGACGACACTGCAAGATCAGGGCTGGGTGAAAGGCTAGTGGTGTAGTTGAAGCTGAGACGTAGAGGGTCGTCTAGAACACGGCCTGTGGAAATGAGCATCTCTAAAAGCGCCTTCCTGCTGGACTCTTCTATGAGTACAACAATGCACCTTGCCTGGAACTCGAGAGGGCGCTCTTCTTGATACTCTTCGGATGGAATGCGACTACCCAAGCACCTTCTGTTTCTGTAGAACATCTCTCTGGTTCCGTCAGGAGAAACATGTACACACTCTGACGGAAGGTTGCTGGTCTGACCGATTGTGATCAATGACCGCGAGCTGTTTGTGTCGTAGGGAGAAGCGCGTTCTTGACAGTCTCTAGACTGCATCCAAATACCCTGCGAGCAGAAAGAAGTAAAGAGTAAGTACAACGTGGCTTTCAAAACATGGAGCGTGGTTAGCATACCTCGATCAGTGCAGAATCCGGATAGCCCTGGTTGCTGTCGAGCACTGCCATCGACATTGGCTGCCAGCCTGTTGCCGCGTGCTCTTCCATGATTCTCGTGTTCTCTTCGGAAAGAGAAAAGTAGATCAAGCGGGAGTTTAGGTCTTCTCCAATCGGAGGAAACGCTGGAGCAGGTGGCGGTGAATTTGGAGGGCTTGGAAACGAAGGTGGCGGACTAGGAGGCGGAGGGCGCGGTGGAAGCGTGGGAGGCAGTGGGGGTGGTGCTGGAGGCGGAGGAGGTGGATTTGACGGTGGAAACGGAGATGGAGGCGGAGGTGGCGGAGCGGGAGGCAGCGGGCTTCCTCCGATGCTCGCCGGCGGAGGAGGTGGAGACGGCGAGGTAAAGCTCGCAGTGTGAAAGCGTACACAGAGCCCTGGTCGGTGCTTTGGTGGAGGAGGGGTGGAGCTGATGGACTTGGCGGAACTCCAGGAGGTGGCGAAGACGGGGGCGGTGGTGGAGGCTTTGGTTGTGGAGGGGGAGTGGGAGGCGGGCTTGGTCCAACTGCTAGACTAAGAAGTGGTCCACAATAGCACTTGGACTTGACATCGCTGAGTGAAGAGGACTGCCCAATTGAGTATTCCTCAAAACCAAAGCGACCAATTTCATGGCATCGGAATGCACACGAACCTCCGGCTCTCGTGACAACATGAGTGACTACATCATCGTCTCCGTCTCCGTCAAAATCTGCGCATGCAACTGCAGTCGTCTTGGGTAGCACGGTAGTCGTGGCCACGTACGGTGCCACTGTGCTGCCACCGTCCAAGATGCTGCCCGAGTTGACTGAAGCAACATTGGTAAACGAGTACTTGATAGTCCACTGCCCGAATCCGGCGGTAACAAGTTCAACTTGGCGAGAGTTTCGACCCGGTACGAGATTGCACCAGGCAAGTGCGTTTGTGTCAACCGATCCACCAAACGTGACCTTTAAATTGTCTTCGCTGTGCGTAGATTGCGAATCTTGAGTATTGGTGTACCAAAGCTCGTCTACCGCACCAGAGTTGCCAACTGCAAGTGCTCCAAATCCGTGATCTCCAAGTCCATCGGACGCAAACCCACTGAGAGCGTATGCTGCCGTAATCGGATGACCCGCAATGGATGTACCGAATTGATGCACAAAAGCACCACTGTTTCCCCGTCCTTGAACTATGGATGGAACGTGGTTTTCTCGGAGAACAATCATCTGAGGGGACGAATCATAATTTCTTCCAGTTTCAATGAACCCAGCTTTTAGTACCTGTGGTTTGCTGTCAACTCGCATTGTGATACGAACGGGGTTGACGTTTCTAGAGGACGTACTTCTAAAAGGCAGAAGAATTTTGAAAATGCTCGATTTGTAGAGGTAGTGCGGCATGAGGTTGGATGACCTCATAATGTCAACGACTCCTCCTTCCCTCCAGTCACAATTATTGTCATTGTAAGCTCCGCCGTCTTCCGATCTTGTACATTCAGGCCGATCGTATCCTGAAATACTAGTTACGGTCACACGACTGCTGTAGTCCAGTCCATGCGGGGTGGTAGGATAACAATGGAGTAGATGGCCAACAATTTCTGAAGACAACCCATATTCATTATTGTCTGCGCAGTTGATCACCGAATAATTGTTACTTCCACGAATGGAAGCAAACTCAATAGCATCGTCAAATGTTTCTCCAATGGCAGGGTTAAAAACGGCCTTTGCAGTCCCCGAATCGTAGATTTGATTTTGTTCTGTGCCAAAGGCAAAGCACTTGATTCCACGTCCTTTTTTAAGTAGACAGACATCTAGTGTGTAGTCTTCGGGTTGTCCTGCGTAGGTAAACGAACCAATTGCCATGTCTGTGATTCCAACGTCATCAACGTCTCCAATGCGTTGTGGGTAATAGTATGTGGGTGTCTGTCCACTTGGCGTCTGGGTGATTCCCTGAAACGTGATGTCACGCCAGTCGGCAAGCGTCTTGTAGTCGTTGGTGTTGGTTCCGGGGCACGTATAGCCTGAATTTGTTGTAGCTAGTGGGTCAAACGCGGGAAGCCACACATAAAACGTGTAGCACTTTTCTTGAAGCATAGCATTCGTCCCAGACCCCGTCGTGTAGCTACAATCGTAAGAAGAGAATGACCTGACTTTGAGGGTCAGTGTCTTCAAGTAGTCCACCGTGCAGCTGCTTGATGAATCGTCCCCAGAGAGGACTGTCAGTGGCATTCCTTCGTATATTTGGCTACATTCGTTGGGCTCAAAGTTTGCATTCTGGTGTTTTCTAACAACGCACGAAAACGGCTGTGGACTTTGAAAGTTGCCTTCGATGATGTACTTGGCTTCAAAGGTGAATGTGGTATCGGGTGTAGAGTAAGCGTTGGAGCTTCTCATGATGTATGCTTTGCCTGCTTCGTCCAGGTAGGCAATGTCCTTGTAGTTTTGCCTGTCAAAATCAATTGCATACGCCTTTTTGAACGTAGAAGATCCAATGGTGTTAGGTTTTGCGTTTGCAAAGCTTCCAGAGCCATCGGAAAGGTAGAGGCGGTTGCCTATGATCAAATCAGCGCGACCGTCCTCGTTCATGTCTTCTGCAATCAAGTTGGAGCTGGTTGACTCGTCGAATATGTCAGTCCCAACCTCGTATGTTTCTGTCGCCGAAAACCCACCAGCACCATTGTTTGAAAATGTCCTTGTCATGTGGTCCGTGTGGCGATCCGTAGAGCAGCATTCGTGTGACTGTGCACTCGAGCAATCTGTTGTCAAACCAGCATGAGCAGGGGCGGCAGTGTTGAGATAGTCACAGACAGCGTTTCCGTTGTTGGTTGCTGGCATGTACTGCAGCTTGAAGTCCATTGCCTCCAAAAGACACTGCGACGACGTGTTGAGCATGTTCTCCATTGCAGGGTCTACTGTCGAAGTTGTTACTGCCGCTTGCATTCGTCGTCCAGTATAGAGTATAGGCAGAGGCGATGAAGGCGATGGTAAAGGCGATGGTGGAGGCGATGGTGAAGGCGATGGTGGAGGCGGAGGAGAGCGTCTGTTTCGCAAAACATCAAGGCCCATTTCGTCTAGTTTTGCACCGCAAATGCAAGTAGTACTCATGTAACGAGCAGTTGTCCAGTATTGTGGGTCGTATTCCGAGGTTCCGTCCAGGCAAGATGGATGCATGGGCAAACAAGCTTGGTCGTCTCCGTAGCGACGCTCGTATGCACAGCGGTCTCCGCATCCAGTTGCAGCACGGTTTGTATACACCTCATCATCCCCACAAACAGACGAGCTATTGCAAGTTCTGAATTGGTGGTTGGCAATGCAGCATTCGTTGTCGGCAGCGTTTTCACAGTACGGGTAGACGTCACCGGATGGATACCGACTTTCTTGCTGCAAGTTGGCTGACTCGGTATTGTACATTCGAATGCTGGTAAAGTCGACACTGAGGCTCGGAGTGTTGTAGCCACAATCTGTGTTTTCGGTGTATGCATACTTGTGTGTGTACTCCGGCGGCCACATAACTCGGTTTCGGCTGTCGTAATTCCACTTCCAGCAGAATTGTGTTGGGTGGTATGCGTTGTAAGATGTTCCCTCCCAGTTGGAAAAGTATCCATCTTCTTTTGGGAACGTAGACCCATCCGCCATCGTAGGCAAGTTTGCAACCGAGCAAACCATAGGCGGTGGTGGTGGTGGAGCAGGAGGACTTGGTATTGCAGGTGACGGAGGAGACGGAGGAGGATAGCCAACTCCGGTAGCTTGAATCTCAGCCATCAACAACAAAGGAGTCAACACGTTGGTCAGATCATTGTCGGGCTTGCAAAAGTAAGAGTTGACATCCGTGCTAGCTGCGAGAGAGTCAAACTCGTGCCAGAAGATGCACGAGGTGGAAGACGTTTGGCACGTTTCTGTGTCGTCTGGCGTTCTGGCAGCGTACGCGTTGCTTTCGGGTGCAATGTAGTGTGGTATGTTGGTCACGGTCTGAGCATACGCTGCAAAGCTTGTCCACAGAGTGTGTTGCATCTTTGACCTAGTTGCTCTGAAAAACATGCAGTCGCCTAAGGACTGAGACTGCGAAGTACCGGTTTCATGCCACACACCCATCAGAGCACCTACGACGCTCCTGTTACTCATTTGATCATTGCAGTCGAGGTAAGTGACACCTCTCATGATAAAGTTGGGCGTAAGCTCCACTGAACCAGGTACTTCCGTCTTTGCAAAGCCCCTGAAGCCCGAGTTTCCCGCTTCCGTGCCGGGAAAGATGAAGCCTCCAAAACCACCACCAGATGCGAATGATGCCCCCTCTGCCGGCGAAAGCTCGTGGCTGAAAAGAGATGGGCGGCACTCCCACGGACACAGTGTTTGATGGAATGTGCCGTCTTGTTCAAGTTGTCGGGCTAACGTAAGCGTCGTCTCGAGGCCTCCTTTGAATACCGGAAAATTGGAGCCACAAGAAGGTATACCACACATGATTTCATAGTCTCCGTCGCCGTCACTGTCGACTGGAACTTCTGTGCCGACAGGATGCCACGTCCTCCAGTGGTCGTTTGAAGATGAAGGAAGAGCTGGTGGATAGGGATTCAGAGGCGGTGGTGGGTATGGGGGTAGCAAGGGTGGGCTTGGAGGAGGTGGCGGGTCAAAAGGAAGCGCCCCGGCAAGTTCATTCCATGGCGTGACCATCAGCTCAGCGTACCGACAGTCGCCGACGCACGACTCTGCGCACTTGGTACCGTAGTCGTCTGAGTCTGCGGCGTTGTAAATTGTCCCGTTGATGGCAGAGAGCCCCATTCCACTCTCAATGACAAGGCCGGGACACCATGTCTGTGTATTGTGGTCCCAAACAAACGAGCTTTCTTGCGGATCAGGACGCGCGTGTGAGCACACAGAGGCATAGTAAAACGTAAGGTTTGTTCGAGACGTAGTGTTCAAATTTGATTCCTGAGAGAATGCCGATGGGTCGTCCGTGTAGCATTCACACCAGTTTGTGGTGGCGTCAAACGAGAATGCTTTGATGTTGGTGGTAAACTGGCTTGCACATGCTTGTGCACATGCCGGAGCTGACGTTTCTCTTGACTTTTCAGTCAATTGTGACAATTCCACCGTCCCGGGTTCAAAGAGCTGGTCGTACAACACGGTAGACAGTATTGTTTCGTGATAGAACGCCAGAGGCCTTTTGGGGGTGATCAAGTAGATATCCACAATAGAAGACTCCGTATTTTTTGTTGCGTACTTACGCAGCCAATCGGTTGCGTCGGCGTCTGACGGAAGTCTTGGAGATGGCTCTTCAAAACAGGTACAGTCACTGCCTTCCACTTGAATGTAAGCAAGATTGTATCTGGTCCCCTTGTACGTTGCCTTTCTCACACAGTAAGTTGCACAACGAGCGGAACTAGACTCATCACTATCAAGTGTAGTCATGGAGAATCTCCCAGCATAAGACATTTGATCTTGTGCAACTCGCCACCCAGTAGAGATGTGCGCAATCTTTGACGAGTGTGCATTCATATTCAGGTAAGATGACACGTAGCTGGAATGCCCCCGAATGTAAGCATTTCCTTTAACTTCTTGTGTTCCTCCTCGCCCGATGACGGAGTATGCGCTGTAGAGAACCGTATTTTCTGAGGTCTGCACTGCCATAGCATTCAACGATATTTCGTCCCAGTTCATCTCGGAAACAGCGGTGTCTACGCTTGAGTCTTCGGCGTAGCACGAACACTCGCACATTCCAAGATTGATTGGAGGTGTGTGGGGTGATGGTGGAGATGAAGGCGATGGAGAAGGCTGTGGAGAGGGCGGCGGCAGTGGTGGTGGAGGTTGTGGAGGTAGATGACTAAACGTGATACCTTGCTGTTGTAGTTTGCGGCGAGAAGAAATCCTTGCGATGGGTGGTCCAGCATAAAATTGGACGGGTTGTTCACCACAATCACTATGGTCTGTACCATACCCTGCATTTCCATAAGAAACAGTGTCGTCGCAGTTTCCGTTGAAGGCCAAAGGAGGCAGATTTGCAACCAAAACGGCAATGTTCTGCCGAGGACCGCACCTATCACACTGCACACACGCAAAGCAGAGAAGTGAGTATTTTGAATCATTGGTGGGCGATGTGTTGCAAAAATCACCTGTGTTCCGTAGTTACATTTGAAGACATCGTCGACCAAGAATGCGCCAAGTCCGCCATCCGAACACGCTTGCCCGGTGTACGTCCCAGAGCTGATGCAGGTGTTTGAGCACGCAGTAAAGGTGTACGGGGAAAGCGGTGGAGGTGCTGGAGTTGGAGGAGAAGGCGGTGGAACTGGGTACGGCGGCTTCTGTGCGTCTGAATACGTTAGTGGGCCGTATTGCACGTATCTGACGGGGCAGTCCGATAAATCAGTAGCGTAACGACATAGTGCAACACTTCTCCCGGCAGCGTCTGTGGCAAAGTAGTCAGTGCCTTCGGCTCCGTCTTCGCACAGTCCGTTGTTAGCATTTGCGCAAGAGTCGTCACCAATTGCCGCATGATTGCCAACGTCAGGACGATGACCACAAAGTGAGACAGAACTGCCGTAATCGCACAAAGGTGGCCACACCGAGCCAACTCCACCATCGCGGCACTCTGTGCCTCTGTACGCCCCGGTGCTGTAGCAAGCGTCTGTCGCTCCGTTAAACCGAAACTCGGATATCGGTGGAGATGGAGACGGCGGTGGAGCTGGTGGTGCAGGTGGTGGTGCTGGGGGTGGTGGACTTGGAGGAACACCCATGCCCGTAATGTGGAATGCTCTGAGCAGTCCGAGGTGATCAGAAGAACACATCCTTGTGCATGTTTCCGCACCACTGTCACTTCCCCTGCAATCTATTCTGTGGGTTGATGCTACAAACTCGGGCGGCAACTTGTTGTCGACTGCAACAGGCTTGAAGAAGCCGCTTGGTTGGTATTTAATTGAGCCGCTTTGGGGATTGCCGGCGTATGCAAACTGTTTTGTGAGAATGCTTGTAGCGTCATACACTGGAGGTGGAGGAGGGGGTGGACTAGCACAAAGACAGTAAGGGTGGTCGTTGTTGTCAATGCAGCGATGGCTCATGAACTGCTCAAACTCAGAAGCAACACTTGCTCGTTGGAATGTGAAGAGGGCAGGAACGCCAAGTTCATTACCAAGAGAACAGCCCAAGAAGCAACTAGAGACGTCGGTGCGGTCACCTTCACAAGCAGCCTGTGAAAGCTCAACATTGGGAGAGATTGACGATGTTTGTGCATGCATCTCTTCGGCGGCTCGAACGCATGCACTGTACGTCACTGGGTAGCAATCCGGATCGGAAGGCTGCTCGCTGCTTGCAAGACGAAGAACCCCGTGCTCAGACGCCGGGGGTGGAGGTGGGGTAGGTGGAAGAGGGTTCCGCGGAGGAAGAGGCGGAGAAGTTGGAGGAGTCGGAGGCGACGGAGTAGTGTAGGTACACGACGCTTCGTAGATTCTGTTGATGGCTGCGTGAGTGTTTGATGGACATTCACGAATGAGCATATCGCGGCAAAGAGTGTCCGCGCAGTCAACACTTCTGCAGGTCTCAAAGCTGTCGACATCGACCTGCGACGCTGCCGAACACGAATGCCAACAAATGTCTTGACAAAATGGCATGAACGACCCAACAACTCCCGCCGACGAAGGATGAGAGATTGCAGTAGCAAACTCGGTGCACAGTCTTGTCAAGTCACTGTCCATCAACCCAGACAGACAGATTGCTTCCGTTCGCGGCCTGATCTCCTTCTTGATGTAATCGCGAATCGATGCGGTGACAGCAATCGGTGGAGGCGGCGGCGTGGGAGGTGGGAGCACAGAAGTTCCGGTTGATCCACTTGGTGGGGGAGGTGCTGCAGAGGCGCTTTCACAAACGACAGAGTCCGCGACCTTGGCGTTGCAAGATTCCATTCTTGCATACATGAAGCCAAACGGGTTGTCGCTTTGTGTCGCAACCAGAATGCATCTCTTGTCAAAGTTTCCTGGGTAGTAGAATGGTTTTCCATCTAGACCAGACCAGTGTGTGAGTTGGCGTTCTGCGTGTGGAATTGGTTTTTCTGCCCAGAATGCAGACCCGCCCCGCTCTCTTGCATAGCCAATCATGGAAAACGACTCCAAGCTTGATCTCGGGCGCGGCATACGCGGCGATCCTTTGCCTTGGCGACACGAAGACTTTGCAGCAGCATAGTCGAGAATTCGAAGATCGGTCCTATCTGGACTTGGTAGGACGCAGGCTGGATTGTCTTGTTGTGTCGGTGTTCGGCATCCAGACGTGTCTCGTCGAGAGTAGATTGACGCGGCAAAGTCCATGGCACTGCAACTACCAGTTGAACGTAAAAGGTAGCAATACGCGGTTTGGAGGTTTGCCGAGTTTCCTGGCTCTGCCATCCTGTACATGATTCCGTTGCAGTGATGGATGGATTCCGTGTTGTTTCCCAATGCTGAGCAGATGGTGCTGCACTGGGCGATGGTCAATCCCATGAGTGCCCCATTGCCTACACTTGCGTCGCTGTACTTGATACTGTCCTCAAGATGGTGAGAACCGGTACCAACAAGTCGTTCAAATAGTCGGCGTCCTTGAAGCTGGGGGTCAACAAGCTTGGGACGAATTTCAGCAAGTGCGTTCCGAAGTTGGAAGTTTTCCGCTGATAGCCTGTCCAGCAATGCATTGACTTCGGCGTTCCTCTCCAGGTGCTCCCTGACATACTCGTTTTCGTTGGTGGGATCGGCAGTTGGCTCGGCACCGGAAGAACCACCGTTGCGAACTCTGCGACGCCGAAGTGCTGTTTGGAACGCAGCTGCAAGAGCTCTAGGAATTGGAGGAGGTGGTGGGGGGAACGGTGCGAGAGTTGCAAAGCAACGCGAGGCCCTAATTCGCTCGTCGGAAAGAGCTCGTACATACAGACAGAGTGCGCGTTCTTCGTCAATCTGTGTTTGTGTAGAATCAATTCCTGCTTCTGCGGGGGTGATCGTTGGCTGCACACACACGCAGCAATGTGTCAATAACAAACAAGTTGTAGTACAATGAGCTTTTTGACAACGTGTCGGGCTTACCACACACTGCTCAGCAGACTCGTACCAAGGTGGAGGCGGTGCCGGGGGAGGAGGAGATGGCGGAGGTGATGCAATATTGTACTGAACTAGGCGTGGTGGTGGGCCTGGAGGAGGAGGTGGACTAGGAGGGCTGAGGCTGTAAGCGTGGCGGAATCGGCCAGTGTTCACGTCGTATGTGAGGGTTGGCTCCTTTTCCAGAACCTGCGCAAACACACAATCGTATATGGTGAGCAATTGTGCATTCTTGTTTGTCAAAAATGATCCGACATACCCTTTGAATTGCCGCACAAGCGGCTGGTTCCCTTCTACAGGCGCGAGCGTCTATTGCTGTGAATCCTCCGCGTACTCGAAGTCTTGCACTGTATAGTCTAAAGCTTTCGCCAGTAGCAAAAAGTGGAACTTCAACGATGCGGTTCTGGACAGTGCAGTTTGCACGCCCGCGAGCTATGGAATCTGAACCCAATGCCGCAACAGACAACTCTTGTTTGACAATGGTGGTTGCAAAGTCTTGTGTAAGGCTGCTGCCCCCCTCGCCATTGCACCTGCCCAAGCAGATCGAACGGTCTCGAAGGCATTGCGGCTGCGACTTGATGCACGAACCGACCTCGTAGGAAAAGTCAATAATGTCTTGTCCAAAGCCAACGCCACAGGTTTCCATGCCCACTGCGTGCTTGCAGTGCTCATAGAGGACACCCATGCTGAGCTCTTGCATACTACCAGATTGGAATTGAGTGTGGTCGGGACCGCCGTCTGTCTCGCTCAGCGTTCGCATTTGACGACATACGCCACGGACAAACGCCGCAGATTGATCATCTCCAAGCCCAACATCACGATTGAACCAGCTTGCTGCAAGACGGTGTGCGACATTGCCTTCGTTGCCTTCTCCGCCTTGTTCAATCGAGAGTTGTTCAAACTTGCCTGCATAGTGTTGAAGCAGTGTGTCCTTGAAGTCCCTATGAAGAGTGTAAGTTGATCTCCACTCAGTGTCAGACATCAAGTCGGTAAGGTATCCACGGGGTCCACAAAGCTGTAAGTATCCAGTGCCGTTCATCATGCAAGCATTCTCAACGCGACCAGGATACATTTCCCCGTCGAGTGCACAGCCGTAGATGGTGCCTACAAGAAGAAAAATTGCTCTCAGCTCTGGAATCTGCGCAACAAAAGCAATACTGTGAGACTGCCGCTCGTGGTGTGGTCTAAGGGCTCGAATCATGCACACCTGACACACAAAACAAGCTGCGCAAACAGAACTTCTCGGTGTTTCAGCAGAGCCGGCGTCAACATCTGGTACATCGATCTGGCCAGAAGAAGACGAAGAGTAGCTCTGACCGGTCTGTGGGTTGATCAAGCGTGTAACGACTCTTTGAACGGATCTTGCAATCGGAGGAATACTGCTAAAGGTGTGAAACACTTCTGCAAAGACATCAGATCCCTCTTGAAAGCATGTCTGGCGGATGCACTGGATTTGTGTGATCCATCCTGCAACCTGGGTAAGATCTAGAATGCACAGTATTGCGTTGATCATTGCAAAAAGGTATGGAACAAGAATGTCCATTATTACAACGACTAGAAGATTGATTCCAAAGGAGAGCACTGATTGAAGAAGTCCAGTTCGTACGATCATCATGACCACGCTGCTTAATGCCTTGATCAAGATAATAAACAGATTGAAGAGGACTTCAAACACCTCCGACAGTATCGTCCATGCAACGTGAAAGGCTATGTCAGAGAGTTCACCAATGATGACAATGACGGCACCCAGCAGTGACTGAATGGCGTCCATCAAGAAGGAAAGGTCTAAAGCTCCTACAATTGGCTGGCCCGTCATCTCCGACAGCCGACGAGCTGTCTGCGTCGAGAGTACGACCGTGGAGTTGTTGATGAAGCTACTGGTCGAACCAGAAGCAACGCCAAGCTGATTGGAGTAAAAGGCGACCTTTCCGCACCACTCACTGGACGTGTCGAGTGAGCCATCCGTTGGACAACGAAACCCTTCATAGGGTACGTTTTCTTCCGTGATGATGCCGTTGTACGGCCTGCGAGTGAATGCGATGCTAAACACGTCCAATGCCGTGTAAACAAGCGGCTCGACTATGTACACAGTCGCGGAGTTCCATCCAGGAATAGCTACCAACAAGACGTCGACAAAGGCATTCCAGATGTTGCCCACTGTATTCCATCCCGTCGCGTACGCGGACACAAGGCCCTTTGCAGCATGGAATGCCCGTTCGGGGTCCAAGCTGATCCACAAGGTCAATTGGTGGACCAAAAACAAGGTAAACAAGCCTATTGTCAGTGCCAAGACGACAAGGCCACCAAAGCTCACGAAGCGTAAAGCCTGTCTTGGTATTGAGCAAAGTTCTTTGAGCAAACTTACGTTACGCTTGCCCTTTGTCATGTGTGCCTCAGTGAACAGGTGCAAATCTTGGGTTATGAATACAGTTTCAAACGGAATCTCAAATTTAGCGAGCTTGATTTTACACAACCTCACAAAGCCGTGTCACATGCTCACACAACACAACCTTCATCCTTTTCTAGCCCCCTTTTCTGAAGTATGCCACAAACACAGTAAATGTCCAAGATCCAGTGGGCCCGCACGGACCACCATGGCACAAGCCAAAGCGGAATGCCAAGCTGTGGTATTGCATACTCGTATCGAGTAGTGCGGACTTGAAGGCCAATCATGACGACTTCGATCATGGAGAACGCAACACCGACAAACATCATGAAGACGAGGGAGTGGGTGGAATGGTAATGTAGTGCATACGACATTACACACAAGAGTGGAGCACAAACCGCCCAGTTGTCCGAAAACATTATTACCACGGACACGGCAGCCACATAGAAAAGGTGCCTACGCGCCACCTCCCGGAGACCCACCATGTCTACGCTTCACCGTACAGCATGCAGTACACTAAACACACCCCCTAAGTTAGCGCACCCTTATTCATCGTCCTCCATTTTGGGTTGGGACTGCTCTGCAGATTCAAGATCAGATGATGCAGATGGACCTGCTTGATCACCATCGGTCGGAGAAGACCCGCCAACTGTTCCACTCAGTGGTGGCGGTTTGCTCCCTGGACTACCAGGCTCTTTTTCGTCGTTTGAGGTGCCTTCTTCTGCTCCTTGACCAAACGTCTCCTCCGAGAGTGTTTCGAACACGAATACGGTAAATTTTAGCCAAGCAGTGTTTTCTCCAGTTTCGACTGACTCTGACAGTAGTTTGTAGGCTTGTTCTGCTTTTTGCTTGTTCTTTTGGAACACGACACTATCTTTGATTATCCGCATGGCTTCATCTTCGTTGGCAGGATTCTTAAGCCATTTGTCCACCTCTTCTTTCTCTCTGAGTGCCCGTTCAGTAAGCTTCCACGTGATTTCATCCGGTACCTTTTGAAATTGTTGAACAGCTGCAGGACCCAACATCATGAAAGCAAGTCGTGCCGCGTGATCCGACGACTGTAATGGTGTTTTTGATGCATGATCTCCAGGATTTTTGAGTTTGTGCTCTAGTGTGTCAATGAAGAATTCGTACATTGCAAGCTTCTTCAAGTCGTCTCTATCTTTCCATTTGCTGGCCGTAGACAAACTTTTCAAGATCGCATCCAAATATTCACGCCAAGACGCGTTGTCATCAGGTACTTCGACAATTCCCTTTCTCAGTTTGCTAGCAATTTCGTCTCTCGTACCTTTGAGCTCTTCTAGTGCTCGTTTCAAACCTTCTGCGGTAGAAGTATTGAAAGGGACTTTTGGAAAAGGAATTGACCTCAAGATGGCCTGTTTGTCGTTCTGAAACCCAGTAGACGCACGTTGTGACGCTGCTTCATCGACGAATATGGGCACTACTTTGGAGCTTGAAAGAAGTTGGGCTCGTTTTGTATTGTCAAGCTTTGCGTAGCATTGTGTAGCTGCATCCATGGTTTCGCACAATTCGGTGAGGAGCTGATCAGATTGCACAATCTTGTAGACCGCATTGCCAAGCCCGTGTTTATTGGCCTCGGCCATTCTGAGAGCCTCTTGACCAAGGTTTCCTTGCCTGTATCTTTGAAAGTCAGAGCGCATAAGGATGTTCTTCATTTCATCCTTGTCAGGAGCAACTAAATTATCCGTACCAAGTTGATACAGTTCGTTAATGCTGCTTTCAGTCATTTCGTACATTTTGAGTAGATTGACATCCTCTTCGTTTTCTTTGTCCATCCTGGACTTGAGCGTTTGCAGATCTTTCTTGAAATTCAAGTGTATGAAGCGGGCAAATGCTTTAGGGTCGTTGTCTATCCTTAGAAAGTCTCCCTGTTGCCACCACGAGGCTGTTGAAAGTCGCGGGTCGGGGGCGGGTCTGTTGTAGAAATTTGGGAAATACCCAACTGTGTCCATGGTGATAGCACTAGCAGTGTTGAATGTGTCTCTAATCGGCAACAACGAGGATGAATACTTTGTCCCCCCGTAGTCCAAATCAAAGAAACCAGCTGCTTCGCATGCTAACGCGGCTGCGTTGTAAATTTTGTCGTGGTTACCTCCTATCAATGCAGTCGCGGCTATCATGCTAGCTCCTGCAAATCTAGGTCGTACTTGAAGTGCTGGCCACATGAGCGCTTGCATCAATCTTGCTTTCCCCCAAAGTTCACAATCTTTGGCGTCTTGTATAGAATCGACAGGCAACACCCATACGTTTGTAAAATCTGCATCCGCCCTAAACTCTTGCCATTGTGGGTGAGGAGTCCACGTCTTCTTTTTTTCCGTAGGACTTGGCATCTGTAGGCAGAACGTGCTGTACAGGGCATTGTTTACCTTAGATAGGACTTGTGGGT
>Ga0160423_10001369_pt1 | contig 20438 bp, 25 predicted proteins | sample CRUFie14St8metaG_FD_108191 | JGI IMG/M metagenome (GOLD analysis project Ga0160423, IMG submission 108191) | Marine microbial communities from the Costa Rica Dome - CRUD Field 142mm St8 metaG | ecosystem: Environmental > Aquatic > Marine > Oceanic > Photic zone | place: Costa Rica: the Eastern... | reverse complement strand
GATTATCCGCGCGTTGGGATTAGCAGCTATTATTCTCGCGGCGGGGATGAGCCGACTACTAATTATCTCTGCGGCGACACCGATGGAACAGGCCGAGCTTGGGCTAGTAAAAATGGCAGCGGAAACATTGCTGGCGAGAGCCACGCTGGGATGAAGTTTAATGGCTCAAACACTGGCTCGGCTTTTGTAGATTACGACCAAGGTGACATACTCCAGTTTGCACTAGATTTAGATAATAATAAATTGTGGTGCGGAAAGAATGGGACTTGGTACACAGACGACGCTTCCACCACCACAACCGCTAGTGCCATTTCGGGCAACACAGCAACGCCAGCGTTTAGCGATTTGTCTGGTCATACTTGGGGGCCAGCGATTTTCTGTAATGCAAATGCTGATGTATTTATATTAAACGCAGGGCAAGACCCAACATTCGCTAATAACAAATCAAGCGGGCAGGACACTAGCCAATCCGAATTTTACTACGCTCCGCCCACCGGATTCCAAAGCCTGAACACCGGAAATCTCGGCACCCCAGCCGTTACGCCGTCAGAGCATTTTGGGATACTAACCTACGTTGGCAATTCAGATTTAGTAAATAGCAGCGGTTCTACGCAAAATGTTACTGGGGTAAACTTTGACGTTGGGATGGCGTGGATAAAAGATCGAGACAACAGTGCCGGAGCATCTTATACCGCAAGCTCCTACAATGAATACGGACATTACTTGTTCGACACAATTACAGGCACTAGCACAGGAGGGTATAACATAGATGCCGATGTAATTTCTAGCGAAGGTGGCCCATACCTAAATTCTGGCGAGGAAGGGGTGATTTCGTTTAGCGCGGGGTCGGGTACAAACCGAGGCATTACGGTAGATAAAGCGGGGGAAACAAATTATTATGATAATAACCCTTACGGCACCCCAGTGGCTGAACGATATGTGGCGTGGCTCTGGAAGCTAGGAAGCACTGGAGACAGTTCATCTTGGAACAATTCTTACACTGCACCGACCAATGAACATTACAACTCATCAGCGGGGGTGACTACGATTGAAGTGTCACCAGCGACCAGCGGCAACCTTGAGGTGGCGCACAGCTTGTCAGCAGCACCGGAGTTTTTCTTTGTTACTACCGATGCCTACTCTGAAAACTTTACTGGATTTATTGCCTTTCATAAAGATTTAACCAGCGGAAACTATTTGTACCTAGATTACGATTCAGCCCAAGCACCTGACAGCACTTATTTCCCGTCAGGTGCGGCTCACGCTGATTACATCAAATTAGGCTCAACTTTTGCTGATACCGACGAGTTCGGATTCAACCTACGCATCTGGGCGTTTACTGGCGTCGAAGGATTTAGCAAGGCGTTCGCGCTAGACACTTCATCGGATGCATTTTGCTATCTTGGATTTAGGCCATCTTGGGTGATTCTAAAACGAAAAGACAGTACGGGAGATTGGCTAATATTTGACGAAAAGCGAGAGGGATACAACGTGGATAATGATGCCCTCAAGGCTCATAGTCCAGCGTCTGAATCTTCTACAGACTACCTAGACCTGTTAAGTAACGGATTTAGAGTTCGTAGCTCAAACTCATCTATTGGGTCAGGCGACCTAGTAGGGTTCGCAATAGCATCTACACCATTCAAACACGCCAACGCAAGATAGGATTTAATCATGCCATATATCACAACAGAAGGTCGCGCACTGCCCCTAGACAAGGCGTTCAACCATAACAACATTTCATTCCCCGCCAACTGGCTTCGATTGTCCAATCCGGCTGACCGTGAAGCGCAAGGCATTTCTTGGAAGGAGATAGAAGAACCGCCAGTAGTTCGTGCGCCGCTAGCGCGTGAGAAGAGTGACGGCATAGCGCGGGCCAAAGGCACTGCGGGTAAAATGCTGGCAGGTTCGGACTGGCAAATTGTAGCTTCCGTGGAGCGTCAACGTGCAGTGCCAACCGAGTGGGCCGAATACCGTACTGCCGTGCTGGCTGAAGCGGATCGGTTGGAAGGCGAATACAACGCTGCTGCTACTTACACTGATCTAGATTTAATTAAACAGGAATGGCCGCTGAATCCTAACGAAGTTGCAGCACGCGAGGCTGACGAGGCTAGGTTGGCTGCGGCTAAAGCAAAACAAGAGGAAAATAAAAATGCCGACAAATAAGAAGAAAACTAAAAAGGGTAAAAAGGGCGGATATGGCTACTAAAAAGAAAGCCTTAACAGCACGCCAACAGGCCACGCTTAAACGTCACTCAGCACACCACAGTGGTAAGCATATGACGGAGATGCGTAAGGCAATGAAATCTGGCAAGACCTTTGGGCAAGCGCATCGGGCTGCTATGAAAAAAGTGGGTAAGTAATGGCGGAATACGACCCTAATTCATTATCAGCGCAATTAGCGAGAATTGAATCTCGTCAAATAGCAATCGCTGACCGTCTCGATGAAATTGCGGAGCGTATGAATAATCATTCACTTAGACTAAAATATTTAGAGGAGTTTCGTTGGAAACTTGTAGGAGCAATTGGATTAGGATCAGCGGGTGGAGCGGCAGCGTTTAGTAAGTTGTTTGGTGGAGAGTAATATGAAAGATAAACTAAAAAGCAGAAAGTTGTGGGTCGCCATTGGCGGCGTTTTAACCGTATTGGCAACTGAGTGGGCGGGAGTCTCACCGGAAATGTCAGAGCAAATTATCGGCGCAGTGATTGTCATTGTCCCAGCCTATATTGGCGGACAGGGCATTGTCGATGCAGTGAAGGAATACGCTACCAAAAAATGATAGTTGATCTCCTAGCCGCTCTTCGCGCAGTGCCGAAGATTTTGGACGCGCTGGAGCGGCTAGGGGACATCCACACAGCACACGTTGCACAGCAAAGAAAAGATGAAAAAGATAAAGCTGTTATTGATCTTATTACTGCTGCTCGCGAGCGGCGGTTGCGGCGTGAGCGTGAAGCTGGACGGGTTTCGGGAGATAGCGGAAAGGCATCCATTGGGGATGGAGCAGGTGACGGAGAACAGTGAAAGTCAGGCATTAGTTATAGAGCTTGCAAAATATATAAACGAACTAGAACGTAGAATTGAGGCAAAATAATGGGTGATTTACAAGGAAGCACAGTAGCCAGTACCTACTCACAGCTTTTAAACGTAGCCAGTCTGGATGGCACATTTAGAAACGTAACTAACGGCAACGGCACAGGCAGCGGATTAACGCTTTCAACCTCTGGAGTTCGTGCTGGCACCTTAAATGCAACTGGGGCTGTCACATTCGACACTACACTAGGTGTTACAGGGGTTATCACTGCAACTGGAGGCGTTACAGGTGACGTAACTGGCAATGTAACAGGAAATATTACTGGGGACTCAACAGGGGATTTGACTGGAAACATAAAGACAACAGACGCAAGTGCGGCGGTTACAACTATTTTAAATGCTAATGTTGGAAGTGATAGTGCTGCAACATTCACTGGCAATATTACTGGCGATGTTACTGGCAACCTGACAGGCGACATTAAGACAACGGACGCGAGTGCAGCGGTTACAACTATTTTAAACGGCAACGTGGGAAGCGACGATGCGGCAGTGTTTACTGGCAACGTCACCGGAGACACTACAGGAAACGTCACTGCTACATCTGTCCTTGCTGACGGAGTTACCGCCACTACACAAAGTTCAAGTGATAACTCTACTAAGGTTGCAACAACGGCTTACGCTGATGCGGCTGGCGCGGCTGGAAGTCCAACTGGTTCTATTTGTCAATACGCAGCGTCATCGCCTCCAGCGGGTTGGCTTTTATGTGACGGAACTGCTGTTTCCAGAGCAACTCATAGCGCGTTGCATGATCTTTTAAAAGATGTTGGCGGGACGAACGCTTACGCTTACGGCAACGGGAATGGCTCTACTACATTTAATTTGCCAAACCTAAGCGGAAAAGTGGCTATCGGCTTTGATAGTTCTCAAACCCTCAGCCCTGACTTAGCTGATTTAGGAAACACTGGTGGGGCAAACACTCACACGCTGACAGTTTCAGAATTACCATCGCACACGCACACTATCTCTTTGGGCGGCAGCACTGGAAACGCGGATGGCAGCAATGCCAGCAGAACACCTAATGGGACGTCAACCCAAACTACTTCTGCGACTGGCGGGGGAACGGCGCACAACAACTTGCAACCTTACATTGTCTTAAATTATATCATTAAAACATGACACTTACTGAGCTATCCAACTTTGTAACGACGAAGCTCTCGGACACCGATAGCTCGTCTGTATCTGTCTGCAAAGACTTTATCAATCGCCGTTACCAAATGATCTGGGACAGTGGGCTGTGGGATGAGACGCTAGGTGTTGCATCTAAAGCTGTAGCTGCACAGGACACAGAGATTGTTTTAGACTCTACGCCCACAGTTACCTTTTACCAAAGCTCTTCTGCGCCCACTACTAAGATTGATTTTCCAGTGGCTATTCGGTTCACCGAAACCGGAGATACTGACGGTGTGAACATCTTTAACGAAGAGTGGGTTACGTTTTTCCAGCTTGATCCTAATATGTGGGAGAATGTTTCTTCCCGTAGGGCTACCCCAACCAACTTTGTCAACCTCCCTAAAGACGGAAGTGGCAACTGCCGGATCAAGCCTGTGCCAGTACCGGACAGTACTGGTACTTTATTTGTGCTGGGCAAGCTAAAGTGGGTTGCGTTAGGGGACAATGACTCTCCTACCCTTAATGGGATTGATAACGCACTGCTTGCTTTTGCAGAAGGCGATATGCTTGAGCGTTCTCGCCAGTATCAAAAAGCCCAGCTTAAATTTACTGAGGCTGCATCGCACATCCAAATTATGCGCGACCTAGAGAATGGTCAGAAACAGAATATTAGCCGCATAATCCCGCACACTGAACAAGAGATTAACTTCCGAGATGTTGTAAGCTAATGCCTATACAAGAGAACAGCCAGCTTGACGATCAGATTGCCTTCGACGGGGACGTATCATTTTCCGGTGGTCAGGCTAGTAATGTGCGTAAGAACACGATTGCCGAGGGTGCTTACTCTATAGGGAAGAACACCGATTTTGATACCTTCGGTAATATTGTAAGCCGTAAAGGTGTGGCACAGCTAGTTGGCGATGTTGTTGATTCGGTTTGGGATGACATAACAACAACGTGGGACGCTACTCTTACCGTATGGACTTCTAACCTTACTGGGTCTGTTGGTTCTATTGCTTATTTTGACACTCCAACAGTTGAGAAAATTGTTGTAGCGGAGTCAGACACTTCTGCTGGTTCTTATAAGATTAAGATTGTTGGTGAGACTGGCTCTATTGCTGATACAGGCGGCACGTTTGGCTCGACGGCAGATTCAGTTTACTTTGCTCAACTTGTTGACCGGATGTATTACTGCGATGGTGTTGGGAATCTGGCTTACATAGACGATGCTTCTGCTTCTCAAGTAATTACCGTAGGTAAGATAACCAGTGTCGAGATGACTGAAACTGGAAGCGGGTACACATCAGTTCCTGCCGTAACATTCTCTACTAGCAGTGGCTCAACAGCCGCTGGAACGGCTGTTTTAGGGTATGGAGGAAAGGTTCAAAGCATTAGTATTACAGACGGAGGCTCTGGATACACCTCTACAGTCCCGCCTACAGTTACTTTATCGTCTGCCCCGTCTGGCGGCACTGACGCAAAAGGTGTAGCGCACCTGTCGCAAATTCCATCTAAGCCAAAGTTACTTACTTCACACACTAACAGATTGTTTTGCACATCTGCTGACACCGCCGTACCCAGCGACACTCTTTACGTTAGTGACATTTTAGATGGTGAGAGTTGGGACATTATAGGCAACGCTATACGGGTTGGCGATGGCACAGGCGACCCAATAACCGCCATAGCTTCTTGGTACTCATTTAACTTACTTGTTTTTAAAGAACGCAGCGTGTGGGTTGTTGAGGCTAACCCAGCGGCAGCAGTCGCTGACTGGTCTATTAAGCTGATTAACAATAGGGTAGGCTGTGTGGCGCACAGGTCGGTGCAACAGGTTGGCTCTGATGTGTTTTTCCTAGCCTCTGATGGCGTAAGAAGCCTGTCTACAATTGAGTCTGGGGTTCAGACAGATGTTTCTACTCCTATCTCTGCTCCTATAAATGATCAGTTCAAGCAGAATACGGACGGGTTTCAATCTAAGTCTTGTTCTGCATTTTACGACAAGCGTTATTTAATTTCTGTTTGCTCTAATAATGAAGAGGTTCCGAACCGAACATATGTTTACAACACTGAGCAAAAGTCTTGGAGCGGGTTTTGGACTGGCTGGCAACCCAATGACTTTGCAGTTACAAATTTTAGCGGTAAGACCCGACTTCAATTTGGTGATCAAACTGGCAAAATCTACACTTGGCTAAACTTTATTGAGCTAGATGACGAGTCTGAAAGTTTCTACCTAGACCAAACCACACCTTACGAGACTGAGTTGGTTACTCGCGCCTATAACTTTAAGGAAATTTACGCACCTAAGACTGGGTATCAAGTTGAGTTCGATATAGACAACCAGCTTGCACAAGACCAAAAAGTTAGTTTCTTTTTTCTAAAAGATATGGACGGTTACGAGTCACAAATCTTGCAAGAGAACGGGTATGAAATAGAAACTGAACAATTAGATGATCTTACTCAGACATTCTTAGGGGAGCTTGCGTCTGATGTTGTGGTAGGCAACGGTAAACGTCACTTTGTTAAGGGATTTAACCTCTTGAGCAAGGGCAAGTTTGAGGACATACAGTTTGTAGTGGCTACAGACTCTGGCCGACTGTCTTTGCACTCCGTAAAAACGTCAGCATTCCCAGATACTATCAATCCACAGCGATGACACACCCAGAATCCACAGTAGAGATGGCAGATTTCCTAGCGGAGAATCTTGACTTCTGTGCGGACTGGGATCGTGAGCGTTTGCTTGATTGGGTACAGTGGTTTGTGAATAATGACCGTTATTACGCTGTCAAGGCGAAAGGACAGCTAGTTGGGTTGACATTATTGCGGATGGTGGACACTGAAAAGCAGTGTAATGAGCATTATAAGGATACGGAAGGGGGCATTTGTTATATAGAAGCTTGTGTAAGCAGGTTTCCGCGCTGCATGAACCGGATGTACGAGATGTTATGGAACAGATGGTCACAGACCGCACATAGTATGGCGTGGATGCGCCACAAATATAACAACAGAGCGACAGTTGTTGATATGGACAAAATTAAAAGACGTTTTTTAGGATAGTAAAATGGGCAAAAAATCACCAACACCACCAGCGGCTCCTGATTATAGCGAGGCAAATCGCGAAGGGGTTTTCGCAGACATAGAGACGCTACCAACGCGCCGACTGATTGAGTCAGCAGCGCGTCAGGGGACAATGGTCGAGTACGAAGACCCTCGGACGGGGGAAATGCGTACTGCGGACTTCAGGGGCTTCGGAGATATTGATCTCACGAAGGCTGAGATGTCCGGCCTGATTGATCTTGTCCCGCAGCTAACGCAAGCCCAGCTAGACAATCTCGTTGAGTTCGGCCCACAGTTTGTTGCCGCGCAGCGGGAACAAATGCAGCAGCTAGACCCAGAAGGGTTTGGCTTGCGGGAAGACTTTGCCCGTCAACTGCGTGAAGGGCGAGGGACAGCAGAGGAACTGGCGTCAGGAACGCAATATGAGGAGGTTGGTGATGCCCCTGAGTTGCGTACTGACACAGGTCAGACTGCCGAAATGCGGCGTCAGCTTGAGGAACAGGTACTAGACCAGCTAATGTCCGGTGAAAGGCTCACAGGGGCGCAACAACGCGCATTAGAGCAGGGTGTACGAGGGGCTGCTGCTGCTCGCGGACAGGCTTTAGGAACTGGTGCTGGATTACGCGAAGCGATTGCGAAACTGGAAGGCGGTATGCAGCTAGGTCAGCGGCGGCGTGGTGAAGCTCTGGGCTTACTGGCAAGTGGCCAGACTGAAGCTGATCGCTCCAACGCTATGGCGCAGCAATCGTTTGCTAATGCGATTCAGCGTGTGCAGCAGATCAATCAAGCTCGTAACGTAGGCTCGCAACAGCAAATTGGTGCCCGTCAGCAGGACATTGGCAATATCCAGTCCTACTTAGGGTTACAACCGATTGCAGCGCAGGGTGCTGCGATGTCCGGTCTGCAACAGGGGGCGTCACCATTTACGATGCCCCAGATGCAGCGCGGTATGGGGCTTGATGCTAACGCTGGGGCGAACGCCACTGGGTTTGCGAGTAACGTGTTCGGCACTCAAGCTAACATTTACGGAACTCAAATGAATAATCAGGGTGGAGGAGCCGGAGCAATATTAGGCGGAATTGCCGGAGGGTTAGCAGGAAATGCTGGATTTGGTGAAAAGCTTGGAGGCAAACTATTTGGGCCTTAGTACTGCACAGTACTGTCTATAAGGAATACATATTATGGCAACTTGGGGAAAATTCTTTGAAGAAGCTGGTCGCGGATTTGAACGCGCATACGAAAAAGCTACCGACAGAAGGGAGCGGAAGGCCGCTCTTAAAGCTCTGCAAGAGCGAGAAGACGATCTTCGAGAAAGCCAGCGCAGGTATGATGAGCGCATATACAATCTTCGTGAAGGCGACAAGAGGCGGCAGAAAGAAGCCGAGCTTCGTGCCTCCTTAGCCCCAAGCTTGAACCAGCCATACAGCCAGATTAAGGGGGACGAAACTCCTATTCCTAATGTTATGCCGGAGGGGACTCGTCAGCTTCCTAAGTTTGGAGAGGAGAGGCGCAATATCTTTAACGACCCTAGCCTCTCTGCAACAACCCAAAGGACTCCTGAAGATGTTTTAAGGGAGATGAAGCTTGAAGAGCTTGCAGCCGCTGAGAAGAAAACCAGTGTAGCTAAAGCCTTGCAGGATGCGAGGGACGAAAGAACCAGAACTAGCTACGCCGCCTACACAAACGCTGGTGGAGATGAACCGTTAGACTTGACCAAGCCGGAATACTACTACTCCAAACAAGCTTTTTTAAAGAAAGAGGGTAAGCAAAAGGAGTCAAGCCTCTTAAAAGCCAATGTAGATCAAGCCTCTGCTTTAGGTCGGGAAGGCAATAGGGAAGGGTTGCAATCTATTTTAGATCAGTACGAAGGCGACCTGAGCGATCAAAGACTAATTCAGAGTGCTTTTAATACTGGGTCTTCTCAAACTTCAGCCGAAGATAAACAGCAAGCAAGAGAAGCAAGAAATTCTGCAATAATAAAACGCGCCGCCAATCTTGGGGCCAACTCTTACCTTAACCCAGACAGCACAGCTTATGCCGAGCTAGATCAGCTTGTGGAAGACAACCCCAGACTAGAGGATGCGCTACGCGAACAATTCAGTGAGGGTAGGGAAAGTGCTGAAAACAACGAACTTAAAGAGCAAAGAGGTATGCAGGCAAAGCAAGCTTCCGAAATGAAAGCTTCTCAAGCAAAGATTTCTGGTTTTGTTACTTCAATTCAAAATATGATGCCCCCTGATGATGCGAGCGTGAACTGGGATCAGCTTAAAAAGGTTACAGACTTAGCCACTGTTAAGAGCATTTTGGAAAAAGAAGTACCTTTTTTAAGGGAGCCAAACGCTTTCGAACAAAAGTTTGCTATAATTGAAAGGGCGAACGATGCCCTCTCTCAAGCGCAGCAGGACGTAGATGCTGACCCACAAGATGATGCGGCGATGGTGCGTTTATACGAGGCTCAGAAACAAGCTAGACTTGCATCCGCGCTAACATTAAGCACTGGCTGGAATTTAGTAACAGACGAAGATGGTTCAATTTCCGCTGAAAAAATTGTTGATGAAGACGAGGAAGAAGTCCCTTACTCGTTTGGTTTCGCTACAAACCTGCAAGGCGGGATTGTAATGTATCCCAAAATTGACGCTGGAGTAGAGCTTACTGAAGAACAACAGAAACAGATGGGAAGGGATTTCGCGCAGTATAAGAGAATGATAACAGCAACTATGCCAGCAGTTGACTTGACCATTTCTGAACCTGAAAAGTACAGCGTAGTTTTTGAGTCTCTTAAAGACGCTAATTTACTTAACAGCTTAGAAGAATCAAAAACAGTTCTAGCAGCATTACTGGAAAAACAAAAAACAGGCGATCCAGATGCAGCCAGCACGGCTGAAAAGTATTTGATTGAAATTGATAAAAGCCAAGAAGGGCTGGGTGCTGATCAAAAAATAATTGATACAGCTTTGTACAGAAAATTGTTTGGTCTTGGGGCTACGCCGAAACAAAAACCTGAACCCGCACCTAATGTCCCACCACTCCCACAATAAACCTCTGATTTAAAATGCCAGAAAAAACTTTAGAAGAGCTTAACAGGGAGCTTAGGAAAAGTCTGGGCTTAGACTCTGACGAAGAGGTTGATAAGGAAAAGCTTTCACTTGATTACCCTTCTCCAGAGTCTCCTCTAGCAAAACTTAGAAGGGAGTTGCGCTCACCCACATCCCTTACTGAAGAGCAGAAGAGAGAAAGAGAAAAGGTAAGGTCAGGGGAGACAATAACAAAGGGGACTGGCGGACTTGATACTGCCATAACTGGTCTTCAACGTGTTGCAAAGGGCGTTAAGGATGTTGCTAGTGGTGAAATCCTTATAGACCCCATCATGAAAGCAACTGGGGCTTCTGAGGAAACCGCAGAAGAGGGGCTAAGAGCAGCAAGGGGTGGCGTTGGGGCTGGATCAGGGGTGGCTGCCGTTTGGCCGTACGCTCAAGCTGTACCAAATCCGCTCGGCAAAGCAGCAGTGCTGGGCGGTGGGGCTTTAGTAGGACGCATAATGGCTGACAGTGCGTCCGGTAAGCCTACCACTGGCAGAGAGGCTGCGGAAGCTATGGGTATGGGGCTGATGGGACAGTCTGCCTTGACCACTTTGGGCCAAGCTCCAACTGTAATGAGATTTATTGTTGGTGGGACAGAAGCTGCCACGATTAACGAGCTTACCCTGCAAACCGCAAGCATCCTAGAGGAAGGCAAGCCCCTTTCTCCTGATCTTATCGAAGTCTGGGATAGGAACAAACTAGCCCTTGGTCTTGGTGCGCTATTATCGCCTCTCTCTAAGGTTAAGGCTACACCTAAGCAGATTGCGAATGACAACCTCAAGGTTAAGGATGCTCTCAGGGAAAAGGTTCAACAGGCTGTGTTTATGGGTAAACACGCATCAACAAAAGGAAAAAGGAACGCTGCTAAGGAGTTGGCTAAGAGACTTAGACAAGACATAGCCCTAATTGACTCAAACCCCAAAGTCTTAATTAACAACTCTGACCCTCAAATGATGCAGAGGGTTATTACTATTTTACGAAACAAACAAAACCTAGAAAACAGTTACCGCAGTAGCTCTTTATCGGATGAGGCTATTGCCAAAGCTGAAGATAAACTTATCAAGTCCGTTACGGACGGGATGTCTGGGGCTGGTAGGGAATCAAGAAGGAATCTTGCTGGGATTTTGCGGGACAATATGGCGGAGAACAGACCTCCAAACTTCTACCGCAATCACGCTATTTCTGAGAAGGAGCTTCTTGAGTATGAAATTAAATTCTTGAACTCTCTTTCTCGAATGGACGCCGAGGAGGCTGCTGCAACTTTGGTGGACTTAGGGAGACAGGCCAGCAGTCAGGCGACCAGTAAGTACGGCGTTAAATTAAAAGGCTCCGAACTGGTGACAGAAGGCCAGAACATAGAAAGGATGGGTGAAGGATGGCTGGGTTCGTCTATCAGCAAGTACGCTACAGACCCTGTGTTCAAGTGGGCTATGAGAAATAGCGACACGTCTCGTGTTGCCGGAGCTATTGACCGAGCGGTTACTAAGATCAGCACATTGCCCACCCCTATGGTTAACAGGCTCTATATGGGCACTGCTGACATTTTGGAGAGGGCAGCACAAAAGGGTGGCGCAGGAGAGAAGAGCGCATTGTTCCAACTTGCCAAAGGTCTTCGCCACTCAGTTGATGATGGCAACTTCCTTGCCGCTGACTATCAAGCAAGATTTCTAAATAAAGCGGAGGGAATTGGATATGGATTGTTTAGAAATAAAAAGGAAACCGAGTTAGCTAATGAAGAGTTTTCAGAGTGGATGCGTAGAAGGCATTCTGAAACAGGCGGCGTAAGGGGTGATGAGTCCGCGACAGTGCGTACCCAGTACGAAGACAAAGCCAAGGGTCTTACTCAGCTTAAAATTAACCAACCCGCCTACCTGCATGAAGGCCAGATAGCAGAGAACATGAGGATTGCTAGGTCTAAAGATTATTACACAAGGATGTCACCTATGGGTAAGGCTCTTGTGGACGGGTGGTCTGACGCCTCACAGCAAGCCGGACGGAAAATGCGGGGACTAAACATAATCGTAAAAGATGGTGACTCTTGGAGGAAGGCCAGACAGCATGAGGCTTACTGGCCCAGAAAGCTGAAGCAGGAATACGAGGAGCTTATAGAGGATAACTTCAGGCTTTTCGACATAAGAAGAGACTCAAAAGAAGCAAAGGAGTTGCTGCGTATATTCGGCGCAAAGGATAAAGCAACGCTAGAGAAAAAGCTTAAAAACTACGTTGAATTTAAAGATCAAATAGCAAGAGGTGGAGGCTCTTCTAATTTTTTCAGCCACCTAGAGCGAGGCAGAACCTTGGCCGATCTTCCCCCCGAAGCCTTGGACTTTAGCCCAGACTTAGGTGCTGCTTACCTTGATGACTCTGCAAGAAGCTTGGCTCAAATACGCCACTTTGGAGGTCAGGACAAAGTACTGGACAGTACTGGTCGGGCTATTGATAACCCTGACTTTCTTTTTAGGGTTATATCTCAAGGCAAGTCTGATCGAAATACCAAGAAATATGTTGATGACATTCATAAAGTGATATTTAGCCCAAGCGGAAGCTCATTTGCTAGTGGAGCTAACCAAGCGGCTACCTTTGCTTTTATTGCTAACCCGTCATCTGCTATTAAGAACCTTACAGGAGCATTCAAAACTTGGACGATTACTGGCACTGAGCCTATGGCTAGGGCTACAATTATGCAGCTTGCCGACACCTTTTCTGAAATAGGATCAAAAATAAGGGGCAATAAGAAGGCACAACATTTAGCCGAAAGACTGGGAGCAACAGGGAACGACATTGGCAGGGTGACTGCTATGGTGGACAGCCAGTCTTTAACGAAAGGCTCAAGAGCCGGAGGTCAGGGGGTAGTCGGCAAGGCTCTAAGGGCGACAGGATTTTCTGGTGCTGAAGATTTTATTAGAAAGCAGGGTACTATAGCTGGGGACTTAGCCAGAAGAGAGTGGATGGACTTGTACGATGAGGTTGAGAACGCAGAGCAGATTGTCTATTTAGTTAGGAACATTCATAGCATTAAGAATGCTAAATCAGGGCCAGCATTTAACAGGCTCCAGTCACAGAAAAAATTGCTAGACGGGCTTTTGAAAAATGGCGGGCAAAAGGCAAAGAACCTAGCCTCCGCTCAAAGATTCGCAAACAACAACAATATAGATTTGTCTAAGGTTGCGAATGAAAGGTTCGCCAATGTGATGGGGAAGAGGACTGAAGTTCCTTTCAACCCTGAATCCCACGAAGAAACAAGAAGGCTTCTGCAAAGCTGGACTAAGGAAACGCAAGGTGGATACAGGTTCGACCAGCTTCCGTTGTTTATGCAGAACGATGGATGGAGGACTGTTTTTAAGTTTCAAAACTGGGGCCAACAAATGCAGCGACACCTGCATAAGAACATTATTGGAGAGCTTGAGAACGGTAATGCAAAACCATTTCTTAAATGGCTTGCCGCAACACAGTTAGCTGGTGAGACTGTTGGGCAAACTAACAGATTGTTCGGGAGGGATAGAGAGGATGCCAGCTATGAGGAGATAGCGGAAGCGTTTAAGGATGATTCTGGAAAGGGCTTGCTGATGCTTGCCAATAGAGCGGTAAACAACGCAGCACTTGGCGGACAGTGGGATTTGTTTGGAGAGTACATAGGAGGCACTGCGCTAAGGTACAAGAAAACTGGAAGCTTTGATCCGGTTGGAGTGCCTGTAGTTGACGCAATCAATCAGACTAAAGAAGCTGTAGGTTCTGCCATAGAAACTGGGGCGTCTCTGCAAACCTTAGATGAAGGTCTGAGAATTGTAGCTGGCGCAGGAAGCACTGCTGCCGGATATAGAGAAATTACCGGAGACAGGAGACAGGATATAAAGGCAGCAAACAAAAAGCTGAGAAGGTTCGTGAACGACAGATTCATGAAGGAGAGCTTGTACGCAGTCAAGAAGTCTAAAGATGTTGAGAGAACTCCAACACTGAAGGGGAGCTTCTCACCCACACAGATCGCTGCTGATAAATCTGAGATTGTTGCCGCTATTGAGGAAGGTGACGCTGTTAAGGCAAAGCTTCTGGCTGACCAGTTTATTGATAACGAAATGAGCAAGCCGAATGTTCTTGGATTCGGCAAGAAGTATTCTGATGCCAACGCCGAGGAGCTTATTAAGGATATAATTAAATCCTCTGTTAAGAGTAAGCAGCCGTTAAGGGTTGGAACCTCCACATCTAAAGAAGCGCAGGATGCCCTCATTAAGTTTATGAGGGACAAGAAGTTTGCGGCTACTGATGAAGTGCTTGAACTTCAGAGAGGTTACGTTGAGACGGCTGTTAAGGCTGGCTTGATGGACGAGCCAAAGGAACCCACAACCATAGACATCGCAGTGGAGCGAGAGCGTACTGGTAAATATGGAACCGGAAGAAGGGACGCTTTGGTTAACAAGTTCATTAAGGAGAACAAAGACCTTCTCCTTAAATCTGCAAAGAACATAAAGGGCGGCGATGTTAACGAGGCTGTTATCGAGGCTGCTAGGAAGTACGCTGTCGGCTCCAGTAAGAAGCTAAGTCCTGAAGAGAATCTGAAGCGCGAAGAATTTTACAGGTCGATTATCGAGCGCGTTAAGTCAATAGCAGCCTCAAAGAATAAAGAAGCTGCACTGCTGGGAGCCTTGTTGCCTGAAGACTTTGGCAGGATTCAGAACAGTTGGGATAGGGGCCAGTACCTCAAGGAGCATTTCAAGGGGGTTGGCGATGAGGAGAGCAAGAATGTGATAAACGAGCTTATTAAATCTGGTGCTGTTAGGCCGAAAGACTATCATGCGTTCAGGTATTTGAGAGATAACAAGTAATAGTACTGCACAGTACTGGGGGCTATGGACAACCTCAAGGTGGGAACGGGCGGTGAGCTTGCGGTTGCGTCTAAGATGGCGCAACTGGGATTTAATATATCGTTCCCTATAGGCAGTGAGCCTTACGACCTAATCGCTGAGAAAGGCGGCGGTTGCTACAGGATTCAGGTTAAGACTGGCAAGCTACAGCAAAGTGGCAGCTACAGGATATGCCTGTCCCACGGCAGCAAGGTCAAACAGCATTACGGGAAAAAGCAGTGCGACTATGTTGTCCTCTTTGCCCCCTACTCAAAAGACTTTGAAGGGATTAACGAGGACGGGTATTATGTTATTCCGGTTGCTGACATTCAGAGGATGAAGAAGTATCATGCAACCATATTCCCAGCGGGTCTGGGCAGGGGAAGGATAGGAACTTGCAACTGGGAGAAATACAGAGATGGCTGGCAGAACATACAAAAATAAGATACCCAAAAGCTGGGTCGGGAAGAAGGTAGAGATAGAGTGGCTAGACCCCGCTGGCTATGTTCAATGCGAGCTTTCCAAAGTGCGCCCCTGCACCTGTATAACCAACGGGGTACTCCTCTCTATAGAAAAGGAGTTTATTATAGTGTCCTCAAGCCAGTACCCTGAAGACACTGTTGATCCAATAGTTGACGCCACCGCCATTACTACTGGATGCGTATCAAGGATCAGTCGAGCATAGCAGTAGCCAACTTGCTCAAGACCCTTTTGCGCTTTCCGCCCAAATCATAGAACTCCTTCTTAGCCTCGTCATTATTCCAGACGAAGTTCCCTCCGGCACACTCGCTCCTGTGCCAAGCAAGTTCCTTGCGCCTCTCATCTATAGCCTCAAGAACCTGCTTCAGTTCCCATACGGATGCGGGTTTCCTTACTGGCCTGTTTTCGTCAAACAACATCTTTGATCCTTTCTTTTGCTCTCTCATTCTCTTTCCTCAAATGCTCCCTGTAGAAGTCTTTGTAATACTTAAATGAATTCTTTATGCAGTCACAGTAACCACCCTCTAGGTTTAGCTCCAGTATGCCTTCGATCTGCTTAAACCCCTTGATGGTAGCAGCGTGATCTCTGTTAACTGCCAGAGATATTCTAGGGTATGTAAAGTCTGACTTTCTTAATAGCCAGTAGATTGTCTGTCTAGCCAGTACTATCCTCTCAGTCCTTCTGTAGCTAAGTACGTCCGAGTCTTGAACTCCGAACCCAAAGCAGGATGCGACGATAGACATTTGCAGCATAGCTCTCTCCTTATTGGTGAGTGGCGGTTGATTTTTATCTTTCATGTTATCTCCTATATGTTTGTTAACCCCCTCCCCCCTCATAACTTGCAGCGTAAAAGAGAGAGGAGGGGGCCAGTACTGTCCAGTACTAGAATGGTGAGTTGGAGGCTGGCTTAGACTCAGCCGGAGCTTCGCCCTGCTTCTCGACGTACTGGCATTGCAAGCCGAGTCGGTCAGTGCCTTCTTGATCCTGCTCTCGCCATCCGGCTAAAGCCACAGTGACCTTACCTTCCTCATCGGCATACGGCTCAAGCTTCTTCAATTCAAGCTCGACTATCCTGCCTTTAACGTCAGGCGCAGGGCTTCCTTCCTGCTTGTCTTCGTTGTTGTAAAGGTAGCCCTTCTTAGCGACCTTAATGTAGTTGTATTTATTTTTCTCAGGCATATTACTATATCTTTTTTACCTTGTCCCGCATCCGACATGCCCAATCCTCCACCGCATCCACGATGGATAGTAACCGTTCTCTAACGGCAGGGTCTAACGGATCGTCGAGATTTATTTGCTTCATCGCCTCAACCTGTCCGGCGATTGTATAGCTAAAGTGTTTGATGGCTGTGCAGTTATCCTTCCTGCTGCACCAGCGGCAGTAATCGCAAGGCCAAGGTGAACGTGTAGGGTCTTTAACTGAGTCCACTATCCCGTACACAATGCGTTCCGCCTCCTCAAGTTCTATATCAAATGTCTCTACATTCTTGAACCTAGAGTAGACTAGGTGGCAGGTCAGCTTCTTGTCTCCAAACTTCTGCATTACTCCCAACGCATACGCAGCCATCTGCTGCTTGTAGTCTCTCTTCATGCCAGTCTTCAGGTCGAACAGATGCCCCTTGCAGTAAGCGTCCATACTGCCAAAGCTTATCTCTTCCCCGTCCCGCATGATAGACACGCGCTGCTCGCTGATTAGCTTCTTCCTGCCAGCGACAGAAAGAATGTAGGACGCAGCCCAGACTATCTCCTTTGGGTATCCTTTAATCTTTGACATTAGCTGCCTTCCAAGCTTTCTCTTTTTTCTTCTCAAGCTGCTCCCTTAGCCAGTTGTCCTTGCTTCTGGTGATGCCCACCAGCACAGACTCTATGTGGCTACAGCTTGCGCCCTTGTCCACCAACACCTCCTTGGCTATGGCTTCCCACTGTTTAATTTGTTCGCGCTCGTTCATGCCGTTGCAACCCTTATCACTAGACCTAGCGCGGCAAGTGCTATGATTATAGCCGTGATAACTTCTAAATCCCTCAAGTTCATTTATGCTCCTTCGCCTTGTCCATCGGTATAAATGCGTTGGGTTGCTTGACGCTTCCACCGTTGATGGTAGCTTTTGTTGTCGTGTCTCTTACGTCAAAGTCTATGCAGTACTGTCCGGTACTGTCTGTTATCCTGATAGTCAGGATGGTCTTGTCGGGTATCAGGTACAGCATCCCGACAAACGGAACACATAACAGGTGGCTTATCATTCTGCCTTTCTCTATCTTTGCATTAGCAACCAGCCACTCGCCCCCGTAGTCAGAGAACAACTGTTCGTGCGTCATGTTCCTGCACTTTATTTCAACAACGGCCTGAAGGCAGTCGCTCTTCTTCATGTATAAAACACCATCAATAGCCGCTGGCTTATCCTTATCAGTTTCTATAAAGGAGTAGTCAGGGTAAAGGCTTCGGTAGAGAGAGATGCAATCCCGCTCATGATTCAAAGCTTCCTGACCTCGCGGCGTATTGATGGCTAGGCTCATCGCTGGGATAGCTCCTTGTAGAACTCCACCTGTTTCTCAAGCTCGGCTATCCTGCTGTCCTTCTTCTGAAGCTGATGCGACAGGCTTCCAAGATAGAACACTGCGTCTACGATCTCTTCACCTAATGCTCCGATTAGGTCTGGGTGTTTGTCTAGGTTGTCAGTCACCTCAGACTTTGCCTGTCCTTCATTGTACTTCAGTGGTGCTATGGTGTTGAACCACTGGATAGCGTCATCCCTAATCTTATCAGGGCTTCTAGTGTTTGATATGTTTTCTCCCACTTGTTTCCTTTCTCTGGGTATTTGCTTTCTTTATCTCCTTAACCAATTCAGTACTGCACAGTATTTCCTCAAGCTTCTCATGAAGCTGTGTCCCCCTGATTGCTGCTTGCCCCACTGTGTCAGATGACTTGTAGCAGGGACACTTCGCAAATGCTGGGAGGGAAGACGGAGGAAAGTCTGGGTGATGCGCCCTCTCGCTGTGGTTTATATCGGTCATATTAAAGTAGGCTGCTCACGTTTGTTTCTAACAGGTAACACCGCAGGAGAGGAGATATATGAAAACCCCTACGGAAACCTCGTCCACGAATCTCTCGTAGCACCATACCGTGAGCAGCCATAATGTTATGGCTTTAGGAAACCGTCTGCCCTTGCCTCAACCGCAGCGCGGTGTGAAGTAGGGGTTTTACCGTTGCCTCTTCCTGAAGCCATTGCTGCCACCTTTTTCTCTCCGACTGCCTTAACGCCATCGTCATCAGGCTCGTCAGTTGCAATGCACAGGAGTGCTTGCAGGGTGTAGCGTCTGGCATAGGTCAGCGCACTGCCAAAGGCTTGCGCGTCTTCGCGTCCGCCCATTAGCAAGGGCATCTGAGTCTTGATCTCTTGCTCTCCCCTTATGATACGGCAAGTGCAAAAGTCCTGCCTTGGGTAGTGAACCTTCGTGCCGTCCTCCTTTAACTCTGTGCGCTCTGGCACAAAGTCAAGGGTGTGAGTAAGGAAGCAGCCTTCCTTGTTAAGCACGGGTCTGGCAACCTCGATGAACTCGTCAAGTCCAGCGTAGTTGTTTTTGTAGTGTGGATTCTTGGAGGACTTTTCTGCCCTCTCCAGTTTCGGCTGAAGCCGTGCAAGTACTTCGTACAAGCTTTCGGTTTTATTGTTCGTTGGCATTGTTCTGTATTATTTTAAAGAACGCTTCGGCTGGCATAGACACGACCCACTCCTTGAGCTTCCCGCCTGTCCTGTAGCTCGCCACCACTGGCAGCTTGCTGCCGCAGTCGGAGTGCGCTTGGATCAGTGCCGCTTCTATGTTTGGCCTCTGCGTATATTTTACTTCGAAGTGGAGATGTGGCAGGTCTTCACAGATTACATCTGGTGCGGACTCATCGCCGCTGAATTGCTGCCCTCGCCTAGAGTTTGTGTAGCCAGCAGACTTTAGCTGATCTCGCCACATCCTCTCTCCACGTTTACCTTTCTCTCTGCTATTCATTGAGATTTTAATTGGAGCGTGACACCACAAAGGAGGTGAGGCCAATGAGAAAAGCCTCAAGAGGGCAGTGCCACGCTCCGTAATTCATTCCGAGTGTTCCCCCACTGCGCTCTGCTCAATAAGTTTCTCGACGATCTCATTCTTATTCCAGTGCGTTTCTCTCGCAAGCATATTCAGCTTGCTGTGATGCCACTCGGTTATCCTGACATGCAGACTTCTCCGCTCGTCACCTTTCTGCTTCTTGGGTAGTTGTACTGTGTTAGTGTCCTCACTCATAATAGGTTCCTATACTGACACATTATCTGGTTCAAGTCAAGGTAATAAATCTGGTACTGTACAGTACTCAAATGTCTACAGTGTATATTCTGGAAATTAAAAAGCGGAGTCGGGAGAAAGGTAGACCGACTCCGCTCGGAGTACTTGGCGCAGTCCAAAGAAACAGTTTGTTCGTGCGTTGCTACTCCTCTTCTTCTGCTTCTGCGAACGACTTCCACGCTGTTAACATAGTCCTTGCTATCGTTAACGCCTTGCGCGTGTCCTCGTTGCACCCTTCTTTTAAGACTTGAAGACCGCAGCCAATCATCGCTTGTCCCATTCTTCTTTGGCTGCATCCCCGTACCTCCGATACTTCACTCAGATTTTTCAAGTCCTCGCAGAACTCCTCTGCTAGTCTTTCTTCGTCTGACTGATCTTCTGGGCCTATAAGGTGAGACACGGATTGTTCCTTTCTTTGTAGCTGTGAACTTAACCTCTCTTCCACCGTCAGTCTTGTACTCGACGGTCTT
>Ga0160423_10001368_pt1 | contig 20443 bp, 17 predicted proteins | sample CRUFie14St8metaG_FD_108191 | JGI IMG/M metagenome (GOLD analysis project Ga0160423, IMG submission 108191) | Marine microbial communities from the Costa Rica Dome - CRUD Field 142mm St8 metaG | ecosystem: Environmental > Aquatic > Marine > Oceanic > Photic zone | place: Costa Rica: the Eastern... | reverse complement strand
GCATTAGGTTTTGGCATAAGTTCTTTGTTGACCGTATACTTTACCCTGAAAGCAGACATAGCTTTAGCAATGCAGGAGCCAAAACCGATTATCACACAGCAAGAGTTTCAATACAAAGATGAATTAGTTCGTAAGACCATAATGCTTACTCAACAAGATGTTGATGGGATTAAAGTTGACGTGCAAGAAATTAAAGAGTCTTTAAATAAAATTGAAGACAGATTGTATGAAGCTCGTTAAATACATATTTATTCTATGTTTTGTTTTTGTGCAAGCCCAGCATGAAAACGGGATAAGTATTGTACAAGCGTCTGCTGAATTTACGAAAGAAGCTAATTTAAATATCAAAAAATTAGACGATGTAAATGTGTTTAATTACGACATAGGAAAGCACAAAGATTTTTTTGAAGAAAATAATATTGTATATTTACCCACCATCATACTATTTGAAAATGGTAATGAGGTTGAAAGATGGGAGGCTGATATTACGCTAAAACTTAAGTGTAAGTTAGAGGACCTACAGAAGGAGATTGATAAATTAATAGAAAATAAATTTTAATGAAATACTTAATACTTTTACTATGGTGCTTTGTAGCACAGGGGCAAATACTTAAAAAAGCTTATGATGAGTTTTTTAAATACTCATCTATTTATGTAGCAGGTAATGTGTCAAACGCATACGAAAAAACTACTAAAGATTACTTTGTAGAGAAACCTGCTGATGGAGATTTGTATGGGATTCCGAAAGTTATAGATGTTACAGAATACTATCCAAATGACTACAGAGTTGGATTTGGAATTAGAAAACTAGCTCGATTTGACTACGAAGTTAGACCAAACTTTTACGATGGAACTGAAATGAACAAAGCTTTATCTGCACCAACTGCTGCAGTAAAGGGATTTGAATATTTGTTTCACTATGAGCAAGAGCGAGAAAGAGGGGAAGAGTTTATAAACACAAGATATTTTTTAAGACACACAGGGAAATACCACATTATAAAATTAGAGCAAAGAGAGCAGGGAAACGTGGGTTTAGAATATCAATCGGCAGAGGTAAGGTTACGATTGCCTATTGGTAAAAAGTTTAGCATATCAGCTGGCGGTATTTATCGTACCCATCAGACTCCTTATGGGTATAATCCGATAGAGATATGGTTAAATGAAATTCAGGTTTTAGATGATGGAAATACACAACAAATCCCATTGAACCCATGGTATACTTTAGGGTATATGTATGGCTATCAAGATAAGCCATATAGCTCAACTATATACAATGAAGACGGGACAACATCCCAGGTGTATGATTATGTTTGGGTTGATGACCAAGGAAGAACTGTTGCTTATACTGATTTAGATTTTAGAAATAGAATCTTTGGCAGATTAATGAATAGATACAATAGAGAGAAGTGGGCAGAACTAGATAGTTTTGGAGAAATAGCTCCTATAGTTGGATTTGATTTTTATCATTACAGCAATAAATTTTGGACTCATGCTTACGCAAACTACATACTGCCTCATCATAAGTATGTAAAAGGCAACGAAGATTTTTCTTATCTTCACAGAAACTCTTGGGGTAAAGGAGGTCATAACAATTTACTTGAGGGAGACCAATGGGAAGATTGGCAAGCAGGATTAATCCTTGGATGGAAAATTACAAATCGTTTAGGTGTATTTATAGAGAGTGAGTATACTAGATTTTGGGACACTGAAATACATGACACTAGGTTTGGAATAAATTTAAGATTATAATTATGTGCGAGATTTGTTTGTTTTGCGGACTTTGCTAAATGGAAAGAATTAGCGAACATATAAGCTATAAAGAGGGTACTCGTTCTGTTACTGCTCTAAGACTTGGTATTGATAATACTCCAGATACATATCAATTTACAAACATGCAGATTGTGGCTGAAAACATTTTTGAGCCATTAAGAAAATGGACAAGAGGTCCTATAAAAATAAATTCTTTTCTGAGAGTTCCAGACCTAAATAAGGCTATTGGAGGAAGTGAATCCAGTCAACATTGTCAGGGTAGAGCAATTGATATTGACGACAGCTATGGTCACAAAACAAACGCTGAAATGTTTGAATACATAAAAAATAATTTAGACTTCGACCAAATGATATGGGAGTTTGGTGATGATGATAACCCAGACTGGGTGCACGTATCTTATGTTTCTCCAGACAGGAATAGAGGAAGATGCTTGAAAGCCGAAAGGATTGATGGTAAAACAAAATATAGAGTGATATGAAGAAATTAATTTCACTTTTAACAGGAGGTCTTGTAAAAGATATTGGCGATGTTATTGATAAGGTAACAACAACAGACGAAGAAAGACTAGATGCTAAACATAAAATACAGGAGCTTTTAGAGAAAGCAGATAATGACGCTCAGTCACAAGTTACAGAAAGATGGAAGTATGACATGCAAAGCGATAGCTTTTTGTCTAAGAACATACGCCCACTTGTCATGGTGTTTCTTACAACCATGTTTACTTTGTTAGCGTTTACGGATGGAAACATAGGTGGTTTCCAAGTTCAAAAAGACTACATACCAATTTTTCAATCATTATTAATCACAGTCTATGGAGCGTATTTTGTAGGGCGCACATGGGAAAAAAATAAAAAGAATGGCAAGAGCGACGTTTGATGGGCCTAGAATTTCTCAAAAAAAGAAAAGACCAGGGGTTCATTCTAAAAATGCCTCAAGAGGGCAGTCATCATATAAACAAAAATATAGAGGTCAGGGTAGATAAAATAAAATCCATATCTTTGTAAAAATTTAATAAAATGAAAAAATTAGAAACAAAAGAGCTTGAAAAGGTAAATGAAATTAATAAGGAGTTTATATCTCTCAAAACATCGGTTGCAGATGCAGAGATTCAAAAACATGTTGCCTTACACAAGATATCATCACTTCAATCAGAGTTCAAAGAATTAGAAGCTGAGCTTGTAAAGAAGTATGGAGATAATGTAACAATTAACCTAGAAACAGGAGAAATAAAAGAAAATGTCGAAGATAAGTAACCAAACGTATTATCCAGCAGTAACTCCAGTAGATGGAGATTTTGTTATTGGAACAGATGTAAGCGATGCTAGTGCAACAAAAACATTTTTGTTTTCAGATATTAAAACATATATCGGAGGAGAATTGTCTGTTAGCTCTTCATTGAGCGCATCTTCTACAAGCAGTCAAAATCCATCTACAACGGACACAATATTGCAGGTAGAGTTTGGTGCTGCTCAAGGAACATCTAGTGATGCTGTTCAAATTGATGCAGCTGGAACAGTTACTTTTAATCAAACAGGGTTGTATTTTGTAAATCTTTATGCAGCATTTGGAAGAAGCACAGGTACAAATAATGCTTTTGTTCTTCTAAGAAAATTAGTAAATGATTCTGCAAGTGGATTTGTTAAAGCAATACAAATTCCTGATGAACACACTTTGATTCCTTATGATGAAACTTTTACGATTTCAGTAACTGCACCTTCTACGACTCTCAAGTTTCAAATAGTAAGAGATAGTGGGAACTCTGGACAAGACGATGGTGGGCTAAAGCCAATAACTACAGCTAGTTCTTTTGCAGATGCACCATCAGCCAGTCTTGAGATTTCAAAGCTCGGCTAAATTAAAATAAAATAAAATGGATATAAGAAAGATATCCATAGGGCCTGACTACAAGTCGGGTGCTATGCATTATATAGTGGGTCAAAACATTCTTAATGATAGCCACTCAATACATTTAATTCAACAAGATAAAGATACAGGTAGTATAAAGGTTTGGATTGAACGCCAAGACGAAGTGTTTCTTTGGAAAGAGTTCAATGAAACCATGCCTATATCTATTGAATATAATATCAACTTTGAATGAAATCTCCTTTTTATTTTATCGTTGAACCTGTTGGTGGCAGGCGGTATGATAATGTGAAAAAAATTGGAGATATAGATTTCATAACAAGCACTTCTCAAGAAGACCACAAATCATCAAATCGTTATGCTAAAGTTATAGAGTGCCCTTCTGGATACACTGGGCCTATTCAAAAAGGAGATACACTTCTTGTTCACCACAATGTATTCAAGGTTTACTACGACATGAATGGGAAGGAAAGAAGTGGATTTAGTTTCTTAAAAGATAAAACGTTTTTCTTAGAGCCCAATCAATTTTTTATGTATAAAAACAAAGATGGTTGGCATACTCTGGGTGATTTTTGTTTTGTAAAACCAGAGGAAGATTTAATTGGTTATATTAGATACAGCAATAAATTTCTTGAGGATTCTGGTGTGAATGTTGGGGATAGAATATGTTTTACGCCAGAGAGCGAATATGAATTTGATGTTGATGGTGAGGTTCTTTATAGGATGAAGTCTAATGATATAGCTCTTGTTGTAGATGGAAGTTAGAAAGTTAAAAGAAGATATTATAAAAGCTGGAGAGTCAGCTGTAAAGGAGCTAATTAAGGTTGCTAAGGAAGATATTATTAAAAAGGGACTAGACGATTTGTCTCCAGAGTTAGCTGCTGATAGATTAAAGAATGCAGCTGCTACAAAGAAGCTAGCTATATTCGATGCATTTGAAATCTTAACAAGAATAGAGAATGAAAAGAATATGTTAGCTGGAAAGACTACAGAAAAAACAGAACAAAAACTACAGGGGTTGCAGAAAGAAGGTCAAAATAGTTTGTATAAAGAGCTTCATGGTCATGTCCCTAAGAATGTAATCTCAAACAAGAATAGGGCTAAAAGCTGGAAGTATGGATATGACGATAAATATGATATGGTTGTTATATCTAAAAACGGAACTATTGATTCTGTAATATCTATCAGTGGGCTGAATATAGCCCTACCCAAAAAACCACGCAAAGTTTTTTCACGACACAAAGATTATTCTGAGCAATACTGGGAAGTTCAAGATTATCCCAAAGAGCTTTCAAGGATACCAAGTATATTCCAGTGGCATGAGTCTGCTCAGGAGTTCAAGGATAAGTGGGTTGATTATATAGAAGAAGAGTTCAACAGAAGAGAGGATGGACTTTGGTTTATGAACAATGGAAAGACAACATACATAACGGGAACTCACTATATGTATCTTCAGTGGACTAAGATAGATGTTGGAAACCCAGAGTTTCGTGAGGCAAACAGATTGTTTTTTATATTTTGGGAAGCTTGTAAGGCAGACCAAAGAAGTTTTGGGATGGTGTATTTAAAGATACGTCGGTCTGGATTTTCGTTTATGTCTTCCTCTGAATGCGTAAATACTGGAACGCTTGCCAAAGATGCAAGGGTTGGGATATTATCAAAGACAGGTTCTGATGCAAAGAAAATGTTTACAGATAAGGTAGTGCCTATATCAAACAACTATCCATTTTTTTTCAAGCCCATACAGGATGGTATGGACAAACCAAAGACTGAGCTTGCATATCGTGTTCCAGCTTCTAAGATTACAAAGAAGAACATGAACTCGGTGTCTGACATTGTGTTTGAAGGATTAGATACAACTATTGACTGGAAGAATACAGGAGATAACTCTTATGATGGTGAAAAGCTTTTGCTTCTTGTTCACGATGAAAGTGGTAAATGGGACAAACCAGATAATATTCTTAATAACTGGCGTGTAACAAAAACCTGTCTTAGACTGGGTAGAAGGATTATAGGTAAATGTATGATGGGGTCTACTTCAAATGCTTTGGACAAGGGTGGAGATAACTTTAAGAAGTTGTACTATGATTCTGATATAACAAAAAGAAATTCTAACGGACAAACAAAGAGTGGAATGTATAGTTTGTTTATACCCATGGAATGGAATATGGAAGGGTTTATTGATAGATATGGCATGCCTGTTTTGGACACCCCAAAAAAACCAGTGATAGATTGTTATGGAGATTACATACCTCAAGGTGCTTTAGAGTATTGGGACAATGAAGTTGATAGCTTGAAGAATGACCCTGATGCTTTGAATGAATTTTATAGACAGTTTCCAAGAACAGAGTCGCATGCGTTCAGAGATGAAACTAAATCATCTATATTTAATCTAACAAAAATATATCAGCAGGTAGACTATAATGATTCTATTATAAAAGAAAAGTATCTAACTAAGGGTTCTTTTCATTGGAAAGATGGGGTTGAGGATTCTCAAGTAATATGGACTCCAGACCCAAGGGGAAGATTTTTATTATCTTGGATACCAAACAAGTCTTTACAAAATAAAGTTATTATTAAAAATGGAGCTAAGTATCCTGGCAATGAACACATAGGTTCTTTTGGTTGTGACTCCTATGATATATCAGGTACAGTTGTTGGCAGGGGTTCTAATGGAGCTTTACATGGATTGACTAAATTTAATATGGATGAAGCTCCAAGTAATGAGTTTTTTCTTGAGTACATAGCAAGACCGCAAACAGCAGAGATATTTTTCGAAGAGGTGCTTATGGCTTGTGTGTTTTATGGTATGCCTGTTTTAGTTGAGAATAACAAGCCAAGGCTTTTATATCACATGAAGAATAGGGGATATAGAGGATTTTCAATGAACAGGCCAGATAAGGCGTTTAACAAGCTCTCTAAGGCAGAAAAAGAAATTGGAGGTATACCCAACTCATCTGAAGATGTAAAGCAAGCTCACGCCTCAGCTATTGAATCTTATATAGAAAAGTATGTTGGGATAGATTTTAATGGTGATTACAGGGATGCTGGCGATATGGGTGCTATGTATTTTACAAGAACATTGGAAGATTGGGCGAAGTTTGATATAACAAATAGAACAAAGTTTGATGCAGCAATTAGTTCAGGTTTAGCTATTATGGCTAACCAGAGAACTAAATATACCCCCCAGAAAAGACAGTCAAAAATAAACATTAAATTTGCAAGATATAATAATAAGGGAATTTACAGCGAAATAATAACATGAAGGAAGTAACCATATCAGTTAATAGCGCATCGTTTCCAGGTCAATTTGTTAGCGACTCAGAGAAGGCTTCTATGGAGTTTGGTCTCCAGGTTGGTCAAGCTATTCAATATGAATGGTTCAGACGTGGTAATGGTGACTGTAAGTTCTACAGACAATTAGATGATTTCCACAGGTTGAGATTATATTCTCGAGGGGAGCAGTCTGTAGGAAAATACAAAAACGAATTAGCAGTAGACGGAGATTTGTCTTATCTAAACTTAGATTGGACTCCGATACCAATTATACCAAAGTTTGTAGACATAGTTGTAAATGGAATGTCTGATAGATTGTTCTCTATCAACACATATGCACAAGACGCTATGTCTGCAGAAAAAAGAATTGCCTATCAGGACATGATTGAAACCGATATGGTTGCAAAAGATTTCTTGGAGCAAATGAACGAAAGCTTTGGTATAGATGCATTTGCTGTACCACAACAAGACATTCCAGAAAGCGATGAAGAGTTAGCTCTGCACATGCAGCTAAAGTATAAGCCATCTATTGAGATAGCTCAGGAGCAAGCAATTAACACAGTGCTTGGTGAAAATCATTATGATGAAATCAAAAAGAGAATAAACTATGATTTGACAACTATAGGTATAGGAGCTGCGAAACATAGCTTTTTGCCTGGCGCTGGAGTTAAGGTTGACTATGTAGACCCAGCTAACTTAGTTTATAGTTATACTGAAGATAATAACTTTAGAGATTGTTTTTATTGGGGAGAAGTAAAGACTGTTCCAACAACAGAGCTTAGAAAGATTGACCCCACATTAACAAACGAAGATTTAGAAAATATATCTAAATACAGCCAGAGCTGGTACGATTACTACAATGTTTCAAGGTTTTATGAAAACTCTATGTTTAATAGAGACACAGCCACACTACTTTACTTTAGCTATAAAACAGACAAAAGCTTTGTTTACAAAAAGAAAATGCTTGACAATGGTGGGCAGCGTATGATTGAAAAAGATGATTCGTTCAATCCTCCAGAAGAAATGATGGCTGACGGAAACTTCGAAAGAATTGAAAAGAAAATTGAAGTATGGTATGAAGGCGTGATGGTTATGGGTACAAACATTATGCTTAAATGGGAGATGGCCAAGAATATGGTTAGACCAAAGTCAGCTTCACAGCATGTTTCGTCTCCATATATTGTTAATGCTCCAAGAATGTACAAGGGTGTAATTGAATCTTTGGTTAGAAGAATGATTACATTTGCTGACCTGATTCAGATTACGCATTTAAAGTTACAGCAAGTTATATCTAAGGTAGTTCCAGATGGTGTGTTTATAGATGCCGATGGACTTAGTGAGGTTGACCTTGGTAATGGTGGAGTCTATAATCCAGAAGATGCATTAAGACTTTACTTTCAAACAGGTTCTGTTGTAGGAAGAAGCTATACTCAAGATGGAGAGTTTAACAACGCAAGAGTTCCAATCCAACAGCTTACAAGTAACTCTGGTCAAGCAAAGATTGCTAGTTTAATTGGTAGTTACAATCACTATCTCAACATGATGCGTGATGTAACAGGGCTTAATGAGGCTAGAGATGGAAGTAAGATTGACCCAGATTCATTGGTTGGTTTACAGAAACTTGCAGCAGCAAACTCGAATACAGCAACAAGACATGTATTAGATGCTAGCTTACAAATAACTAAGGCACTTGCAGAAGGTCTGTCTTGTAGAATATCAGATATATTAGAATACTCTGAGTTCAAGGAAGAGTTTGCAATGCAGATAGGGAAGTATAATGTAGCCACACTTGAAGATACTAAAGATTTGTATCTGTACGACTTTGGAATATTTATTGAGCTTTCTCCAGATGAAGAAGAAAAGGCTCAGTTAGAAGCGAATATACAAACCGCCCTGTCAAGAGACCAGATACATCTGGAAGATGCAATTGATATTCGAGATGTTAAGAACCTGAAGGTTGCTAATCAACTTCTTAAATTAAAAAGAAAGAAGAAAGAAGAAAACGACATTCAGAAAAGTATGATGCAACAACAGACTCAAGCGCAAGTAAATCAGCAATCACAAGCTATGGCTGCAGAAGCTGCACTGGCTAAAATTGAAGCTGAGAAGCGTTCTAAGATGGAGCTTAAGCAAGCTGAGATTGCATTTGATATTGAAAAGATGAAGAATGAAGCTGCTCTTAAATCACAGCTTATGCAACTTGAGTTTGACATGAACATGCAACTCAAAGGTATTGAGGTTGATTCTTTGCAGAAAAGAGAAGATAACAGAGAGCAGGCTAAAGCTGATAGAATTAGTCAGCAAAACACACAGCAATCTAAGCTAATAGACCAGCGTAAAAACAATCTACCTCCTATGAGTTTTGAATCAAATGAGGATAGTTTAGATGGCTTTGACTTGGCAGAGTTTGAACCTAGATAATATGAGTACCATAAAAAAAAGAAGAAAAAAGCATTTAAGAAACCTTGAAAGAAATAAGTCAGGCCGAAATGCTACTGTAAAAATGGCTACATATACGGGTGGCAAAAACAATGAAAAAAATTATGTCGCTCCTACTATTACATTTAAGGATGACGAAAAAGCACGACCTCAAAGTTTTAATGAGGCTTTAGCAGCAGGAGAGGTTTATGAGTTTAAAGCAAAAAAAAGAGCTGAAAGATTTGCAGCTGGGTCTTGGAAAAAAGGCAAAGCAAAAAGAGAAGCTATGAAGGCGTATAGGAAAAAGAAAAGGGCCGAAAGGCAAGCTAAAAAAAATAATATAAATTAGTATTAACTTTGCATAAAAATTTAATCAAATGTCAGAAATAAAAGTAAGGGTGTTGGATGACACCGTAGAAGAGAAGTCTGTTCAAGAAGTAGAACAAGAATTGTTAGACAAGCACGAACAGGAACAAAAAGAAAATGAGCAAGAAGAAGCTCAGGAAGTAAAAGAAAATTCTACAGAAGTTGCTGAAGAGCAACCAGTAGAACAAGAAGAGCAAGAGAGCCCAGCTCCCGAGCTCGGAGAAGAAGACGTTCTTTCATATATTAGAGACAGGTACAATAAGGAAATTAATTCTGTTGAAGAACTTTTTGAAGAAAGAGTTCAGGCAGAAGAACTTCCTGAGGATGTATCAGCTTTCTTAAAGTACAAGAAAGAAACTGGTAGAGGTATTCAGGACTTCATGAGAATCAATAGAGATTATGATGAAATGGATTCTGACCAGATTTTAGCTGAATATTATTCTGCAACAGAATCAGACCTAGACAGAGAAGACATTAGTTATTTGCTTAACGAAAAGTTTGCATATGATACTGAGGTTGACGATGAAAAGGAGATTAAGCAGAAGCAGATAGCTAAAAAAAGAGAGCTTGCTAAAGCCAAGAAGTACTTCAATGATTTGAAGGAAACGTATAAGACACCAATTGAGTCAAGCGGTAGTCTTGTTTCTGAAGAAGAAAAGAATGACTACGAAGCTTACAAGAAATATATCCAAGAGTCTAAGAGTGTTGAAGAGGAAACTGTTAAGCGCTCTGAGTATTTTCAAAAGAAGACAGATGAAGTCTTCTCCAATGAATTCAAAGGTTTTGATTTCAGTATTGGTGAAGGAAACTTATCTTATCTTCCTGGAGATGCAAAGGAGCTTAAGGCTACTCAATCAGATATAAACAATTTTATATCTAAGTTTGTAGATAAGAATGGTATGATATCGGACGCTAGTGGATACCACAAAGCTATCGCTGTAGCTATGAACCCTGATAAATTTGCTAAGTTTTTTTACGAGCAAGGTCAAGCAAATGCAATTGATGATGCAGCTAAAAAAGCTAAAAACATTGACATGGGTGTTAGAGAGACACCTAAGGATATGAACAACAAAGGTTTCAGTGTTAGAGCATTAGATGATAGTAGTGGAAGAGGACTCAAAATAAAGAGTAATAAAAAATAACAAATCATTTAAAAAAATAAATAATGGCTTTTACTATTACGCCGACAAGTACGGCATTACAACCATCTGCCGAGAGAGTGCCTACACAGCAAAACTATCTTGGTAATGATGCTTTTGTTTTCACGCAACAATACCTTCCTGATTTAATGGAGAAGGAATTTGAGCGTTATGGAAACCGCTCTGTATCTTCATTCCTTCGAATGGTAGGTGCTGAGATGCCTTCCAACTCCGACCTTATTAAGTGGGCTGAGCAAGGAAGATTACATATTAAATATATCAACTGTGCTGGTAAAGCTGGGACTAACCTTGGAGATGACACTGCAACAATTGAAGTTTCTGATGCTGGTGCTCCTGCTGCTGGGTCGCTTCCTTTGAAAATTGGACAGACAGTTATGATTTCAGACAACCAAGCTAATTCTGTAAAGCAAAACAAAGCTATCATTACGTCAGTTAGTACATCTGCCAATGAGTTTAACGTTGCTTTTTACGAAGGAGGCGGAGCTACTTTTACTACAACTGAGACGTTGACTGTTTTTGTTTATGGTTCTGAATATCAAAAAGGAACTGATACATCTACACTTACGTCTGCAGACGCTGATGACAACATCTTTGAAAATAGCCCAATTATTATCAAAGAAAAATATGAAGTTAGCGGTTCTGATATGGCTCAAATTGGATGGATTGAAGTAACTACTGAAAATGGTGCAACTGGATACCTATGGTATATCAAGTCTGAGCATGAAACTCGCTTAAGATTTGAAGACTATATGGAGACTGCACTTGTTGAAGCTGTACCAGCTGAGGCTGCTTCAGGAGTTATTGGTTTAGACAATTCAGTTATTACTGGTAATAAAGGTACTGACGGACTTTTCCATCAAATTGAACAAAGAGGAAATGTTACTGCTGGTTCTTTAGATGCCCTTGAAGACTTTGATAATGTTGTTAAGCGTCTTGATAAAGAAGGTGCTATTGAAGAGAATGTTCTTTTCCTTAACCGTGAGTTGAGCTTTAGCATTGACGATATGTTGGCTGCTCAAAACTCTTATGGTGCGAATGGTACTTCTTTCGGATTGTTTGACAACGACGAAGACATGGCCTTAAATCTTGGATTCTCTGGATTCCGTAGAGGTTATGATTTCTACAAGTCTGACTGGAAATACCTAAATGACGCTACTATGCGAGGTGGTATTGTTGCTGGAGCTATAAATGGGGTACTTGTACCTGCTGGCTCTACAACTGTTTATGACCAAGTTCTTGGTAAAAACGCAAAACGACCTTTCTTGCATGTTCGTTATAGAGCTTATGAAACTGAAGACCGTAAGTATAAGACGTGGGTGACTGGTTCTGCAGGTTCTGCAGGAATGAGTACATCTCTTGATGCAATGACAGTTAATTATTTAACTGAGCGTGCATTATGTGTTCTTGGTGCTAACAACTTCTTCTTATTCGAAGACTAATAATTATGGGGGAGGGAATTTCTCTCCCCCTTTTTTTAACTTTAATTAAAATTTTAATACAATGGCAAAGAAACAAGCCGTCCTAACGGACAAAGTTTATAGATTGAAAAGAAGAATAACGCCTCTTAGTTATATGATTCAATCTAAAAGTACTCGAAAAAAACCACTCCTTTATTTTGATGGACAAACCAATAGGGAGCTTCGGTATGCACGAAATCAAAAATCACCTTTCTTAGAAGAGCAAGATGGAAATGCGGTTCTTGAACCAATTATTTTTGAATCAGGATTATTACTTGTTCCTAAATCAAATCCAGTTCTTCAAGAGTTTTTATCTTATCACCCTGGTAATGGTGGAGTTTTTGAATTAGTTGACAATGAAAAAGACGCTTCGGTTGAAGTGGAAAGTTTAGACCATCAGCTTGAAGCTCAGATACAGGCTCGTGAATTAAACTTAGAACTTTCAGAAACTTTATGTAGAGTTTTACTTGGGCTAAACGTAAGTAAGATGACAAGTGCTGAAATAAAAAGAGACATTAGATTGTTCGCAAAAGAAAACCCACTTGAGTTTTTAGATGCACTTAACGACCCTATGTTAAAGATTCAAGACATCTGTTACAAGTTATTTGACGAAGGTCTTATTTCTTTAAAAAATAACAATCGGGATATATACTATAATCTAAAGTCTAACAAAAAGAAAATAATTACAGTTCCTTTTGGTGAAGAACCAGCTTTTATGTTGGCATCTTATTTTCAAACAGACGATGGTATTGAAGTAATGAAGATACTCCAAACCAAGCTAGAAAATTTAGAAGATTAAAAGATTATAAACATTGTAATGAGGGCTCTAATTTTAGAGCCCTTTCTTTTTTTGCTTATCTTTGTGTAAATTTTTACGATGATAAACTCTGTAAGAACAACAGTATTGGCCATAGCTAATAAGAATAACTTTGGCTATATATCACCGAATGATTTCAACCTCTATGCAAAGCAGGCTCAACTTGATTTGTTTGAGGACTATTTCTATGCATACAATGCACAGATAAGAAAAGAAAACGCAAGGCAATCAGGAACTGGGTATGCCAATATTACGCAAGGTTTGGCAGAAGTTATTGATTCTTTTTCTGTTGTTGATAATTTATCTAATGCTGTTGGTACGCAAAACAACATCTATATAGTCCCTAACTATTATTACATAAACAGCTTAACAAGAATAAATGGTGACGAAATTTTAAATGAAATAGAAAAAGTAAGTCAATCAAAATATTATGCGTTGCAGGCCTCTAATCTAACTAAACCAACCGAAGAATATCCTGTTTATGTTTTAGATGATGATAGTATAACAGTCCATCCAAATACAATAGTTGGCAATAGTGCTGTATCGTGTTCTTACATAAGATATCCATTCGACCCTAAATGGACATACATTGACATTGCTTCTGGAGAACCTGTGTTTGATGCAACTGCATCTGACTATCAGGATTTTGAGTTACCAGCTTCTGATGAACCATCTCTTGTTATGAAGATACTTCAATACGCTGGCGTGTCCATAAGAGAAAAAGACCTCGTGACTTTTGGAAACAATGAAGAACTAAAAGAACAACAACAAGAACAATAAGATGGCTTATATATCTGATTTTAAATATTACGAAGAGGACAACGGAGAAAACTTTGGTTCGTCTCAGTATATAAAGTTATCTGAGATTGTAAAGAATTTTATGTTGATGTATGTTGGAAACCACGAGATTATCAACAACATGCCAAGGTACAAAGTTTTGTTTCATGCAAAGCGTGCTATTCAAGAGCTCCACTACGATGCAATGAAAGATGTAAAGGTTCTTGAGCAATCAGTTACAGACAGGCTTCAAGTTATATTGCCAAGTGACTATGTAAATTATGTTCGCATATCAATGTATAGAGATGATGTTTTGTTTCCTCTTGTTGAGAATATGCAAACAAATTATTCTAAAGCATACCTAAAAGACAACAACGATAAGATATTATTTGATAATAATGGTAGAGTTTTAGAGGGATTATCTGAACTAGATTACGATAGAATACATAAGTTGCAGAAGAGTTTATACCCAGGAGATGGCATAATGAACGGTAAGTTGGGATATTATGACGGAACAAACTGGTATTTTGATAGATTCATAGGAGCTCGCTACGGCCTTAATACGGAGACAGCTAACATCAACCCTACCTTTAGGATAGATAATCGCTCAGGAGTTATTAATTTTAGCTCAGAAGTGGTAGAGGGACAGAAGATTGTTATCGAATATATATCAGACGGATTAGAAAAGGGTGAAGATAGTCAGGTTGTTGTAAACAAACTTGCTGAAGAATTTATATATGCTTACATTAGGTATATGATATTGAGCACAAAGCTAGGCGTTCAGGAATACATTGTTCGAAGAGCACAAAAAGAGAAGACAGCTTTGTATCGAAATGCTAAATTAAGAATGAGTAATCTACACCCAAGCAGACTTCTTATGAGTCTACGGGGTCAGTATAAGTGGATAAAGTAATATGATTACAAAAACTACTTTTGTAAAAGGCGTGATGAATAAGAGCGTCGACGAACGCTTGCTACCTCAAGGGGAATACATTGATGCACTTAATGTTAGGGCTGGCTCTACTGAGGATAGTGAGATTGGTGCTATAGAAAACTCAAAAGGAAATGAGCTCTTAACAAATATACCTGGTGGTATTACAACTCTTGAGTACAATGGAACTGCTCTTGACGAAAGTAATGGAGCTATGTGTATCGGAGCTTATGAAGACGGAGCTAACGAAACCATATACTTTTTTGTAACAAGTAATATTGTAGACATCATTGCATCTTGGACTGTAGCTGAAGATGGTGTTAGCGGTGCTATTAGATATCATGTTATTAGTACATCTGTACTTAACTTTAACAAACAAAACAGAATTGTAGGTATAAACAAGGTAGACGACCTTTTGTTTTTTACGGACAACTACAACCAGCCAAGAAAGATAAACGTAACACGCTCATATGGAGAGCCAGTGGCTGATGTAGATTCAATTACAGAAGACGATTTATCTGTGATTGTAAAGCCTCCATTTAATTGTCCTGTAATATCATCTTTTACTTCTGAGAAAAGAGGTAACTATCTTGAGGATAAGGTTATAACATTCTCATATAGATGGAGATATCAAGACGGAGAGTATAGTGCACTGTCTCCCTTTTCAGAAGCAGCGTTTGAACCAAGTCCATTTTTTATAAATGTTGACGGAGCTTTTAATGGCGGTATGAAAAACAGAATAAATAATGCTGTAGTAGAGGTTGAGACAGGAAGCGATAGGGTTGAGGAGATTCAAATTTGTTTTAAGAGAAGTGGCAATAATAATATTTATGTTATAGACAATTACAATAAAGAAAATTTAGATATTGATAGTAACTCAACATTTAATATAAACTTTGATAATAGCAAAATATATACGGTACTTCCTCAAGATGAGCTATTTAGATTATATGATAATGTTCCAAGATTTGCTAAAGCTCAGACAATTATGGGCAATAGGATTATGTATGGAAACTATGTTGATGGTTATGACATGGATGTTGTTGAGGGACAGCAATCCGTTGAAGTTGACATTGATGCAAATTTAGTTTCTTTTGAAACATTTACAAAGCCTGTTTTAACTTCACAATCTGATTCATCAAGATATGATATTGACCCAGCAAATCAAAATTATACAGTTACTGATGCTAGAAGTGATATTGATTTTTCTAGTTTTTTATCTTCAGATAAATTAAAGAAAGGTTCTATAATTAACTTTTTAATTAATATATCTCATGACAGCTATACAACTACAGGTACAGCACCAACTGATTTTCAGAAATCTTTTAATATAAGTTCATCCTTTGTACTTGGCAAAAATTATACGAGTGCAAATGACCTGGTTTCATCTCCTGAGTTTGCTTCATTTATAGGAACAACAAATAACATAAAGCCTATAGCTAGTTCAGATGACGGTGGAACTTTAACAGATATATTTAATTCAAACGTATCTACAAGTTCTATACCAGCGGGGTATTCAAAAGCAGGGAGTGGTCTTACAGCCATTGGTCAGGGATTTGATTACAATTCTGCAGGACCAAATATTATTTTTATAACCTGCAACGCAATGAAGTATACTCATGCTACAGACCCTGATATATATGAGTATTTTTCTTTTAATGTATTTGCGGTAACAGTTACAAGCCCAGACGGATTTCAAACTTTACATAGTAATAGAAATTACGAGCTTGGGATTGTTTACCTAGATGAATATGGAAGACAATCTACAGTATTCACCTCAACAGGCAATAGTGTTTATACACCTGCTTATAGCTCTTCGAAAAAAAATCAAATTGAATTTAAAATAAATAGTGAACCTCCATATTGGGCTACTGCATACAGACCTGTTATAAAGCCAAGTTATGGCACGTATGAAACGATATATTGCTTTAATAATATTTTTGAAAATAGCGGGTTTGCATATTTTCTTTTAGAAGGAGAGAATTCTAAAAAAGTAAATGAAGGTGATAAACTTATTGTAAAAGTAGATTCTGGTGGACCTACTCAAAATCTTGTTGAAACAACAGTGTTAGAGGTTGAAGCAAAAGAAAGAAATTTTTTAATTCCAGGGGGAGCAGTTTCTGATATTCAACAACCAGCTGGAGTTTACATGAAATTAAGACCAACTAATTTTTCTGTAGACTCTAATATATATACTGATGGTGAAGATTTGGTTTTTAATGCAATTACTGAATTTAATGATGGATTAACAGTAGACGATAAAAATAATTCCATATCAGATAGGGGTATGGAGACAGCATTGCTTTCTGAGGACGATGGCACGGGAACACATGTACCAGTCCCTATACCTCAGGGCAGCGTGGTAACTCTTACAATACAAACTGGATGGGCTCCTTCTGTAGGGTGCTTTGCGATTAATTCAACAGATACATCTGTAAATCAGTATGTTGCTAAAAGGGATTATACTGACTTTAGGGAAATGGTTATTGCTCAACAAATAGATTTTGCAGAGGGCATGATTTATTTTAATCAAGGAAGCATATTAAAATGTTACCCCGTCACGCAAGATGATACCTTATACACAGGTACAACTTCGCCAGTAGAGGCCGCAGGTTCTAATCCTCCAGAGGGACAAAATAGAATAGATTTTTATCAGAACACTAGCACTGGTGAGTTTTTCCTTAGGTCAATAACTGGAAGCACTATTTCAGAAGCATGGCAGGCTGCAAATGGAAGGGTATCGCCAGAGTCGCTTAGACTTTATTCTTTTACTTTTATTGAGTTTCAACTTCAAAGAAGCGCTGCTTCTGAAAATGGTGTTGGGGGATTTGTTTTTGAAACAAAACCAGTGTCTATTGATAATGATATTTATTTTGAATCTTCGGAAACATTCTTAATAGAAAATGGATTACACAAGGGGAATCAACAAAACCAATTACAAAACACTCCTGCTGTATCATTATTAGATTTTCATGACTGTTATACTTTTGGAAACGGCGTAGAAAGCTACAAGGTAGAGGACCTTATTGGCGGAGACTCAGTAGTTATAGGGCAAAGAACAACTGCTGTATCTGAGCAAGACTACAAGAAAGCACATAGATTTGCATCTATAACTTACTCAGGAGTTTATAATGCAGAAACAAACTTAAACAAGCTCAACCAGTTTAATTTATCACTTGCAAACTTTAGTGATTTAGAGAAGTCCTTTGGCAACATTGGTATATTGCACGCCAGAGAAACAGACTTACTTGTTCTTCAAGAAGATAGAGTTTCTTATGTGCTTCAAGGTAAAAACTTATTATCTGACTCGGTTGGTGGGGGTGCTGTAACATCTGTTCCTGAAGTTTTAGGAACTCAAATTGCAAGGAATGAAGAGTATGGCATATCATCTGATGCAGAAACATTTGTTCATTTTGGAAACGAAGTATACTTTACAGACTCCAAAAGAGGTGCGGTTCTTAATTTGGTAGGTGGTAGTTTTAAACAAGACCAGCTTGTGCCTATATCTGAATTAGGAATGCGGTCTTTCTTTAGAGATACATTTATAGAATCATTTAGGTCATACAAGCTCGGCGGCTTTGACCCATATATGAATGAATATGTTCTTACAATAAATGAAGATGAGCAAGACGTTGTAACAGAAATAATAGAAGAAGTAGAATGTTCTGCAGATAATGAATTCACAACAGAATTAATTAACCAAGATATATATGAGGTTCAGTTTGACCCATTCATTGGTACAGTTGAGATAGACTACACCGTTCAAAGTATTAATGAAACTATCATGCAAGTTGTTTGGGATGACACTCAAGTTGTAAATAGCGTTATTAGTGGAACAGGAAGTGTGAGTTTTACAAAAACAAAAAACTATCCAGACACTGCTACCGTAACTATTAGTTGCCCAGGATTAGATGTTCAACCATGTAACGCTGGAATGGATGTATTATTCCTTTTAGATTATAGTTCGTTAAATGGTAATACACCTGGAACCCCTTCAACATGGATGCCAGAACACATTCAGACTTTAAAAAACGACATGAGTAGTATCATAACTACAATAGAGCAGCAGTCTGGAGGGGATTATAGACTAGGTCTTGTTACCTATGAATCTATTGAGGATTCATTAATACCATCATTTAATGGCGAAACTACTACTGTTGGTGGTGAAAACAGACTTATTGATTCAAATGCTAGTTTTCTTGGCGCAACTCAAAAAGCTAGAGGTTTAAATCCGTATGATGGCTCTAACGTCGCTATTAGAAGAAGCCAAACTGAACTTCAACTTGTTGATGATGGTTACTTTAATGTAGTTGGAATGCCCTACGCTGTTGGTCCTCAAATAACAGGTGATTGGCCAAAATATACAGTTCAGGGTGATTATCATTATCTACCTTCTGCACAAAAATACATTGATACAGATTCATCATATATTCCATATATTACTTGCTTTGAAAAACTTTCTTCTGGAAACAAAGATTCTTTCAATAGATACTTAAGGTCTATAGGGAGAAATAATTTTGCCAACAGTCACTTAGAAGGAAGTAGTACATCAACAGCTACAAACAAACTTATTGATGGTAATGCGACATTTGTAACTGATGGTATTCGACCTGGCGATGTAATATACAAATATCAAACAGACGAACCACTCAACTGGGCTAATGGAACTTCAGCTACAGTTGTTTCTGTAGACAGTGAGACTCAGCTTACTTTAGATGCAAATATATTTTTTCCAGCTGTTGGAGATTTATGGACATACGGAACTCAACAAGGAACAGATGCAGTGAGAGAGACTACTCCAGTTATATTTAAAAGCCAGCCATCTGGGGTTGCTTTGAGTAGAATTGTTGAGCACAATTTAGCTGGAGCATTTAGAAACAATGTAAACAAACAAATTATTCTATACACAAACACCAAACCTGGAGGTGAAAACGCACTCCATAATCAAGTAGATACAGATGAGTTTTTAAGATTGGCTTCAATATGTAATGATTTAGGAATAGTTCTTAATATCATAGGTCCAAATGAAAACCCACACGAGCCAAATACAAATGTATATGCAGATGCTGTATCAATTACAAATGGTGTCAGAATTAATAGCTTTGCATCTGGCTCAGTTCTTTCAGCTATTGAAAGTACTTGTGGCGCAAAGAGAACAATACCATCATATAGATGTGACCAAGATATAACCTCACTTTCATTGTCTTCAATTAGCACATACACATACAACCTAGACCTTGGTACTACCACAGGTAGTGCGTTTGTTAATTCTAGCTCTGCTAATCCAATGTCAATAAGTGTAGAGTATAACGGAACAACATACACTGGTGGCCCTGGGGTTAGTGTTCAGGTAGAAATACCTGTAACAACGCAAAGCTTAGCAACAACTTCTATAGCCACTGTAACCCTTGCAAGCGACACAAATCAAACAGGAGTAAGTATAACTCACACTTGTCCAGTTCTTCCGCCTGAAAGAAAAGTATACCTAGTAGTTTTAAATGACGAGAATCAAGGTGGTGATACTATCACGAATAGTTACAAAGTAAATTCCAACACACCGTATTCTTTTAATACTCTTTTTGATGAGGATGGTGTTAGTGAAGAGTC
>Ga0160423_10001367_pt1 | contig 20462 bp, 20 predicted proteins | sample CRUFie14St8metaG_FD_108191 | JGI IMG/M metagenome (GOLD analysis project Ga0160423, IMG submission 108191) | Marine microbial communities from the Costa Rica Dome - CRUD Field 142mm St8 metaG | ecosystem: Environmental > Aquatic > Marine > Oceanic > Photic zone | place: Costa Rica: the Eastern... | reverse complement strand
GATCTTGGATTGCCTGATGATTTTGATCCAAAGGCATTTGAGAGTTTAACAGAGAAATTCTACGCAAACCTCATCAACTAGGACATTTCACAAACTGTCACCCATCCTGTTGAAAGGGTGGGCGGCTGCTCTATAATATTAACATACCACACAGGAGAACTTATGCCAAATTGGTGTCACAATCGTGTTTCATTCTATTCAGAAAACGAAGAGCAAATAGAAAAGCTCTATAAGTTATTTGATGGCACAAATGTATTTCAAAAGATCAAACCAGCACCAGACTGGAAGAACACACCAAACGAAGCAGGTCAGCTGCCTGTTAAAAAAGAACATAAGAACCAAAATGGTGAAGTAGTCTGGACATCATATGATTTTCCTGATGGAAAGAATGATGACAGATGGTATGACTGGAATGTCAACAACTGGGGGACTAAATGGGATGTTGACCCATCATGTGACCATTTCGACGGCAATAGCTTTGAATGCGAATTTGAGACGGCATGGTCACCAGCAGAGGGAATCTTCTATGAGATAAGAGAGAAATTTCCTGATGTTGATGTTACATGGTTCTATGATGAACCAGGAATGATGGTTGCAGGATACCTAGGACAATAGAGAAAGTGTCACATAGTGGGTTGCATGTGTGACCCACTAGATTATAATAAGAATGTACACAACACATTCACTATTATGTTTTTTAAGCACGTTGAACTTCACAAGTACGATTTAACAGACAAGGGCATCTCTCAAGCATGTTACGATGAAATGAAAGCAGAGGGTTACGACATAGTAATCACTGAAAAGGAAATGCAAATACTAGCAGATGCCAGACGTGAAGAGTTTAAAGACTATATGCGTCCACTGTTCGCGTAGCTGTGACAGTTTATAAAGTGGCACCCTATCGCTTCACAAGGGTGCTACTTGCACTATAATAAGAACATACACAACACACACGGTATTATGTCAACACTACATCATGAAAACTTACTTGAGACATGCTGGGATGAAGCATGGGAGAACTTCAGAGTAAGTAACAAGTTAACCGAAGATGAATTGAACTGGTTAACTAACAACACTCTAGGCGTTATGGACGCAATAGAGAAACAAGCACACAAACTATTCGAGGGTCTATGTCAGTAGAAAAGTATTGGAACATATGCTCTTTTCTTAATGATGAAGAGGTGCATAAGGTCTGGGACATTATAGACAATGCTCTAGACCGTAAGGGGTGGGTAGGTACTGCTGATGATGCAGAATTGTCAATACGTTTGTATGATCCTAATCTCAAACAAAACATTGACGCATCAACACAGTATGACCCCGAACCATGTGAAACTGAACACCCTCTATTTTTTGAACACTAATGGACAGAGAACTGCTAACCGAACTCAAAGAGTTTTTAACAGAAAGAATGGTTGATAACATGTCAACCAAAGACCTTGAAGAATATGTCTCAAATGACCTCTTCAATTACTTTGACAAACTAGGTGAGCATGAATTCTTAGAAGAAGCTCGCAACTATTGGGATGATGGTTTTGATGATGTTGTCGCAGAGGTTAAAGACTACATGAAATGCGACTTCAAAGCAACCAAAGCTAGGACACTTTAGAAACTGGCACGGGGTGGGTTGTATTGTCCCCCCGTTGCCCTATAATAAACACATACACAACAAAGGTCACACACATGCGCCAAATCGAAAGACAAATGAACCAAGCAATCAGAAATGGTTCAGACTTTAGCAAGTCAAACACCATGGTAAGACATGAGGACGGTTATTCCTTCGTATACCTACACGGCAACCACATTGGCACAGTTGCTGATGATGGAGCGTTAACCCTATTTGATGGAGGTTGGCAGAGCAACACCACCAAATCAAGATTAAATGCACTATGCGATGAGTTCGCGCCTCGTTGCGGTGTATTTCAAAAGAACTGGGAGTGGTTCGTTTCAACTAGACTAGGCACAATCAATTTCTACAGCGGGGTGACCGTATGAATGAAAAGCAATTAATCAGACTTCGTGAGCAACTGCAAGAGGATCTGATCTGCTGGCGGGAGGGCAACGACCTCCCAGACCATCAAGACGAGGTACTATGCGACATTGTACTAAATGCGTTCATCGATGCAGCAAGCGTGTAGACCAGTTCAACTAGTGGCACACAAGCTCTGGCAACAGGCACCCGTGCCCCTATAATAAGAGAGTAACACACACAACACACCATGAAAAGAATTGAAATCGCAATGGGTCGCAACATTCCAAACAGCGGCACAGTGACTGACCATATGATGAACGAATTCATCAAGTCAGATATCATGCCTTTGTTTGAATATGGAACGTTCATTGATGGCGAGGGGTTTTGGAAAGGTGAGTTTGAAAAGACCAAAATTTTCTACATTGAACTAGAAGACAAAGAGGTCCTTGACGCTATGCCTAAGTTTGAGGCAATCGCTGCAGCATACAAGCGAGCATTCAGACAGGAAGCAGTCATGATCTCAACCGTTGAAACTCACTATGCATTCACATGACGACCAAACAACTCAGAAAACTTGCTAAGAAATACGGGTGGATCTTCACCCGTAGCGGCGGCAATCATTTAATATATCGCCGCGGCTCTGACCAATTGACCATCCCACTTGCCACCCGTGGATTTGTGGGGCACCAAATTAAAAAGCAAATCACAAGGTCCGCAGCATGAGCCACTATAACATGCCTTACCTACCCGCAGCGGGTGAGCTTAGACCAGATAAAGATCTGGCACAAGCTATGCGGGCAGTGCGCCTCTTTGCCTCTATAATTAGAACAACACACAGAAACGAACAATGCAAACCACTTGGGCAGTCCAACCAGCAGAATGGTTCAACTTTGACAAAGACGGTTGCGTATACTGCGCCGACATCGAAACAGCTTACAAGATCGCAGCGCAGCAGAAAGGCGACCAAATGATTTTCAGAATCAACAACAACACGACCCCTATTAAGTGGGTGCGAGTATACGAGGGAGAAGCTGCTGTGACAGTGCAGGAACTGTCCCACCTCAAGTAGACTTCGACCTGTCATCCCCTATAATAAGGACATGAACAAAACAACCCCTCTCAAAGCATACTACAACGGCGCAGTCCTCATGAATGAGACAGCAGCAAAAGACCCCGTTGTCAGAGCAGCACTTGACGCAATGGCAAAGCGTAATTTCCAAACCCTTGAAGTTCCCACTGGTGGCACTTGGTACATAAGTGACAGACACTAAAGTGGCACAGCATGACCCCATCCGTCATGCTCACCCCTTATAATAAGAACATACACAACACACAGCACATGACCACAGCATTTCAAACACGCATCGAAGACACCACATACAACGGGTGGACAAACTACGAGACATGGAACGTCTCCCTTTGGATCGGCAACGACGAGGGTCTATACAGCATCGCCCGTGAGTATCGCCACCTAGGATACAGTGCCTTCGCTAATCTCATGATGGACTGTCTCGACTCAGCAGCAACACCAGATGGCGTGGCATGGAATGACGACGCACTGAACATCTGCGAACTTGACGAGATGATGGAAGAACTCTAGGGCACACGCCCTAGGCATTAGCTAGGCATGGGTGATCACATCAGTTGATCTTTAAGGCGAACCTCTAGCTACGTAAGTCCTAGGGCTGTGTGTGTACAGTAGGGGGGGCAGTATATGCCCCCTTTTTTATGCCTTAGCGGGTCGCCAAGCGATTTGAAAAACGGTTAAGTCCCTAACCTACAAAAGTATCCAGACGACCGATAAATATATTTGTAAAGGTCGCATATAAAAAATTTCCCCCAGAAAAAAATGCCCCAAAAAGTTGATTACAGTGACTACGACAAGATCTTAGAAAACTTTGATGCATTCTGTGACGAGTTTGAGAGTCGCGCCGCAAATTCATTCATGAGAGGTGATAATAATGAAGGACGAGTTAATGGAGAGGTTGAACGAGTTGGAGAGGACGTGCCTGTGGCAGTCCGAGAGGTTAAACAACTTGGAACAGAGGATATCACAGCTAGAGAATCCGTCGTTGATGTACAAGCGACCAACGGGTGAGGAATACGAAACTGTTGCACAGACACTCGACTATCTACACAATAATGTCGAAGGACTCAAAGGGGATCTACTCAAGATAGCTAAAGCAGTCTAATGCCGATTATCGAAAACAACGGAATAACAGTAGGTCCTTGGCCGTTGCCGATGACTTTGTTGCGTTCTGATGTTTTAGCGAATATCGCAACACCTGGTGTAGGTGCGTATGAGTTACGTCCGATACCCTTTGAGAACATGGGAGAAGCAATCCTAGAGGGAGACATTTCAGGACTCAATGATTACGTAGCGCCCTATCAACCATTTCAGGTTACTGTAAGTGTATTACCAGATCCTACAGAGAATGCGATTCTAAACGTTTCTTTCGATCCTTCGATAGGTGGATTACCTCTGCCAGTTACAACACCCTTTGCAGCGATTCTGGAAGAACCTAATCCTCAGACATTACCGAATAGGACAGGAACAAGTAAACCTCAGATCATACCACCCAATGCATTGTGGAGTGCTCCAGCAGTAACTGAATCAACTATTCAATCTTTTGGAGGTGTCACGACTGCTACGTTAGCTGGGTTTTATACTGAGAAAGCATTCTTTGACCGTACATGGATTCTGAAGTACCCCGATTGTGTTGCAAGGATAGGATATGATGGTATCAGGGTTTTGCGTATTTCGGATATCCCTCAGGGTGTGAAGTTAGAACCAGAGTTATTCGACGCTGCTCCGATATTTCCGAGTCCTATTACACCATTGAACTGGTATCCTGCGACTAAAGCAGACGCTGAGATTTTAGATTCACCTGTAATGGCAGGATACTTATCAACATGTGAAGGAGTTATATCTTACAAAGCTAGTGAGATTCGTAAGTTGAGATTCTTTTACAATATTATTATTGTTACTGATAAGGGTGTATCGTTTAGACCTGTGTTTATGACAGTACAGAATCAGATGAGATGGGCGAAGAGTAGATTACAGTACGCCCTAAATATCCCTAAAACGCCGACCAATCTTCTTTCGACATGACATTAAGTACGATACCTGCGTTATATCATCCATTAGACTTAACTACTGGTCACGGACCTTGGGCGCCTGTAGGGTTCATACCTATTGCACCAACACCTGCAGATGCGAAAGTACCAGTACCGACTGGAGCTAGTGCAAATGTTATTATTAACGGACGAAATGTTCATAAAGTAGGTGATGTAACTCTACCTCACTTTGCTCTATTACCTGTACCTGGTGATCTGCACAGTGACACCATTGGTACAGGGTCTCCTACGGTCTTTGTGAACGGTACACCTATGGCAGTGGTCGGAAGTACGATTGCATCTCCTGTAGGGGCATATGGAGGGGTTCTTACAGGATATGGAGCATTAACCGTACAGGTTGACAGCAAGGGCGGTTCAATATTATAATATAGAAGTCAATACGATTAAATTATGGCAAAAGCAAAATCTGGTTTGAGTGGTGGTCCTACAATCGAGTCAAAACCTAAGCGTACTCGACAGGGGTCAGGACAGCACTCAAAGCATTCTGCAACATCTAGGAATGCGAGGAGGAAGAGATATCGCGGTCAAGGCAGAGGTTAATGTCTGAATACATCGAACCGATGTTTGCAGTCCCAATCTTCCATCTCTATGCGGAGGATTGGGATCGTAAGAAGAAGCTACTGCAGGATATATCGAGTAAGCAGAAGTTGAAGAAAGATCCTGGCGAATATGTAAAGAGTGACTTTCGAGCAAAGAAAGCGGATTGGAATATTGTTGAACCTCTTATACGGAGCGAGTTTCAAAAATTTAAGGATCAAGTTAATGTAGATCTGACCATTGACGCATATTGGTTTGAACGTGCGGGTAAAGGAGAGCAGCATCTGATACATAATCACGGAGCTGCGGGATTTAGTGCGGTAATGTACATTGAGTACGATCCAGAAGAGCATACACCCACGCAATTTGTGTGTCCATTCAATAATGTTCTTGGATGGGTTGATATATACTCACCTCGTGACGTACGTAGTGGATCTGTAATCTTCTTCCCTTCCTTTGTACATCACTACACACTACCTTGTGATAGTACCAAAGAACGTTTAATTCTTTCTTGGAATATGATATGAATTTAATTTGTAACCTACCCGCTGAAAAAGTGTGGGTACGTAAAGAATACCTTCGTGATCATCAGGATGGTCATGGAGAGTTTGTGGAAGGTGTGTGGGTAGCTTGTAAGAGTATACCTGGTCGTGCTTTTTACTTTGAGACATATCTACCTGAGTATGGTGCGATGTATGATAAACTTCCCATATCTGCTTTTCTCCGAGCGCCAAAAACACCGACGCCCGATATGAGTCTAGAGAACCTACAGTTTTGGAATTGTATGGATTATGGTCTAACTTGTATCGAAAAGGGTTTCGTTAGCTCTATGGATGCAGAGATCTACACAAGAGACCATGGACTGATGCATGGTCAGTATTTGTTTACATTAGATAACTATCATGCAAATCCTGATGTGATAGATAATAATGTGAGCGAAGTGCCTCAAGAGCACAAATCGCACAATTGTATTGCGTTAGAGAATGGTCAGTTTGCATTGTATCCTAACAATAGGACACGATTCTACGACCTCTCTATCACTCCTGAGAACCCTACATTCCCTGACTTTAAGGTTTCTACTATTGAATACCAAGTAGAGGCAGGAATCGACTGGGGACGTTTAGGAGACACTGATGATTATTTTTGGGAAACACATGATGAACGAAAACTACGGACGGAGACCACAGATGGGCAACAGCAGAGTTGATAAAGGCGAAGACTTCATTAAGTCTGGAATGACTCTCATTACCGAAGTTGAGAGTGATCGCTACATGCGTAAAAAAGGTAAGAGAAAAGAAGTACAAGAAGGAGAAATCTTTGACAATGATCTAGAGTGGGCGGACGGATTCGTCGGTAAGTGATAAATAGAAACAGCCTTGCTGTGTCTACATGCCTTCCTTTCAGACATATAAAGATCTGAGTGTTACTTTTAAGAAGCATCCTGTATCCAATGATTTGGTAACGGTGAAAGATAATGCAGCTATTTCACAGTCAATAGCTGTATTGCTTCAAACAGATAGGGGGGAAAGACTATTTCAACCTCAACTAGGTTCTGATTTGAGACAAATGCTGTTTCAACCATTAGATTTTGGTTCAGCTGCACTTATCAAAAATAAAATTGATGAATGTATTGGTAAGTATGAACCTAGAGTAGTTGTTAACGATATTCGTTGCACTCCAGATTTTAGAAATAATGGTTATGACGTTGAATTGTTTTACACCATTGTAGGAGATGGTAGACGAGTAGGGAATTCATTCTTCTTAGATCGTACACGATAATGCCATATACTCAGGTTGCCAACTTAGACTTTGAAGATATCAAAGCGACTCTTAAAGATTACATAAGAGGGCAGACAGATTTTACTGACTATGACTTTGAAGGTAGTGCATTAGCAAACCTGATAGATGTCTTAGCTTATAATACCTACTATACGGCGTTCAATACGAACATGGTAGTCAATGAACTATTCATTGATTCTGCCACCTTAAGAGATAACGTAGTATCAATTGCGAAGCAACTAGGGTACAGACCTAAGAGTGCTACATCTCCCACTGCTTATGTTTCTTTTACTGTAACATATAGCACACCAACATCTGACACTGAACTGATTCTTAAGAAAGGAACGGGATTTATTTCTTCTTATGACAACAACATTTATCAGTATGTTACACCTGTAGATGTAAAAGCACAAGTTGCAAATAACGTAGCTACTTTTACTAATGTTCCTATTATAGAAGGATCACAGGTAGTTCAAAACTTTGTTGTTAACAATTCATTAAAATCACAAAGATTTATTTTAGATAATAAGAATATCGATACCAACACAATTAGTGTAAAGGTATTACCTACTGGAGGTAGTTTCAGTGAACCATACCTTGTAGCAGATAATATTCTAGGTGTTGACGGTAATTCAAAAGTATTCTTCCTTGATGAGATTGAAGATGGAAGATATGAGATATTATTAGGAGATGGTGTACTAGGTAGGAAGTTAGAAGATCAATCTACAATCTCAGTATCTTACATGACCACATCTGGTCCTGAAAGTAATGGTGTTAGTACATTTGTATTCACTGGTGTACTAGAGAACCCTAATGGTGTGTCTCCTGCTTCTTTCACTACAAGCATTACCTCTAGCGTTGCTTCTACGGGTGGTGAGGAGATGGAAAGCACTCAGAAGATCAAATATACCGCTCCTAAGTCATACGGCACACAAGACCGTGCAGTGACCTCTCAGGACTATGAGGCAATTGTAAGAAAAGTATATCCAGCAACTAGTGATATCATTATTTTTGGTGGAGAGGATCAAGTTCCACCTGAATATGGTAAAGTGTTTATTGCATTGAAACCAAATGATGCTAGTTACCTTACTTCACTAACAAAACAGAAAATTATTGCAGATCTTAAACAGTATGTCGTAGCTTCTGTTGAACCTAAAATAGTTGATCCTTCTATTTTGTTTGTTGAGATGACTAGTAAGATCTATTACAACGGATCTGCTACTGATCAGACACCATCGCAAATTAGAGACAAAGTAATTGGTAACGTACAGTCTTATCTTGATACTAGTGATACTGAAAAGTTCAATGGTAAGTTCAGGTATAGTAAAATGGTGGGTGTTATTGATGATTCTGATAATACTATCAATTCTAACCTAACAGCTATTACAATGAGAAAGGATTTTTATCCTCAACTCAATTCCACTTTCTATTACGAAGTGTGTTTCCAAAATTCTTTTGATAAAGACTGTGATGAACCAGTTCTGTCATCTACTGGGTTTAGGGTTACTGAGTATCCAAATTTTGATGTTTATGTAGAAGACAGGGATAGCAAAATTGTGCTATATACTCTAGATAGCGTAACTGGTGAAAAGGTTGTCCTTGACAAGGAAGTTGGCGATATTGATTATGTAAGTGGTGAACTTAAAATGTACAACTTAACTATCATCAAAGGTAGTTTCTTTGATAATCGCATCTCTGTTAGAGTCAAACCCCTTTCTAATGATATCAAGGCACTTCGCGAAGTGTACCTTGACGTTGATGTTGCTAATTCCTCGTTCACTGCATACAAAGAGTAAAGTAAATGCCTGCTGTAAAGACTAAGAGAATTTCCACTCTAATTGAGACGCAGCTTCCAGCTTTTATTACTGATGAATACGAACTCTTTAGTAAGTTCATTCAAAAGTATTACGAAGCACAGGAGGTACAAGGTGGCACACTGGATGTAATTAATAACCTCCAGAAATACGCAGATATTAATTATTATGAAAAAAATCTCCTTAGACAATTTGATACTCTGGTCACTAGTATCAGTAGTTCTGACGATACAATTGTATTGGAAGATGCGACGAGTTTTCCAAAAAGAAACGGATACGTAAAAATTGATGACGAGATCATCTTCTATGCCTCTAGAACAGACACAGAGCTAAGAGAGTGCTCTAGGGGTGTCAGTGGCAATACATCGCTTGGAGACCTATATGAGTCTACTAGTTTTACAACAACGGTTGCTGCTGCTCATGCTGCTGGACAGAAGGTTCATAATGTAAGTAACCTCTTCCTATATGCATTAGTTAAAAACTTTGAAAGTCAGTATCTAGGTTCTTTCCCTGAAAAGTATCTTAGGGGTGAAGTAGATAAGAGAACTCTGATCAAGAATATTCAGAAGTTTTACAAAGCTAAGGGAACTACAAGTTCCATCAAGTTTATTTTCAATACTGTTGTCGCCAAAGAGATTGACAACAAACCAGAGGTATACAAACCAAGAGATTTTACATATAAATCTTCTGAAGCAGATTGGATTAACGTTTATGCACTTAAGTGTAAGGTTATATCTGGAGATGTAAAAAATCTAGTAGGAAAGAAGATTGTACAAACAGCTACTGACGAATATGGGTATGCTGATACTACAGTAGATAATGTATATGCTGATGGTACATCAGATGGTGAGGTAATTTATAATATTGTACTAGCACCTGAAACAGTTAATGGTACATTTGGAGTATCTACTAAAACTAAGCTTGAAAAAACCCTGTCAGGGACTGCATCTTCAGGGGATAGAATTGATGTGTTCTCTACTGTTGGATGGGGCAAGACAGGATCAGTATTAATTGGTGATGAGACGATTACTTTTGATAGTAAGAATGTAACACAGTTTATCATTGATGAAAGGGCGGCACAGACTGCTGTTCAACATGTGGCAGGAACTTCAGTATACAAACCAGTAACCGTTAGTGGTTCTGGTGTTGTTTTACTGGTCATGGGTGTTGTATACAACCTACAACCATCTGATGCACAACCATATTCTGCTATTGGGGACAAGATTCAAATCTCAAATCCAGGATTTGAAACTTCCGATTCCAAGATTGTTCAGACTGGTACTAATCAAACCAGATGGGTGTTAAGTTCAGGTGCTGCAGTCGATGTGCCTACACTTCCATCAGTTGCATCTTCATTAGATCAAGTTTCCACTAATGTGTCCGCTATCTTTGCAGATGAACAATACTATTATATCACAAGTTCTAGCTATCCATCACATAAAATTTTAGATGGATCAACTGTCAACTACACAACACTTGATCAGAAACTGCTTCGTATCATTAGAAAGCAAGCAACTAGAACTACAGAAACATATCCAACACCTAGAAGAGATGTTGGTATTGCACTAAATGGTGTTCCTTTTTATGGATACAAAGATCCAGAAAGCATTAGGTTTGGTAAATTAGAAGAAATTAAGATCAACACTAGAGGAACTGGATATGCAACACCTCCTTTTGTTCTTGTAGATCAAGTTCCAAACAAAGCTAGAGCAGTTCTTGCTGGTCAGGTTGTAGAACGTATCATTGTTGATACTAATGATGTGTTCCCAAGAACCCCTGATATCACTATCACCTCTGGGCGTAACGCATCTGTTAGTGCTATTGTTACTGGTGGAAAAGTAACCAGTCTTGTTATTGATAATGCAGGTGAGTTTTATTCTTCTGCTCCTTTAATCAGGATTAGAGATAATGCTGGTCGTGGTAGATTTGCAGAGTATCAGTCTATCGTTAATACTGATGGACAGATTACAGGATTTAATAAAATTGCAGAAGGTAACTTCTATAATCAAGATACTGTTGCTGTTGATGTTATTCCAGTTGGTAATAGTGCAACTGGTATCCCACTTCTTAAAGAGTGGAACTACAATAGATTTAAAAAATTAGAAAATGATTTAGATACCGAATACGGTTATATCTTTGCAAACTATAATAACGTATTAGAATATGGTTATGGATATGCTGCTAACCCTAAAGCTTTACGTGTTGCTCTAAGCGATAATATTAATAATGCAGGAACTGAACCTGCTGTAAAAACTCATTCTCCTATTATTGGATTTGCTTATGATGGCAATCCGATCTATGGTCCTTTTGGTCACGAAAATCCCCTAGATTCAACCTCATCAATTGTGAGGATGACCTCTAGCTATTCCATCAATGGAAATCGTTCTGATGGTCCTTCGCTAACAACTTATCCTCTGGGTACGTTTGTTAACGATTACACATACACTCATAAGAGTGGCACACTAGATCAAAACAATGGAAGATTTTGTATTACCCCAGACTTTCCGCAAGGAACTTATGCTTATTTCATTACTATTGATAGCAATCAAGTACCGCAATATCCATACCTTCTAGGAGAGAACTTCTATTCTCTACCAGTAGATAGTAATTACAATTCTAATATTAATCAAGATGATATTCCAAAGAATTCTAGAAGATTCTATCAAGCAGGTATGCAGAGGAATGGCGAAGGTGTCATTGCTCAAATTGCAGAAGTAAAGCAAGGAAATGTAGAACAAGTCTCAGTAGTAGACTCATCTACTAATTTTAGTATTAACTCACAAGTATACTTTGATAATAAAGGAACAGAGGGTTCCGAAGTAGAAGCTATTGTAAACTCCGTTAAAGGTAAGAACGTTTCCTACTTAGAATGTAAAGAAGATAGAGTCGTAAAATTAACCACAATCCAAAGTGCATATCTATTTGCTGATGATACATTAAACCAACCCTCCTCTGGTGCGTCTGGTTCTATTGTAGGTACAGTAAAGAATGATAATACAATTGTACTAAGAAATGTCAATGGTACATTTGATGAAACAGGAACATTCTCTGCAACTATCAAAACATTTACCATTCTTCTAGACCAAAGAAGTTCTTACACCAAAGGTGCTACATTAAGTTTGACTGATGGTGTCAATGCACCTATAGCTAAGGGTGAAGTATTAGAAGGAACTAACAGTCAGAACGTAGTAGAGATTAAGGTTACCGAAGGAACTTGGGTTGTCAATGATGATTACTTCCTTCAGTCTGATGATCTATTCAATACATCTGGAACTAAGGTTGTAAGACTTACTTCTCTTAGTGATGGATTGAATCCATTTGAAGTTAATCAGAGTGTTGCACTTGTGGAAACTGATTCTCCACATGGGTTAGGAATTGGTGACCAAGTTACAATTGATATCAATCCTGATGATACAACCAAAACTAAGACCTATTATATTAGGAAGAGGTTGTATCAAGAAGCTATTCTTGTACCACCTAGTAATAAATCAACAATTGATTTTACAGGAATTGGTCGATATGAAATACTCAATGGTGGAGCAGACTATACTGCTGGCACTTACACTAGTGTTGCTCTTACTGGTGGATCGGGCACTGGTGCCACTGCTACATTCACTGTATCTGACGCTGGGATAGTATCTGGTATTCAGATTCAAGATGCTGGTAGTGGATATGCTAGAGGAGATTATCTTGGTGTAGCTGATGAAGACTTAGTAAGATCTGGTGCCTCTGTATCTACTGCAAGATTCCAAATTTATGTTGGACATGTTGGTGTGCCTGCTGGTGGTACAAAAGTTACAGTTAAGAGTTCATTTGGATTCTCTGATAATGACTTAATTAAAATTGGCGAGGAAGTTTTAAAGATTGAAAATATTGCTGGCAATGATCTCATTGTTGCTAGAGGACAAGAGGGAACTGATGATGTAGATCACTTTGATGGACAAGAAGTAGTATTATATAAACCACAATATAATTTTGCTACCAACTATCAAATCTTTGATGGTAATAATTCTGGTTATATTCAATCTTATGATCCTGTAACTCATAAAATCAATATTGTATATGATTATGGTACTCTTAAGTCAACAGCTAATGAAGTTGTATTGAGTTCTAGTTTCTTTGATAGTAGTAATCCTCAAAGACTAGTATCTGTCAAGTCTGCTGCAGACATTGTTTATAAATTCGAGTTTTCAGAAGACAATAATACATTTGTACCGAATCCTAATATAGATTTACAAGAATTTTACAAGTACAAGTTTGATACGTCTCATTCTAGTCTTACTGGGACTTATTTTGATATTAGTCCAAGTAATAACTATAATTTAATTACTGTAGAGAAAAACGAAACAACTATTCTTCCTGGCAACGCTGGTGCATTTACTGATGTCAAGTTTGGTTTTGGATACAGAGATGCATCTAATAACTATCAAACAAAAGTAGGAACTGATTTTACTAACTTCTATTATTTTGACAAAAAGAATGTAGTTGATTCAGAAAATGCATTCTTTAAGATTATCACAGATCCTTTACAGGGAACTAAGACTCTCAATTATGTTACACCGAATCGTTTTGTTTATGACGTTACCAGTTCTCCTTTGTGGGATGGTTCTGGATCCATTTCTTATACTACTACTGGTCAGTTCGCTATCGGTAAGATTAATACCACGCAAATTGTAAACTTAGGACTCAACTACAAAAAAGTTCCTGTTATTGTTGGTGTTGATCCAACTGCTAGTTATAGGGCAGAAGCTACAGTCAATTTTGATGTTGCAACACAAACTATCACTGGTGTAGATATTACTGAGAAAGGTTCTAACTATGTGAATCCAAAAGTATACATTATCAATGGTGATGGTTCTGATGCCAAGTTCAATGTTCTAGCTAGAAATGGTGAGATTGCTTCTATTACTGTAGATAAACCTGGTAAAGGATATACATTTGCACCTGAGATTATTATCATTGAAGGTGATGTGGAAGCATATGCAGAGAGTACATCTATTGGTGTTCCTAAGAGTGTTAATCTTACTACAAATGGTGGTGCTTTCCATCTAGACAAAACTGTATCTTCTACTTTCAGTTCAAACTATATTGTTGCTGTTAAGAACGTTAATGGTAATTTTAGTATTGGTGAAACTGTAATTCAAAAAATTAATAATGTAGAAGTATTCAGAGCAACTGTAACCGAGTGGAGGTTTGGATCTAATTTACTCAAGCTTGCAAATGTACAAGGTATTATTCGTGAGAACATTTCTATTGAGTCTTTGAGATTTCCTGTAGATGCAATTGTTAGCAAAGTATTTGTTTCTACTTTCCAAGAAAATATTTCTAGTTTCTATGACAACTTAGGATACTATACATCTGACAGAGGTAAGTTAGGTGTATCTAATCAGAAGATCACAGATAGTTTCTTCTATCAAGACTATTCATATGTTGTCAAGTCTAAGACATCTATTGAACAGTGGCGTGATCTTATTAAATCTACCACACACCCTGCAGGATTTAAGTTATTTGGACAGGTTGATGTAGAAGCTACTGCAAGTTCTGAGATGCCAGTTGAGATGCCAAAGGCATCACACTTTAGTGTTATTCAATTATGGGATCCAACAAAGAATAAAATTACTGTTGAGAACTCAAGTAGAATTGTTACTCAAAGTGTACAGAAGGTAGAGAATACAAGAATTAATAAGGCATTTGGTACTGCTGCTCCTAGTGAGTTCTTGTTCAATGAAGTTCGTACGTTTGAACTATCTCTTGCAGCACCGTTTGATGGATACTATGACACAGATGGAAGACTACAAGGAACTACACAATTCCAAGTATTAGTTGATGGTACACCGTTTACTTTGTCATCAACATATGGCACTGTTATTACTTTGGATGGTGTGATTCAAGAACCAGGTGTTGCATATACAATTTCTGGTGATCAAATTACATTCTCTGCTCCACCTTTAGGAGATGGAGTTAAATTTGGTTCTGATTATAAAGGTGTTACTTTCTATGGTAAGGTATTCCAATTTAAGGATGCACAATATAATACAAAATACCTCAAGAAATTAAGAAACATTTACCAACGTGGTGGTACATGGATTGATGCTGCAAATCAAATTGAAAGAAATGCAGATTTCATTATCAATGAAACTATTGGATATGGTAAAGCAACTTATGGCACTTTAGATTGGGCGACTAAACAGGATGACTATGAAAGAAACATCAGAGCTATTTTAGATGCATATCAACATGATTTAAGATTTGGTGGAAATGTAAAAACAATTGACTATTCCGCTATCTTCAATGCTAGTGATGAATATCTTTATATTCAAAATAATAAAACTAAGTCTGTTGCTATTTTTGAATATGCAACTAGATTAGCAAAACTTGCTATTAGAAATTGGGATTGGATTGATGTTAACATCAATTACGTCCAAGGTAGCAATACAATGACTGTTAGCAGCACTAAGAATCTTGCTGTTGGTTTATTTGTAAGTTCTGGTAGAGCATTCCCCGTAGGAACAAAGATTGTATCTATTGATAGTGATACTCAGATTACATTAAACAATTCAGCATTAGCTAACTCTGGTGGTGGCGGTGGTGCTCCTAGTGGAACCACTTTACTAAGTGGCACAGCATCTACTGGATCTATTCCTACAAGCACTGGTGCTGTTGCTCCTGGCAACACTTATACTGTGCCACCTGGCGTAACTGTCACAACACCTATATCTTTCTCTGGTACTACACAAGCAGCATTCTCTTGGAGTGGTTTGAACAAAGGTATGTTCTATAAGGCAGGACAACTAATTGCGTTAAACAGAGCATATATTATTTCCGAATCATTGTCATGGGCACAAACAACATATCCATCACTCAATTGGGGATCTCTTTCTACTAAGTGTGGTAGAGACATTGGTCTCATGTTAGATGCTTATGTTTATTCACTTAAGTTTGGTGGTAATGAAAAGATTGTAGAGGCAGCACAACTTTACTATCAAAAGAAAGATTATCCTTATGGAGAAGAACTATATTATATCACTGGTCAATTAGATGAAACTGTAGCTACATTTGAATATGCTAGAGATCTATCAATTCAAGCAATGAGAAATCAATTGCCTGATACAGATCCTGATGCATTGGTTGACTCTATTTCTCCTGTATGTGCAGAAGTAGAAAGTACATTAAACACATATCATGATATTGTCAGGACTATTCTAACCGAAGGTAGAGGTTTAGTTGAAAAGACAAAACAGAATCCTAATAAGTCTGGTAATTGGACACAAGATTTAAGTTACTCTAATTACAATATTCTTGGTGATCCTCTTCTACCTGTAGAAGAATGCACTATTGTAATTTCTGCAATGGATTCTCTGTTTGATAATTTAGAGGATGTAATTAGAGAAGAAGATGTAACAAGATCACTTCCAGATTATATTGACGGTGAAAATACAGACTTTGAATTATATTGGGATGATAACACACCTGTTAACACAGAAGAGGATGAAGATTTATTCCTCACAATTAACGCTGTATTACAAAGACCCAAGTTTACAGAAAATTATCCATTACAAGATTCTTATTGGATTGATAGAACTGTTATTCCCAATAAAATTAAATTTGACGTAGCTCCTATATGGGATCAAGATTTGGGTGCTAAGACTATTGGCGAACCAACTGCTGTAGAAAAAGTTGTAGGTATTGGTGTAGGAAACTACAAGAGACTTACTATCGACTTTGATTTAGTTGATGGTGTTAGAAACGGTCCTTTCTTGATTCTTGATGTAGAAGACAATACTGTACAAAGTATTGAATCTGAAGACAGCATGTATGTTTTCTTAGATGGTATTTTACAGGTAAAGGGAAAAGCATATACTGTATCAGGTCCTAATATTACATTTAATAATCCTATTAAGAAAGAGCATAATGTTGATATTAGATATCTCTATGGTAGAGATGTTGGTCAGGTTCTAAACATCTATGATTATGCACCTGACACATATTTTGCACAAGGAACATTCTCCTTTACTTCTTCTACACCTATTCTAGATGATTTACTAACATATGCTTGGATGGGTGATGCAATTGGACAACCTATCCAATGCTGGCAGCAAAGATCTAACGGAACATACAATGTTATTGGTGAACTGAAGAATGCAGTTAGAAGTGGTAACAACGTTACTTTTGATTTAAAATGTCAAAACCCTGTTATAGAAAGCGGTTTGGACTTTACCTTTACTGTAAGAGGATATTATAATAGAACATATGTTATTGCTGATGGAGATATTAGTAATCAAACACTAACCTTCAAGAAAGACGGATCAAATAGAAAACTACTTAGAGATGATAATGGATTATGGTCTGGAACCATTCTTGGTAAAACTTATAAGGCACCATTTGTTTATCTCTCTAACAATGACAAAATTAGAGTAGATGGTGAAGAAGGTTTTAGAAGAATCAAGAGACTGCCTACAGAAGCTACCAGTAAAGATGGTAGAGATGGAGAACAAACTTCTGATGATATCTTTGGCACAGTCTCAATTGAGACTTATACTGGAATTACTAGAGGTGAGGGTCTATCTGTAGTCGCTATTATTGAGAATGGATCTGTTACTGAGTTAACATGGAACCAACGTAGTTATGATCCTATCACACAACCTACTGCATATCAATACTTCACAGCACCAATTCTTAAGTTTGAATCTTTAGATGGCAATGGTGGTGGTGCAAGAGCTAATGTTCTTGTAAGTAAAGGTCAAGTAATCAGTGTTGATTTAATCGATGGTGGTTCTGGTTATACTACCGCACCTAAAGTTATTACAACCAGAAGGTTTGATATTCTTAAGGAAAGAGACATTGGTGTCTCACTAATCAATATTGGTATTAATCCATATGTAGAAACTTCTGGTTTAACTGCAATCTCATTTATTTCTGAGATTGATGAAGCTGGTCTTACTTCTGTTACTGGTATTAGTTCCTTACCTGTACAAATGTCAAGTGATCGTGACATTGTACTTGAAGCAGAAATTCAAACTGGAGCTACTGGATTACCAACATCCAATATTGTAGATAATGGGTTTGATATGCCAATTGGTGTTGAACAACCTGGCGGTGCAAATATTGTTTATATTGAACCAGATCCAGTTGAGATTGAAGGAGAGGGTGGTGTACTAAGACTCCAAGGTAGTGCATCTTATGTCAAGGCAGAAATTCAGGATATCGTAACTGCTAACACTATTTCTAGTGTAACTAAGTTAATTACTCAAACTCAGCAGATTGAGATTCCTAATAATGCAATTAGCAATATCAATTACTTTGAAAATGCTGCATACTTGGATCTTGATCTCAACATTGGTGATACCATTGTATACATCCCTGATACATCTAAGTTTGCTCCTAATGGCAAACTAATGATTGGTAATGAGATTGTATTCTATAACAGAAAGATCAACGATAGATTCTTACAAGTTATTAGAGGTTATGATAATACCACAGAGCAATTCTGGTCTGCTGGTGCATATCTAAGACAGATCGAGGATGTAACAGTTCTATCTGCTGCTGTTGCTTCTATTGAATCTGAATCTGATGTCAGTATGGTGAGTGCATCATCTACTGCAGGTGGATTTGAAAGGAGAGTACAACGACAGATCTCTCCTGCTTCCGCGATGTCAGTAACCAGAGAAGCTACTGAGGTTGTTATTACACCTCCACCTGGCGGTGTAGTTGACAGATATCAAGAAGTCGCATTCTTGACAGATCCTATCGCTCAAAGAAATGGTAATGGAGTGAGTCTTGTTTCTACAGCAGGTAAATACTATGTTACTCAAAGAAATGGCACAGAGCAATTTATTAGAAACGCTCTCTTTACTGCCTCTAGTGGTTATATTGGAAAATATGCTATCACTAACGTTGGATATACTATTGGTCACTTCGATGGTATCTTTGATGATGGTATGGGACTATCTGGTGTAAGTATTGGAGAAGTTTCAAGGTTCTTTGGTGGTTTGACTCTCAAAGACTTTAGTGAGAGAAGAGATTCGCAGTTTACATCTGCTGGTGATAAGTTCAACCTTGCACCTCCTTCAATCCAACAACCAGTTACTACTACAACTAGCTCTGGAACTATTCCCGCAAGTATTGCTGCTGTAAACACGACACATTTTGCAGCGGCAGGATACCTATTCACTTCAGGTGGATCTGTTATTCAATACTCCAGTAAGACTGCAAATACCTTTGATGGTTGCACTCTTGTGAGGGGCAACAACTCCATTTCAAACGGACATGAGTTGATTCCGTTCGCAATTTAATAAATATTGCTATAAATATAAATAACTCAGGCACAAACACTACGTCGGAACAGAAAAACAATGGCTGCTATTATCTCTGATAAGTTTAGAATTTTTAATGCTAAACAATTTCTAGAATCGTTAACGGAGGGTCCTAACGATACTAGCGCGGAACGCTCTAGAATGTATTTCTTTGTGGGTCGTCCACAACCATGGAAAGCTTACTTAGAGGTTCACACACAAAACTCGACGGCTTTTGTAGTTGGCAACGAAGTGTATGTTGGGACATATGGTTCCACCGCTTTCCGTGCCACAGTTGCTGCAGTTTATGATAGTGCCCTTCTTTTGACCGACGTTTTTGGCAGCAACGGTGTTAACTCTGCTCCTTCCCTTGGTTCTACTCTTAAGGGTAGAAGCGGCGGTTCAGGCGGTTCTGATACTGGTGCCACAGCAGTCTCTGGTGTATATCGTTACGCTACTGAAGATGTTCCACCTCTTCCTCTTGATAACCAAACAGAGAAGTATGGTCTGTACGACGAAATGATTGCTGCTAAGCGTATCACTGATGCGTTTGCACGTACTGTTATCCGTCGTTACAACTGGGACTTGGTAGCTAACCCCAAGTATGACATGTGGAAACCTGACTATTCTGCTACACCAGGTGGCGGTGGTCAAATTGGTAAGCAAACTGCAACAGGCGCTTCAAGCATTGCAGATGCTAAGTTCTATGTAATGAACTCCTCTTACGAAGTATTTAAGTGTCTTTACAACGGTGAAGATCCTTCTAACACAACTGGTCAGAACGCTACTGAAGAACCATCTACAGCTGGTGGTAACTATGCTTCTGCTACTGGTCTCTACACTGAGACAACTGGTGCTGGTTACATTTGGAAGTATATGTACACCATCCCTACTGATGATGTTCTGAAGTTCCTTTCTTCTGACTTCATG
>Ga0160423_10001366_pt1 | contig 20468 bp, 17 predicted proteins | sample CRUFie14St8metaG_FD_108191 | JGI IMG/M metagenome (GOLD analysis project Ga0160423, IMG submission 108191) | Marine microbial communities from the Costa Rica Dome - CRUD Field 142mm St8 metaG | ecosystem: Environmental > Aquatic > Marine > Oceanic > Photic zone | place: Costa Rica: the Eastern... | reverse complement strand
TGGGCGGCCATTTTGGTGTGCTTTGGAGCCATGATTGGATGCTCCTTCAAGGCCCTCGCCCAACCGGCGGAATTTGCCTTCACGCCCACCAACTCGAGCGGGACGTTTTACGGCCAAGCCACAGTCAATGGAGTACCTGCCAACGCCAACGATTGGATCGCAGCGTTTGATGGTACGGGCAATTGCGCGGGAGCGGCACAGGTCGTCATGAACGACGGACTGGCCTACATCAACTTGCCCATCTACGGCGACGACATGACCACCTCGACGATCGACGAAGGCATGACCGGGTCCGAGCCGTTCACCTTGAACCTTTGGCGCGCGGGCTCAGGAAACATCTTGACTTATCCCGGTTTTGACGCCATAATCTTGTTTGACTGGTCCAACACCAACGGCGCACCGATGCCAGGCTTCGACGATCCTGAGGTGGTGTACAACTTCGGTGAAACGGAAACGCCACCGTCCATCAGCGGTCCTGAAGCAACGTGTGTGGATGCTGAGCCCTTCGCACCAGCCACTGCACCTGCCGGAGGTGTGCTCGTGGGACCTGGGGTGGACGGCGATGTGTTTAATCCTGCGGCCGCGGGAGAAGGCATCCACACCGTCGACTACATCTACGACGGCGTACTCGCCTCGTGGACAGTGGAGGTCTTGCCAGCGTTCGACGCGACCATTCTGACCACAGGACCGTTTTGTGCCAACGATGAAACGGTCACTTTGGAAGCCGCCACACCGGGCGGTACGTGGACTGGTGATGGCGTCTTTGGTCAATTTTTTGAACCTGGTTTTGTCACATTGGGAACACTGACTATCACTTATGAATTGGGTGAACCCGGAGAGGAATGCTACGACATCGACCAACAGGCCATGACTGTTCAACCCAACCCGGCCGTGCCAGAGGTCGGGCTCATTGAGCCCCTCTTCGATGGAACCTTCCATGTGGTGGCGTTTGACCCAGACATGAGCTACGAGTGGTTCGATTCCATGGGGAACCTTCTTGCGACGGGTGACACCTTGTACAATTACTTGGAAGATCCCTTTGAAATTGTCGCCACCAACATCTTTGGATGCTCAACAAGCCTGTCGACCTGGCTGATTTTTCCAGGAACTTTTGACCTGCGAGAATTGGAAGTGACATGGCTGGGACCCTCCACCTTAGAAGTGGATGGAGGAGTGGAGCGTGCATCAATCTGGGATCTAAGAGGCCGCGAAGTTTGGTCAAGTGACCTCGGTGGTGTGACTCGATTGGACATGCCTTTGGCTGTTGGCGATGGCTGGCGCCTCATCACCCTCGAATTGACAGGCGGGGGTGTGGCTCGTCTAGCGGTGATTCGATAAGCATCGACGCCTCGTGAGTCAACCAATGCGCGGCGCTCCGCTTATGTAATCATGCAACTTTTGGGGTTGGTGGCGGTTGTTTCTCCAAGACCCTGTCTGAATGAAAAACCGTTTGCTCCAAATCGTCGCACTCGTTGCCGTCCTGTTCTTGGGCGTGGTCGCCCATGGCCAAGCCCCGACCGTGGGTGTGGTGTTCCAGAGTGAGCAATCGTACGACGGATACACGTTGTTGCCTGTCACGTCGTCCACAAACACTTACCTCGTCAACAACTGCGGAGAAGAGGTCAACCGCTGGACGAGTGAATACAAGGCGGGCATGATGGCGTATTTGTTGGACGACGGAAACTTGATTCGTGCCGGGCGCACCAACAACCCCAACTTCGGCACCGGCGGAACCGGAGGCATCATTGAACGGTTCGATTGGGAAGGCAACCTCACTTGGAGCTACCTCATCTCCTCCCCCACGCAATGCCAACACCACGACATCGCGATGCTGCCCAACGGCAACGTGCTGGCACTGGTTTGGAAAGCTTACCCGGCAAGCAGTTGGATTGCCAAAGGCCGTGATCCCGAGAAAACGGCAGAGGTGGTGTGGAGCATGTCCATTGTGGAGATTGAACCGCAAGGCACCTCGGGGGGAAACGTGGTGTGGGAGTGGGAGTCCATCTATCACCTCATCCAAGATTTTGACCCTTCGTTGCCCAACTACGGGGACCCGCAAGACCACCCGCGTCAGTTGGATGTCAACTACCAAGCCACGGCGAATGACAAGGATTGGTTGCACTCCAACTCCATTGCCTATCATGAAGGGTTGGACCAAATCATGGTGAGCTCCCGCGACTTCAATGAGCTTTGGATCATTGACCACAGCACGCCAAGCGATTTGACCCACACCTTCCAGGGACACCTTCTGTACCGCTGGGGCAACCCTGAGGCTTACGGACGTGGAACCGCCGACGACCGCATGCTTCACAGCCAACACGACGCCCGTTGGATTCAGGACGGACGTGTGATGGTGTTTTCGAATGGCAACGAACGACCCGACGGATTTTACAGCACAGTAGAAATCCTCACGCCACCCTTGAATGCCGGTGGGACCTATTCCCTGACCTCAGAAGGTCCGTGGGGTCCCGAAATGACGGATTGGCGTTACCCCACCGTCCTCGACGCCGAGTTTTTCTCTCAGAACACCTCCGGCGCGCAACAACTTCCCAACGGCAACATCCTGATCACAGAAGGAGCCAGTGGAGACATCCGAGAAATTGACGAAAACCAAGATGTGGTTTGGAATTACCGCAACCCCATCGGGGTGTTTGGTGCTGCGACGCAAGGTGCCCCAGCCCCTGAAAACGCGGTGTTCCGGGCCGAGCGATATGCGGCGGCCCATCCTGGACTCGCCGGCCGAGAACTGACCCCTGGAGAGGTGCTTGAAATCACCACCAAGGCATCGACGTGCACCGTGTTTCCCGAACCTTCATGTCCGGCAGACTTGAATGGCAACTACTTCGTGGAGGTCGAAGATTTGCTGAACATGCTGACGTCCTTTGGGTGCACGAGCAACTGCGATGGCGACGCGGACGGCGACGGTACCGTGGGCATTGGGGACCTTCTCGTATTGCTGAGCAGCGTGGGCGCCCCCTGCCCCTACTAAATGCGTTTTCTGGTGGTCGAAGGCAAGTTGTCCGTCAGGACAGCTATCAGCGCGTCTCGGCTTTGACAAAACGCGCGGCACATGGCGCTCCACGCAGCGGCCCGAGCTGCATCACGTAAGCGCCTGAAGGCCAACCCTGCATGCCCCACTCGAGTGTGGTGCCAGAGACCACGCCTGTGGCCATGGTCTTTCCGTTCAGGTCGTGCACCGACCACGTTGCGCCCTGCCAAGAGGGATCCAATTGTGCCCTTCCACGGTTCTCAAAAGGATGTCCCAACAACCGGAGGCAAGAAGCCCCAGGCGAGACGAATTCACCCACGGCAATGACGTTGGTGTCCACCGGCTCAACGAACGTGGGTTCCGGCAAGAGGCTGTCAAGAGGAAACGTCTGAATGCTTCGCGCGAAGGTGGCTGCCACCAACTGAGAGGCCGCAGTGTCCACGTCGAGTTCAAACACCGGAATGAAGGGCATGTCACCCACACGCTCCCAATGCTGTCCCCAATTGGTGGTGTGGTACACCCCAAAATCGGTGGCCAAGACCCACGTGCTGTCGTTCAAAGCGCGCCAATCGTTGGCCGGATGATCCGGCAAGTCGCCCGTCACATCCTGCCATACGCCTCCCAAGGAAGCCCTGAACACGTGGGGCGTGTACACCGCATCCTTGTAGCCATTCAATGTGACCGTGATGGAATCGGCATGGAAGGGATCGAAGGCGATGTCGGTCACTTGACGTTGAGGCAGGTCGTCGACCATCAGCGTCCAGTCCCCGCCGGCGTTGGTCGTGTACCACACCTGTCCGTCAGAAGTTCCCGCAGCCACCGTGTTGGCGTCAAAGGGGCTTCCTGACAAGGACGTCACCACCCGAAAACTCAGCCCTGGATTCACCCCCAACGTCAAGTCCTCACTCACCGGCTCCCATTCCCCAAACGGCGCATCCTCCATGCGGTACACACGCTCCGTGGCACACCACGCCACGTCGGGCTCAGCAGGGTGAAACAGGATGGGAGCATCCCACGGCTCGCGGTCCTCGGGAACCAAGCCAAAGGTGAAGTCGTTCCACTCAGGCTCTTCGTCCCATGCCGAGATGCTATAAGCGAAGTTGGCGTACTGCACCGTTGCGACCCTGAGGAAAGGGTCCTCAGGATGGTACAACGCGGTGAAACCATCTCCACCGCGGTCCCGCGTCCAGTTGGCCGCCACGGAGGCATTGCCCGTGGAGGTGCCATTGTCCTGTGCTCCCGCAGTGTACCATCCGGGTGCCCAAGGAATGTGGGTCACATGATAGAACTGGCCAATGGGCAACGCCTCGATGTCTTGCCACGTCTCGCCATGGTCTGGGGTTCGATATGCCCCACCGTCGGTCGCCAAAATCAGTTCATTGGGCCCCACCCACTGGAGATCATGCTTGTCCGCATGGACCTCATATGTCCACCACTCTGGCCCCATTCGCTCCCAAGTTTCTCCACCATCAAGGCTGTTCCAAAGCTCGACACCCAATACGCTGATGTCGTCGAAATCCCAAGGGTTCATACGCACCTTGGAGAAGTACCACCCAAATCCCCCAAGGACCCCCTCCGGCATGGCGCCTTCCGGCACAATGGGCAGCCAGGTCGCCCCATCGTCGCCCGAGCGATACAGGTTGCTGAATTGCAAATCCGCGCCCACAGGGTTGATAACAAAGCGCCCTTGCGACTCGTCGATGCCAATGCGGCAACGCTCGCCCTCGCCCCATGGACTCGGGAGGAGCTCCCACGTGTCGCCACCGTCCAAGCTTCTGTACACCTGGTTGTCGGGACTCACGAGGTCGCTTGTCGTGCTCGTGCGGATGCGATGCCAAGACGTCGCCAAAATGGCACCCGTCACGCTCGAAATGCGCACGTCGTTGATGCCCACGGAATCACCCACAAAGAGGACTTGCTCCCACGTGGCACCGGCATCTTGGCTTCGGTACAACCCGCGGTCAGGTCCGGGCATGCTCGGGTTGCCCATGGTGGCTGCAAACACCACATTGGGGTCAAACGGATCGAGCTCAATGCGACTCACAATGCGGGTGTCTTCCAACCCAATCGAAGTCCACGTATCACCGCCGTCAAGAGATTTGAATGCCCCTGCTCCGATGCGCGGATGACCGCTGATTTGGGGGTCGCCTGTGCCCGCATACATGATTTCCGGCGTGAGCGGGTGAAAGGCCATGGTGCCAATGGCCATGTGCTCAAAGGACTCGGTGATGGGCTCCCATGAGGCCCCGTTGTTGTTCGAACGCCAAAGCCCGCCTGCCGCAGCCCCGGCGTACATCGCAGGCTGCAGCGGATTGTCTCCCTGATGAATCGCGTTGATGCGTCCGCTCAGATTCAAAGGCCCGTGCTGCGTCCACGTCCCCTCAATCACGCGCTGTTGGTTTTGGGCATTGTGAAGACGTGCCTCTCGCTCTGCCGCATCGGCATCCTCCGGATTCCACGTGGCATCTGGAAAACTCCATTTCCACTCCTGCCAAAGGTTGGGCGCGAGTTTCCCTTGAGGCGCAGAGGTCTGTTCTACATCGCCATCCGCCACGGGCACGACTTCCGTCTTGAGAAAGAATCCGCCCAAACACACCAATCCTGCCAGCCAAATCCAACGTGAATGCATGCCACGAAGGTAGGCGTCCCCTCAGATTTTCAGGAGGGTGCGGTCCTTCGGGCGAGGATGTTCCGCTGCCAGTGTCCCAAAACTTGAAACAGCCGGTGCATTTCAATGGGCTTGGGCGCAAATGAAAAGCCCGATGCACGAGAGTGCATCGGGCTTGTAGTAGCGGGGACAGGACTTGAACCTGCGACCTTCGGGTTATGAGCCCGACGAGCTACCAACTGCTCCACCCCGCGATGTGGGTTCCGCTGTTGCTGGGAGCAAGTCATGACCTTGCGAACAGCGGAGGGCAAATGTACACAAGGTTTTGGCTCACGCAAACTTCTCGACGCGCTTTCGCAAGCGAAAACGTACCTTTGAAGCCTCAATCCACCGACGGTGCCTGACAATCAATCCCTTCCAACTCCTGCTTTGCAAGACGGCCACCGCGCCGGCTTCGTCAACATTGTGGGCTCCCCCAACGTGGGCAAAAGCACGTTGATGAACCGTTTGGTGGGGGAACGTTTGAGCATCATTAATGCGAAGGCCCAAACCACGCGTCACCGCATCATGGGCATCGTCAACGAAGACGCCTATCAGATTGTCTACAGCGACACACCTGGTGTTCTCGACCCCGCTTACAAGTTGCAGGAGGGCATGATGAAATTTGTCAAGACCGCCTTGCAGGATGCGGACGTGCTGCTGGTGGTGACCGACGTGAATGAACGCGGGATGGCCCATCCTGAAACGCTTGAAAAAATAGCGGCGATGGACGTGCCCACGTTTGTGCTGGTCAACAAGATTGACCTCGCCACAGACCAAACCGCCGTTGAAGCCAAGCTCGACGAGTGGGCCTCCAAGTTGCCTCGTGCTTCCATCGTGCCCATCAGTGCGTTGCACAACTTCAACGTGGACACCCTGCTCGAGCGCATCGTGGGGCAGTTGCCGGAGAGTCCCCCCTTCTTCCCCAAGGACGAATTGACCGACAAGCCCATGCGCTTCTTCGTGTCTGAAATCGTCCGCGAGAAGATCCTCACGCACTACAAACAAGAGATTCCGTACAGCTGTGAAGTCGTGGTCGAAGGGTATGAAGACAGCCCAGAGATCACCCGCATCCGGGCAGAAATTCACGTGGCACGCGAATCCCAAAAGCACATTGTCGTCGGGGCCCAAGGCCGCATGATCAAGCGCGTGGGCATGGACGCGAGGAAGGACATCGAGGCCTTCCTCGGCAAGAAGGTGTTCCTCGATTTGTATGTGCGGGTCGACAAAAACTGGCGTGACGACGAGCGCAAGCTCAAGCGCTTTGGCTACATGGACTGACCCATGGTCTTCTTTCCCCCAGCCAAACTCAACCTCGGTCTCCACATCACCGGAAAACGAGACGACGGTTTCCACGACTTGGAAAGCGTGTTCCTTCCCATTGGCTGGTCAGACATCTTGGAAGTGATCCTTGATGAGGAGGTGCCTCAAGGGCAAGCCCGTTTTGAATGGACCGGACTCGCGATTCCTGGAGACACCGTCAACAACCTCGTGACACGGGCCCACAAACGGTTGGCAGAAGCGTTTGACTTGCCCGGCGTGTCCATTCACCTGCACAAAGTGCTCCCCATGGGCGGCGGTGTGGGCGGAGGAAGTGCGGACGGCACCTACACCCTTCGCGCGCTCAATGAAGTTTGCAACCTTGGACTGAGCCACGATGCCCTGATGGCGCATGCGGCCGAATTGGGCAGCGATTGCCCCTTCTTCGTCCAAGACGCGCCCGCACTTGTGCGCGGACGAGGCGAAATAGTGACGCCTTTGCAAGGCGACCTCCCCTTACGAGGGTATTGGGTGGTCGTGGCCAACCCGGGCATCCACATCAGCACTGCGGAGGCATTTGGGTATGTGACGCCCACTCCCCGTTCCACGGACTGGAATGCCCTTGCCACCACACCCGTCACCGCGTGGTGCGACGTCATTCAGAACGACTTCGAAGTGGGGGCGCGTCAAAGACACCCGCAAATTGGGCGCTTGATCGACGCCTTGGCTGAGGCCGGTGCGGCACACGCGCAGATGACCGGCAGCGGGTCCACGGTGTTTGGGCTGTTTGAGCGTGAAGGCATCGCCCGCGAGGCTGCGCGCCTCACCCAGGCCCACTTTTGCGGGCCCATTCGCAGCGATTTTTGAGGCGCTTCAAAGGCACTCAATGCACCCCTGGAAGGCCAGAGTCGCGCGCCCTTCCTTCCCTTCGTGTGCGGAAAGCAAGTACGTCCCTGCGGGCAGATGTGACCAAGGGGCCACTTGAATGCCCGGCTCGAGCGTGCCCGTCCACACCACACCTCCACCCAAGGCCCGCAACACGGCCTGGGCTTTGCCCTGACCAGACCATGTGACTTCGGAGCCCTCGCGCACGGGGTTGGGATGGACCTTCAGTCGGCCATCTGACAAAAGAGGTGCAATGACGCCTGCAGGCTCCTCCTCCTCGACGGTCCCGAACACGAAATCTTCATCGCCTTCCTCGTGGTCAGCCCAGATGAAATAGACTAATAACATCTCGTCCGTGGTGATCGAACCGTACGTCACTTGGGCGCCTTGACATAGAGCCACCCTCCCAAGGCGGCGAACAACGCATTGGGAATCCACGCCGCCACAAGCCTCAATCCAGATTCACTCAGCGGAAACCACGGTGGGAGCCCCACGGACGCAGCCCAGACCGAAATCACCTTGGAGGCGAAGACATAGGTGAATCCAATGAGCACGGCGGCAAACAAGTGCAGGCCTGTCCCCCCGCGCAACCGGCGGGCCGCAATCGACACGCCGATCAGCGTCAAGACCAAGATGGCCGCCGCATTCGCCGTCCTGCTGTGCAGGGTCAATTCGAGGTTGGCAGTGTCTGCACCACGTTGTTGCACCTCCGCGATGTATTGACGCAATTCCGACGTGGGCATCGTGGCGACCACCTCGTTCCGTTCCGCAAAGTCGTCCACCTTCATCACCAAGGCCGTGTCCAGGCGCGACAAAAACCGGTGGTGTTGACGTCCGCCCTCCTTGTAGTCGCGGATGCCCACATTGACCAACCGCCAAAGGCTGTCCTGCGGGATGTAGGTCGCCTTGGCCGCCAAGATGCGCTGCGTCAGAGTGTCTCCTTGCCACTGTTCCAGTTGCAGCTTGTAGCCTGTGCCACGGCCGTAATTGACGCTTCGGAAATAGACAATGGTTCCCGGGGCCACTTCGCGATACAGGTTTCGGTCTTTGACGTGCACGGAAGTGTTCACGAAGCTTTCCTCGAAAGCGAGCTTCTGTTCATTCGCACGAGGCACAATCCAGTGACCGAGCATCAACGCCAAGGCCACCAGCAATCCCGCGGCGTAGAAGTAGGGCCTGAACAGCCTTTTGAACGGCATGCCCCCGGCGAGCATGGCGACGATTTCGCTGTTTTGGGCCAAGCGACTCGTGAACCAAATGATGGTCAAAAACACGATGAACCCCATCAACAGCGACGCAAAGTGAAAGCACACATTGACGTAATACCAAGCGGTGTCCAGCACAGGCGCCTGGTGGTCGAGCAGCCGGCCCAAGTGCTCCATCAAGTCGAAGACCACCACCACCATGCAGAAGACCCCGAGCATGAACCCGAAGGTGCCCAGGAATTTGCCGACGATGTACCGGTCGAGACGCTTCATCCGTCACACGCGTTGAGAAAGTTGCACGACCATTCGGTCTTTCCACTCCCGGAAGGTGCCGACTTGAATCTGCTTTCGCGCTTCCCGCACGAGGTCGAGGTAAAAGGCCAAATTGTGCACCGACCCGATGTACAACGCCAGCAGCTCATTCGCATGGAACAGGTGCCGCACGTAGGCCTTGCTGTACATGTGGTCCACGGGCGCTGTGCCTTCGGGGTCCAGCGGGCTCATGTCCGTTTTCCATTTGGCGTTCTTCATGTTCATGACCCCGTTCCACGTGTAAAACGTGCCTGTGCGTGCGTTTCGTGTGGGCATCACGCAGTCGAACATATCGACCCCGAGCGCGATGTTTTCGAGGATGTTGACCGGCGTCCCCACCCCCATCATGTATCGCGGCGCGTCCTCGGGAAGGATGGCGCACACCTCTTCGCACATGGCGTACATGTCCTCGTGGGGCTCGCCCACACTCAATCCGCCGATGGCGTACCCAATGGAAGGCACCTCCGCCACGGCATGGGCCGAGGCACGGCGCAAATCGGGGTAGGTCGATCCCTGCACAATGGGGAACAACGCTTGCTCATGGCCGTAGAGCGGCTCCGTTTCGTTCATGCGCGTCACACATCGATGAAGCCACCTGTGGGTGAGCTCCATGCTCTTCTTCGCGTATTCGTAGGTGGATGGATACGGCGGGCACTCGTCGAAGGCCATGACGATGTCGGCCCCGATGCTGCGCTGGATGTCCATGACACGTTCGGGTGAAAACAGGTGCTTGCTGCCGTCAATGTGGCTGCGGAACGTGGCGCCCTCCTCCTTGATCTTTCGGTTTTCCGCCAAGCTGAACACCTGGTACCCCCCGCTGTCCGTCAAAATGGGGCGGTCCCAATTCATGAACTTGTGAAGTCCCCCCACCTCTTCGAGCACCTCCGTTCCCGGGCGCAGGTGCAGGTGGTAGGTGTTGCCCAAAATGATGTCCGCGTCAATCACCTCCTTCAACTCCGTTTGGGGCACGGCCCGGACCGAACCAATGGTGCCGACCGGCATGAAGATGGGCGTTTGGATGTCGCCGTGATCGGTGGTCAGCACGCCAGCACGTGCTTTGGAACCAGGGTCTTGGGATTCGAGAGTGAACTTCAACGCGTCGGTGTTCATGACCGGACTCTGCAGGAGTTCGGCCCATGGAACCCCAAAGGTAACTTCACAACATGGTCGGCACACTCTTCAACACCTTCGCCGTGGCGGTTGGCGCATCCGCCGGCCTTGCGCTGGGTGCCCGATGGTCGTCGGAATTGAAGGACAAGATGTTCGTGGTGCTTGGCCTGTTCACCTTGGCCATCGGGAGCATGATGGCCCTCGAGACGGCCCAACCCATCGACCTCTTCCTCGCGCTGGTCTTCGGAACCCTCCTTGGCCACAGCCTGAAACTTCAGGTGCGCCTTTCTCGACTCACCCAACCGAAGGACGGCGCCACGGCGGGTCGCGGCTTTGTGGAAGCCATGATCCTGTTTTGTCTAGGCTCGATGACCCTTGTGGGCTGCATGGAAGACGGCCTCCTCCACAAGCCCAACCTCCTGTTCATCAAAGGCACCATGGACCTCATCTCCAGCGCCTTCCTCGCGGCCACCCTCGGGCGTGGCGTGCTGTGGTCGGCCGTCGGGGTCCTCGTGTTCCAAGGAGGTCTGACGTTGGCGTTTGGGTTCATGGGGCAAGGCATGTCCCCTGCATTGATTCAAGAACTCAGTGCGCTCGGAGGCATTTTGATGCTGGGCATCGGCTTCCAACTGCTCGGAGTGCGCGCCCACAACTTGCCGCAATGGCCCCTGGTCGATGCGTTGCCCGCCCTCGCCTTGTTGCCCCTGATTCGGATGGTCCACGAACTGCTGTAACATGGCCAAGAAGAAGAAATCCAAACGCCGCACCTCCAAGCTGGACCGCAATCGCGTCCAGCACCTTCTCTCGGCCTTGCTGGTTTTTGGCGGGTTGTTCGTCGGATGGCAGTACTACCAAGCGCACTTCGTCACGCCGTGGCACGCCGCCGGAGACCGCGCCGGCAAGGCCGCTGCCGAGAATTTTTACAGCCAGGAGGTGCAAAGGGCCGCGGAGAAATACGACTTGGACTACGGCTACCTCATGGCCTTGCTCATGCTCGAATGCTCGGGCAAAAAGCCCGCGGGAGCCCGGTTTGAACCCCACGTATTCAATCGGTTGAAGCAGGTTCGGGATGGCAAGCGAACCAACTATGAAAACGTGACGGCCGCCCATTTGGCCGACGCCTCTGACGACGCCTTGAGAAACCTCGCCACGTCGTGGGGCCCGTTTCAATTGATGGGATACAAGTGCATCCTGCTCGATGTCAACATCCGTGACATTCGCGGGCCCAACGGCGTGGAACACGGCGCCGACTGGATCAACCAAACCTACGGGAGCGTCATGCGGCAGGGGCGGTTCCGCGATTGCTTTCACATGCACAACACCGGCCAGCCGTATCCCCGCACGGGTTTGCCCCGGACGCATGACCCCCAGTACGTGCCGCGCGGCATGTCGATGATGAAGCAATTCGCCCCACCCACAGCCCACGCGACGCCCTGAGTCATGCCTGCGAACAAATACGCCCTCCTGCGCTACCGGATCATTGACCGGTGTTTGACCAATCCAGGCAAGCCCTTTCCCACCAAGGAAGAGCTGCGCCAAGCATGTGAGGAGGCGCTGTACGGCAGCGACGGCGAGCACATCAGCATTTCAACAGTCGAGAAGGACCTTTGGGCCATGCGCAACGAAGCCGACCTCGGCTACTACGCGCCCATTGAGTACCACCGCGACGAACGAGGCTACCACTACACGGAAGAGGGCTACAGCATCAACGACGTTCAGTTGAACGACGACGACCTCGACGCGATTCGTTTTGCCACGAACACGCTCATTCAGTTTCGGGACTTGCCCATTTTCCAGCAGTTTGACCAAGCCCTCGGCAAAATCGCGGACCGTCTCGCGGTCTCTCCCAACCTCGACACTGAGGGCATGGACAAGTACATCCAATTCGAAAGCACCCCGCACGCGAGCGGGTCAGAGCATTTGGCGCCTTTGCTCCAGGCCATTCGTGAACGACACGGCATCCGCTTGGGCTACACCAAATTTCGCGCGGATTCTGACGCAGTGACCCATTACACACTCCACCCCTACCTGCTGAAGGAATACCGAAACCGTTGGTACCTCTTGGGTTGGGATGCCGACAAGCAGCACATCCGCACCTTTGGGTGCGACCGAATCGTGACGCTCGACGTGCAGGAAGACGTCCGCTTTCACGTGGAGCCCTCGTTCAAGGCAAGCGACTACTTCGCCCATGCCTTGGGGATCACGGTGCTTGGCGATGCGGAGCCCGAAGAGGTCCGCTTCGAATGCGACACCGTCCTCGCCAAATACTTGACAACCCAACCCCTGCATCATTCGCAGGCCATTGTCGAGGCGCACAACCGCCACGTGGTTTCCCTGCGCGTCATGCCCACCTTCGAACTGCTCCAGTGGCTGCAAGCCCATGCCAGTGAAATCACCATCTTGCAGCCCAGTCACATCAAAAACGCTGTGATTCAATCTCTTGAGAAGGCCATTGCCCGCCAAAATCAAGGTTGACCGTTCTTTTTTTGGGGGTCCGTAAATCCATTGCGGAGTGCTTGGTTCCCTTTGGTTCAGGAAATCCGTTGAACCTCAATCCAAGCACAATGTCTCTTCCACTCAACCCCGCCCTGGTCGCCACCCCTTGCTCCATCACTTCCCCTGCACAAGCCCGTCTTTGGGTGGAACGCTTTGCACGCCCCCAAGGATTCAGCCCCTACGCATGGAACACCACGAAGCGCATTGCCATGGAAGTTTGGAAGTGTCACTTCGCTGGCCGCCAATTCGCCCGGACCTTGAACTTCATGCACCCGTTGTTCTACCAAATGATCCGTACGCCAGAGGGCTTGCCGCTTGTTCCTGAATCTTGCATGCGGGGGTTCATTTGAGGCCCACTCAAGCCTGAATTTTCAAATTATGTGTGTGAATCAAATGTTTGATTTTCAGTTGGACCCGGGGCAACCAACCTGTAGCTTGCGGTGTTCTATTCAACGAGCATTATCACTCGTTCGTCGATTTTACACTGCCAATGACACGTCACAATCACATCTCTTTGCTGCCCTCGCTTCGCGAGCGCTTGAGACGTGATTCTGCGGTCCCGGTATCGCCGTCCTCCTCCGGCATGGGCGTTCTTCTTTCCTACACCGGACTTGTGGACGGCGACATGATCGCCCATTTGGTCCAGCTCGCAGAACGCGCGCTGCATCACTCCCCAAGAACCAGGAAGGAGGTGAAGCGGGCCACCTTCGTGTTGATTGAAGCCATCCAAAACGTCCTTCACCACGGACACATCGACGACCGCGGCGACATCACCCTCTACCTGACCTTGGAAAACACCCCGCTTGGTTACCAGCTTCATTGCGGAAACTTGATGGAGGAAGACACGGCCGCACAATTGACCGAACGGATTGGCGAGCTGAACAACCTGTCCCATTCTGAGCTCCGGAAGGCGTACATCGATGCCCTCTGTCAAGGGGGGCAAGACGTGCGTTTCGGAAACGCCGGCTTGGGGTTGATCTCCATGGCCAAACGCACGGCCGGCCCCATCGAATTTGAATCGGTCCCTCACGAAAGCGGCCTTCGGATGGTCACATTGACCGCCACCATTCAAGGTTGACCCTTCACCCTTCTCGTCTTCAGGTCTTCCTGTCCTTCTTCTTGGCCGCAGGAAACAGGATGTTGTTGAGGATCAACCTGTACCCCGGGGAGTTGGGGTGCAAGTTCAAATCCGTCGGCGGGTCGTTCACAAGGTGCCGGTAATCCTCCGGATCGTGGCCGCCGTAGTAGGTCCACTGTCCAAGCCCCAAGGTGCCGTGGATGTATTTGGCCGTCGGCAAGTTTCGGTTGTCCCCCATGATGGTGACATCGGGGCGAATGAATGACTTGCGAAAGGAGGTGGTTTGTCCCATAAATCCCGCGATGACACGTTCATGGCTTTGCGTCAACATGGTGGGAACGATGTCCCATTTGGCAGAGAAATCAAACAGCGTGAAAAAGTCGTTGATCGGCTTGATGTCGGAATGGTCCTTCGTGCCATCGATTTCCGAAAACTCGTAGACCATGGGGTCCATTTCAAGCTGGTAGTCCTGGAACGCCAAGCCCGCATCGAATTGCAACTTCGACTGCGCCGCGGCATCCGAAGGGTCCCCGTCAAACATGGGACCGCAGATGTCCACCCCTTGGGCTGCGAGGGCGATGTCGTAGCTGTCCGTGCCTGAGCACATCGTGAACAAAAACCCTCCCCCCAAGACGAAATCTCGGATGTTGGTGGCCACCGTGCGTTTCATCTCGCTGACCTTTTGGAACCCCATGATCTCAGCCGTTCCGGTCTGCCGGGCGACTTCCTCCTGGTACCACGCGGCGCTGCGATAGGCCCGGTAAAATTTGCCGTACTGCCCCGTGAAATCTTCGTGGTGGAGGTGAAGCCAATCGTATTGGGGCAACTCTCCCGTCAGAATCTCGGTATCGTAGACCACGTCGTACGGGATCTCGGCGTAAGTCAAAACCAAGGTCACCGCGTCGTCCCACGGCTGTTTGCCCTCGGGACTGTACACGGCGATTTTGGGCGTGACCTCCAGCTTGACCCGCTCCATGTTGACTTCGGGGTCTGCAATCTCTTGCAAGATTTGGCCTGCCTGCACATCCGCAATCACCTGATGCGACACCCCGCGGATGACACACTCATTCTGGATCTCAGGAATGTTGGGCAACAAAAAGCTTCCACCTCGGTAGTTCAGCAACCACTCCACCTCCACCCCATTTTCCAGCACCCAAAACGCCACGCCATAGGCTTTCAAGTGGTTGGTTTGGCTGTCGTCCATGGGCACCAAAATGCGTGCCGCCCACAACGATTGCAACAGCACACAACCCACCAAGGTCAAACCCACACGTCGAAGCGTTTCCATCATCGGTTCAAGATAGGGCGAGGACGCCGTTCAGATGTCCAACTCAGAACGGGACGCCGTCTCCGTTGTCGTCGTTCATTTTGGAACCCACGGTGATGGTCTTGGGTTCACTGAATGCCGCATTGGGCTGCATGGCGCCTCCGAACGCCGACTCCGCAAACGTGTCGTAGTTCGTGAACTTCGCCAAGCGCTGGACAAACTTCATTTTGATGGTGTCCAACGCCCCGTGACGGTGCTTGGCCAAGATCAATTCCCCCAGCCCGGCCGTGTCGATGCCATCGGGGTGTTCCGTGATGCCGTAGTACTCGGCGCGGTAAATGAAAGCCACGATGTCGGCGTCCTGCTCGATGGCACCTGATTCACGGAGATCCGACAGCAAAGGACGCTTGTCACCGCCGCGCGTTTCCACATTCCGGCTCAATTGCGACAGGGCAATGATGGGCACATCCAATTCCTTGGCGATGGACTTGATGGAGCGGCTGATGCTCGAAATTTCTTGTTCGCGGTTGCCCTTGTCCGAGCCCGCGCTCATCAATTGGAGGTAGTCAATCACCACGAGGTCAATCCCGTGTTGCGCCTTCAACCGTCGGCACTTGGCACGCAACTCAAAAATGTTGAGGCCCGGCGTGTCGTCAATGAACAGTGGGGCATCGCTCAACTTCCCCACCCGCGAGTACAACTGTTGGTACTCGTGCTCTTCCAGGTTTCCTTTCCGGAACTTGTCGCTGTTGATCTCGGTCTCGGACGAAATGAGACGTTGCACGAGCTGAACGGCACTCATTTCAAGGCTGAAAATGGCCACGGGAATCTGGTGATCCACGGCCATGTTGCGCGCCATGGACAACACAAAGGCCGTCTTTCCCATCCCTGGACGTGCCGCGAGCACAATCATGTCCGACCGTTGCCAGCCCCCGGTAATTTTGTCCAAATCGTTGAAGCCTGAAGGCACACCGCTTACGCCATCCTCGTTGTTGCGCGCGGCCTCGATGTCCTCGAGGGCCTGCTTCATCACCGCCCCCATGCTTTCGTAGCTCTTGCGAATGTTGCCTTCGGCCACCTCGAACAATTTGCTCTCAGCCTCGTCGAGCAAATCAAAGACGTCCGACGTTTCGTCATACGCCTTCTCGATGATGGTGTTGGAGACCCGAATCAATTCGCGTTGAATGTGCTTCTGGGCGATGATCCGCGCGTGGAATTCCACGTTGGCACTGCTCGCCACCCGCGTCGTCAATTCGGCCACGCGGTGGCTGCCCCCGAGCATGTCGAGTTTGCCCTCCATGCGGAGCTGCTCGGTGACCGTCAACAGGTCAATGGGCTCCGACTTGTTGAACAAAGCCTGAATGGCGCGGAAGACCTCGCCGTGCGCCTCCACGTAAAAGCTCTCCGGCTGAAGCACATCGATCACGGCATTCACTGCCGCTTTCTCCATCATCATGGCCCCCAAAACCACCTCCTCCAGCTCTTTGGCCTGGGGCTGCACTTTGGCCCCTGGGACCAAGGCATTCGCCGTGCGCATGAGGTCGCGAGGGCGGTTGGGTGAGGGCGAATTGGGAGAGGAGGCAGAATCGTACATGGGACGTGCAAGGTACGTCGCGGCTCGCGTCGGTTGTTCACATGTTTTCACCGCTGTTTTTCACACTCCCGTAACCTGAATCGTTGCCCACCTCAAAAGGCGCATCTACTTTTGCCCCATGGGAGAAATGCTACAATTTCCGCAGGAAGAACCCGACTTCAGCGTGGCCCTGTCCACAAGCTTGGTCGTGTTCGGCTTTGACGGCGTGGACTTGAAAATTTTGTTGGCCCGAAGCACGCGGCCACCTTTCGAGGGGGCCCTCTTCCTGCCAAGTCGCTACCTCAAAGCCGGCGAAGAATTGCTGCTTTCTGCCAAGAAGATGTTCAGTGACCTGTTTGGTTACGACAACCCCAGCACGGTCGAGCAGCTCCGCGCGTTTGGCCAAGTCTTTCGGCATCCTGGGGGCCGTGTGGTCAACATCGCACACTACGCGCTCGTGCACACCGACGACTTCAAAACGGAAAAGTGGGAGCAGCACGGCATGCATTGGGTGTCGGTGTCCGAAATCCCCGACCTCGCATTCGACCACAACGACATTGCCGATTACGCCAGAGAGCGCTTGAAGCGTCGTGTGCGTCGTCGTCCAGTGGGGTTTGATCTGCTGCCCAAAGAGTTCACCCTCGGGCAACTCCAAAACCTCTACGAAAAGGCGATGCGCAAGAGTTTTGACAAGCGAAACTTCCGCAAGAAGCTCTTCAAGTCCAAGCTCCTCATTGACCTCGAGAAAAAATCAGACGGCTCAGGATACGGCCAGCACAAAGGCAGTCTGCTCTTCAGCTTCAATGCAGAAGCCTACAGCCTGATGAAGCTCAAAGGGTACGATTTCGTTTTCTGAAGACGCCGCGAAAGCCAGCTCAGAGGCCAAACGCCTGCTTGACTTCCTCCACCTTGTCCAGCTTCTCCCAAGGGAAAAGCTCCACCGTGATTTCCTTCGCTGCACCTCCCTTGTGGGTCGCGAACCGCTTGGTCACCACCTCCGAAGGACGCCCCATGTGGCCGTAAGCCGCCGTTTCCGTGTAAATGGGTGTGCGCAACTTGAAGCGCTGTTCAATGTGGTACGGCTGCATCGGGAAAATGCCTGCAATGCGCTCGGCAATCACCCCATCTTCCACCTCCACCTTGCTCGTCCCGTAGGTGTTCACATACAAACCCACAGGGTCGGCCACGCCAATGGCATAGGCCACTTGGACCAGCACCTCGTCGCACACGCCGGCCGCCACGAGGTTCTTGGCCACGTGACGCGTGGCATACGCCGCTGAACGGTCCACTTTCGAGGGGTCCTTCCCGCTGAAAGCACCGCCACCGTGTGCGCCCTTTCCGCCGTAGGTGTCGACGATGATTTTGCGCCCCGTCAATCCGGTGTCCCCGTGGGGACCGCCAATGACAAACTTCCCTGTGGGGTTCACGTGCAACTTGTGATCTCCTTTGAACAGTCCCTGCACGCGCTCGCTCATGCTCGCTTTGACGCGAGGAATGAGGATGGTGGCGACGTCGTCTTTGATCTTGGAGAGCATCGCCTCGTCATTGGGGCCAAAGTCGTCGTGCTGCGTGCTGAGCACGATGGCTTCAATGCGCTTGGGCGTTCCGTCGTTTTCGTACTCAATCGTCACCTGGCTCTTCGAGTCTGGACGCAGGTACGTCATTTCTTGCCCCGCCTTGCGAATGGCCGCAAGCTCTCGCAACAAGCGATGCGACAACTCGAGCGCCAGCGGCATGTAGTTGTCCGTTTCGCGACACGCGTACCCAAACATCATCCCCTGGTCGCCCGCACCTTGCTCTTCCGGCTTCGCACGTTCCACACCTTGGTTGATGTCTTCGCTTTGTTCGTGAATCGCGCTCAGCACGCCGCAAGACGCAGCATCAAACTGGTATTCGCTGCGCGTGTATCCAATGTTCGCAATGGTCTCACGCGCGATGGTTTGCACGTCGAGGTAGGGCGAATCGGACTTCACCTCCCCCGCCAACACCACCTGTCCCGTGGTCACAAGCGTTTCACACGCCACCTTGGAATTGGAGTCAAACGCCAAGAAATGGTCAATCAAGGCATCGCTGATCGCGTCAGCCACCTTGTCTGGATGGCCTTCGGATACGGATTCAGAAGTGAAGAAGTAACTCATCTTGCTCGGTTCAGGTATTCTCTCAAATGTAAACGTTCGCGCTTCCCCTACTCCATCTGTAGGAAAAAGTTATTTCTTCCGGAAGAACAAACGAATGGGCACCCCCTGAAAATCGTAATGCTCGCGGAGCTGGTTCTCCAAGAAGCGCTTGTAGGGGTCCCGAATGTACTGGGGCAAGTTGCAGAAGAACGCGAACGTTGGCGTTTGCGAGGGGATCTGCGTGACGTACTTGATCTTGACGTACTTCCCCTTCCAGGCCGGCGGAGGATAGTGATCGATGATGGGCAACAGCAGGTCGTTCAACTCGCTCGTCGGCACCTTGGATGCCCGCGCTTGCCTCACTTCCAACGCCGTCTCCAAGGCCTGCAACACCCGTTGCTTCTTCACATTCGACGTGAACACGATGGGGATGTCCGTGAAGGGCGACGTGCGCTCCCGAATCATCTCTTCCATGTCCCGCATGGTGTTGGTCTCTTTCTCCACCAAATCCCACTTGTTCACCACCACCACCACGCCGCGGTAGCTCTCCACAATTTGCCAGAAGATGTTGAGGTCTTGACGCCCCATGGGATCGCTTCCATCGAGCATCAACAAGCACACGTCACTTTCATCAATGGCTTTGATCGTACGAACCGTGCTGTAGAATTCGAGGTGATCCGTGACTTGCTTCTTCTTCCGAAGCCCAGCCGTGTCCACAATCTCAAAGTCAAACCCAAACATCTGGTAGCGCGTGTGCACGCTGTCTCGCGTCGTACCCGCAATGTCTGTGACAATGTTTCGTTCCTCTCCGAGGATGGTGTTGATGAACGTACTCTTGCCCACATTTGGCTTTCCCACCACCGCCAACTTCGGCAACCCCAACTCTTCTTGCTCCGGCATCGGCGGCAACGCCTCCACCACGGCATCGAGCAATTCACCTGTGCCGTATCCATTGTTGGCGCTGATCCGATAAATCTCATCGGCCAAACCCAAACGGTAAAACTCTTCCGCCCCCACATCGTGGGCCGACGTGTCCACCTTGTTGCACACCAGCATGACCGGCTTGCCCGTCCTGCGCAGCAGGTTGGCAATGTCCTGGTCCAGGTCGGTGATGCCCACCTCAATCTCCACCATAAAAAGAATCAAATCCGCTTCTTCCAAGCTGATCTCCACCTGGCCACGGATGGCCGCCTCAAAGCTGTCGTCACTTTTCGTGATCCACCCCCCGGTGTCAATCACATTGAATTGATGGTTGGTCCAAACCACCGTCCCGTATTTCCGATCGCGCGTGGTGCCACTCGTGTCATCCGTGATCGCTTCTCGCGTCTCGGTCAACCGATTAAAAAGGGTGGACTTGCCCACATTGGGCCGTCCGACGATGGCAACGAGATTGTTCATGGTCGCGCGAAATTCGCAAAATTCAGGGCAAAAAAAAAGGGGCCCCGAAGGGCCCCAAGGATGGCGTCGACATACTCTCCCGCCGTAGCAGTACCATCTGCGCTGGTGAGCTTAACTTCTCTGTTCGGAAT
>Ga0160423_10001365_pt1 | contig 20469 bp, 17 predicted proteins | sample CRUFie14St8metaG_FD_108191 | JGI IMG/M metagenome (GOLD analysis project Ga0160423, IMG submission 108191) | Marine microbial communities from the Costa Rica Dome - CRUD Field 142mm St8 metaG | ecosystem: Environmental > Aquatic > Marine > Oceanic > Photic zone | place: Costa Rica: the Eastern... | reverse complement strand
TGAGGTTAACGCACGAGCCGAGCGGGATTGTGGTGCAGTGTCAGAATCAGCGCTCACAGCACAAAAATAAAGACATGGCCATCAAGCAGTTGAAAGCCAAACTCTATGAACTCGAAGAGATTAAGCGTAAAGAAGAAATGCAGTCGATTGAAAAATCCAAGGCAGACATCGGCTGGGGAAGTCAGATTCGCTCCTATGTCCTTGACGCCTCTAGGATAAAAGATCTGAGAACAAACATTGAGGTCGCCAACACGGGTGCTGTGTTAGATGGTGATTTGGATAAATTTATCGAAGCCAGTCTCAAAATGGGGCTTTAAGCGTAACGGACAGAGCAATGACAGACAAAGATCAGACGATTCAGGCCCCGGAAGATGAGAACAAGCTGATCGCGCAGCGGCGAGAAAAGCTTCATCAGATTCGGCAGCTGCGAGAAGCGTTCCCTAATGACTTCGATCGAACAGATCTGTCTGAAAATATACATCGCGAGCATGGTCACAAAGATGCGCAGGAATTTCAGGCTGCCGCCCGGCGAGTTTCCGTGGCGGGACGGATCATCCGCACGAGAGGCCCATTTGTTGTTCTGCAGGATGGGTATGGTCAGATTCAGCTGTATATGAACAACAAGACCTTTGATGAGGTGCAGGCGGCTGAGCTGAAAGCGCTTGACCTTGGTGATATCGTTGGTGCCGAGGGTGAGCTTTTCAAGACGCAGAAAGGGGAGCTAACGGTGCGCGTGTCAGGGTTCCGGCTGTTGACCAAGGCGCTACGGCCGCTACCCGACAAGCACAAGGGGTTAAGTGACACAGAAACTCGATATCGTCAGCGTTATGTTGATCTCATTGCTAACGATTCGTCACGACAAATTTTTGCCACCCGTTCCAAGATCGTGAAATGCATTCGCGATTACTTCCATGACCGCGGTTTCATGGAGGTTGAAACTCCCATGATGCAGGTGATACCCGGAGGAGCAACGGCGAGGCCATTCATTACCCATCATAATGCGCTCGATCAGGACATGTATCTGCGAGTCGCGCCAGAGCTTTTTCTGAAACGTCTGACTGTTGGCGGATATGAAAAAGTATTTGAGCTGAATCGGAATTTCCGGAATGAAGGCTTGTCGACGCGCCACAATCCCGAATTTACCATGCTTGAGTTCTATTGGGCTTATGCGCGCTATGATGATTTGATGGACCTGACGGAGGATCTGTTCCGTTCAATCGCTAATGAGGTGCTGGGCTCCTCTTCAGTGAATTATCAGCACATGGAGCTCGATTTCGCTGTGCCTTTTACGCGCTTGACGGTAAAAGAAGCTGTTAGTAAGTATTGTCAGCTGGATGAGTCTGTGGAGCTGGACGATGCGAAATCGCTCATTGGAGAAGCCAGGCGACTCGGAATCGCATTTGACGAAAGCTGGCCTAAGGGGAAAATCCTTATGGAGATCTTTGAGCAGCAGGTTGAAGAGTTATTGGAGCAGCCAACTTTCATTACCGAGTATCCGATCGAGGTGTCGCCGCTAGCGCGCCGGAATGAGAGTAATCCAGAAGTAACCGATCGCTTTGAACTGATTATTGGTGGTCGCGAGCTGGCGAATGGGTTTTCTGAGCTCAATGATCCGGAGGACCAGGCTAAGCGATTTCATGCGCAGGTTGCCCAAAAAGATGCCGGCGATCAGGAAGCCATGCACTTTGATGAGGACTATATTACCGCGCTTGAGTACGGTATGCCGCCAACCGCAGGTGAAGGGATAGGTATTGATCGACTGGTCATGTTGTTTACCAATTCCGCCTCCATAAAGGATGTATTGCTGTTTCCGCACATGCGCCCACGGCAAGATGAGCGCTGAGGCAACCGCTCAGAAGCGCCCCGTGGAGCTGGAAGCGTCCTGGCTGAGTCTGCTGCGAGATGAATTTGACAGTCACTACATGCGTCAGCTACGAGTGTTTCTCAGGGAAGAAAAGCAGAACGGACGGCAGGTGTTTCCCCCGGGCAGCGACATGTTCAATGCTCTGAACAGCACCCCATTTGACGACGTCAAGGTCGTGATTCTCGGTCAGGATCCCTATCACGGAGAGGGGCAGGCCCACGGATTGTGCTTTTCGGTGAAGCCCGGAGTGCCGGTACCTCCGTCCTTGCGTAACATCTATCGTGAACTTGAGACGGATGTGGGTTTTGATCCGCCGGGACATGGATTTTTGCAGGCCTGGGCACAGCAGGGCGTTCTTCTGCTGAATTCGGTGCTGACGGTACGCGCCAATCATGCCGGTTCTCATAAGGGTAAAGGCTGGGAGCGCTTCACCGATCGGATCGTGGCATTATTGAGTCAAAATAAAGAGGCTCTTGTGTTTCTGCTCTGGGGAAGCTACGCCCAGAAAAAGGGCGCAATGGTCGATCGAAACCGACATTTGGTTCTGCAGTCGGTTCATCCTTCGCCGCTTTCTGCCAGTAGAGGGTTTTTTGGAAATGGGCACTTCTCGCAGGCGAATAGCTATTTGCAGTCTAACGGGAAACCAACTGTTAACTGGCAATTGCCCCCGTAGAAATTACAGTGGAAAATATTATGACTGAACACGCGCAGGTTGTTGTTGGAGCGAGTCATGCAGGGGTTTCGCTTGCTCTCCAGTTGAGAAAAGAGGGCTGGCAGGGCCCGATACAGCTGGTAGGCGCTGAAACACAATTACCGTACCACCGACCACCATTGTCCAAAGATCTGCTCTCGGGAGCGAAAACTCTCGATGGCATTCATCTGCGGCCTGAGAAGGTGTATGCAGATAACAATATTGAGTTGATTCTTGGTGCTGTCGCTACAAAAATCGACGCGAGCACCCGAACATTAGACCTAGGCTGCGGGCGCACTCTGTTCTACAACAAGCTTGCGCTGTGTACCGGTGCTCGGGTCAGGGAATTTCCCGGAGCGCCTCGGTCTGACCGAATTCTCTACCTGAGGAATGCAGAGGATGCGCTCCGGCTTCAGCGCCTGGCAAAGGCCGGTAGTCGGGCTGTCGTTATCGGGGGAGGATATATTGGCCTGGAGGCGGCTGCCGTGTTGCAAAAGCTGGGGCTGCAAGTAACTGTGCTTGAGATGGCTGATCGGGTTCTTGAGCGAGTTACCAGTGAAACGCTGTCTTCATACCTCACGACATTGCATGCCATGCATGGAGTCTCCATAAAAACCGGATGTTCTGTAACCTGCATTACTGGTGGCGAGGATGAGACACAACCTCTGAACGTTGAGTGTCGAGACGGTGAGAAATACATCGCGGATATCATTCTTGTCGGTATAGGAGTGCTGCCTGAAACGAGTCTGGCAGAGTCGGCAGGCTTGGAGACAGACAACGGGATTGTTGTCAGTGAGTTGGGTATGACTAGCGACTCCGATATTTTTGCCGCCGGCGACTGCACCCGTCATCCGAACCGTTTTGGCGGCGGTTTAATACGCCTGGAGTCGGTGCAAAACGCCAACGATCAGGCTAGGGTTGTAGCCGGGAATATGCTGGGAAAGCAGGTTGCATACGATATGGTGCCCTGGTTCTGGTCAGATCAGTACGACATCAAGTTACAAATGGTGGGTATAAACCGCCATTATGACCGGACCCTCACCCGCGGAGATTCTGCAAGTCTGGAAAGCGAGGGGTTCTGCGTCTTTTATCTGCGTGACGAAAAGCTCATTGCAGCGGATTGTGTCGGCAGGCCGAAGGAGTTCATGGCCAGCAAGCAGCTTATCACGAAGGGCTTGACGCCCGAACTGGGCGGTCTGACTGATGAGCAGGTGGAGCCCGCCAGCTGGTTAAAATAAGTTGCGGGTAAGATCTACTGATGCGCCAGCTTAGTCACCTCGATAGATACAGCCAGAGGTGCAGGTTTCCCGTATTTCGACTACAGATAGCTGCGGCAGCGCGGGTTCCAAACGCTCCCAAATCCAGCGAGCCAAGTTTTCACTGGTCGGATTTTCTAGGCCTTCAATCTCATTAAGGTAGTAGTGATCAAGGCGTTTTCGAACAGGATCGAAAGCGGCACCAATCTCTGAGAAGTCCATGACCCAGCCAGTTTCGCTTCCAACTTCTCCAGCAACTGAAATGCGAACGGCGAAGGAATGCCCGTGCAGGCGGGCGCACTTGTGCTCCGCTGGAACGTTTGGCAAGCGGTGAGCCGCTTCAAACGTGAATTCCTTAAAGATCTCCATAGCCTGAATCCTAACTCACGGCTGTAAAAAGGCCGCAAATGTTACAAGTCCGCAGATACTAAGTACAGGGTCGTTGATTTTTCCTGATCAACGCTCATCTTCTGTTTGTAATGGCAGAGACCTGATGTCCATGCGCGCACGCTTCAAACCTCTTACTCGCAAGTTCGCGGAAGGCAGCGACTGCCTTCTCTCGGGGTATTGCGGTGACTATGCTGACGCTATTGCTTCATTTGAGCCCATCACATAGTGCAATGGGATCCGGCTGAATAGGCTTTGTTGAAGCTTCTTTCGGACGAAGCAGGGTGTCGGCTGAATCAAGTTTATTTGGAACAGACTGCCACACTCCGTGGCCTGTCCTGGCTAAAGATTGGGACGGGCTCTTTACGTATACAAGCACGTAAGGCGCGTTCAGTTTTATTGACATAGGGGGTTAAGTCGGTACAATTCGCTGACTCCTGTGACGGGTGGTTAGCTCAGCTGGGAGAGCATCGCCCTTACAAGGCGAGGGTCGCAGGTTCGATCCCTGCACCACCCACCAATCGCATCCAGTAATCGGATGCTGTCGCGGACCGGTAGTTCAGCTGGTTAGAATGCCGGCCTGTCACGCCGGAGGTCGCGGGTTCGAGTCCCGTCCGGTCCGCCATTTCTGCACTTCTAAGCAACTGATTTAATTAATAATTATTTCTGATTAAGTAAGAATTTACAGCTTTTGGGGTGCATCTGGTTTGACGCTCGAGGTTCCAACAGCGAATAGTCCTCGTCTCTTTCCTTGCACTCTTCAAGAATCCCAACGTAATTAGATCCAAACATCGCGTGAGTTTGACCTAGCACTCTTGGAGCTTTGTCCGCCTGTCCTTGCGAGATAAGTTCGGCTACCCGAGTATGTCGGAGAGTGAAGGGGACCTTGCGATGCTCAAGGTCTTACATCCGACACGGTTTTTGATATCCAGGTCGCAAAGTCTGGATGCTCCACTAACCCTTTTTCATTAAATGTAAACTCAAGCCCCGCAAGATCATCCCTCAATCGTGCTTGGATGATTCCACTACTCATCAAGTTGGTCACGATGAGAGTCTGCCTTCCTTCGATGGTATTCGTTGCAACTATTTCGCGAAGCATTTCTACGTTTTTAGCCCGCACCTCTCGAGCAGCATCATCTTGTAGGCTAATAGGTATGACGTCATGAAAGCCTGCCTCTTGCTTAACATATTCTGTAATATTGGCCATGGATTTCAGTAGCGAGACGTTATCGTCAGAGTTTATGGGACCGTGAGCTACCAACAATACAATTTCGTTTGAAGCATCTGAGCTGATTTCTAGGGCATGGTCGTAAACAATGCGCCGAGCATAGTAGTTGTCCATTATAGGTTCTAAAAAGTGGACATTCGTTCGGCTAATTTTTTCGATTTCAGCGTAAGAATAATTTTCTTCAAGGCCGAACGCATACTTCCACTGACTAATCAGTGTGTTGTATGGGCTTTCTGTCAGGGGAACAACATAAATAATTTCTGCCCCCAATGCTTGGAGATCATTTAACCCACAGGATATGTGCTTCGACGTCATCATACTCATACCGAAGGAAATGCCTGTAAAAAAGGTCTCAGACAACGGCTTCATATCTTCGAATAACAAATCGTCATTTGGGCCGTTGGTCCCGTGCGCAAGGATTAAGACTCCAACGTCTGACGCACCCTCTGTTGGATCATGCCTCCAATAGTAGTTATCCCCCATTGATCTCATTATCAAAGCCATTTCTTCATCAGAGGACTTTTCTAGAGTCGGAAGAGATTGCCTTATCTCTTCAAAAGGCTGACGCATCTCACCCATGTCCATTTCAATGATAATCTTCCCATCCTCGCTCAATTCCTCGCATGTCATTTGCGCAAAGCTAAATGTAGGGACAAGAATCAGAGTCAGAAGAATATCTCTACCTCTGCTCCATTTCCTGCCATTCTCTGTAAATGAAATCATCATATTTTCACCCGCTGGCTGCTAGTTTTTGAACTTGATGGAGGTTGGCTGGCGGATTGCTTTTTAATCGACCTGACTGATTAAATTCCTTCTAAATATTCGTCTAATCGTTGAGCTGACATCATGAATTCTGATTTTTTCTCAACAGCAGCGTCTTTTACCGCGCTAAGGTTGACAGAGGCATCGCCCACCGCAATTACCCCGACCATCGCCATCATCAAATGCGGAGTGCATTGGTAAACATAAGTACCTTCTTCAGTGAAGGTTACTTTTACTTCTTGACTCATACCTCCGTCCCATGAGCTCGCGTTCGTGGGTATCATCCCTGCTATAGAGGCTGAGTTATGTCCTGGGTTCGTTGGCTTGAAAGTGACTGTATCGCCAACAGATATCCTCAATACGCTCGGTTCAAAAACCATAACTCCGTCATTACCTTGGTTGAGCATGTTAACTTCGAAATCCTCGCCGAATGTGAAAGAAGAGATGGCAGAGAGGGTTATAAAAATAATAGGGGAAAGACTTTTCATCGTTGGTTGTCCTTGATGTTGATTAAATGAGAATGATAATCATTTACAAATAAAGCTGCAAGGTGTATACCCTTAACATGTGGGCAGCCCTTTAGAACAGAATACGGCTATATTCTGATAGCGGTTGTCAATGCAGGGAATTTTTTATGTCAGTTTTTAAAACTACTTATGCGATATCAGTGTCCTGCCTTATTCTTATAAGCTGCATGACAATAGGAAAACCAACAGAGCATTATGCGGCCCTTAAATGCGCTTTGGCTTCAGAAAATAGCAAAAGTTCTGAAAAAGCAACCGGCAAACTGGACTATCGTATTTATGATTCGTTTGGGAACGAAGCAACACTATGCGCGCTGATAGAATCAATTAGGTATTCTGATGTTGCTTTCTTGGGGGAGGTACATACTGACCGCGTAGCGCATCGCCTAGAAGCATTGTTGTTGGAAATGACATTCGACGAAAATCTAACGTTATCTCTAGAAATGTTTGAAACTGACGTTCAATTTGTATTGGATGAATATTTAGCTGGTCTTATCAATGAAGAGCATTTTCTAAAAAGTTCACGTGTTTGGGAAAACTACAATTCGGATTATCGGGCATTAGTGGAATTTAGTAAAAATAACAACGTGAACATCATAGCTGCGAATGCACCGAGCAGGTATGTCAATATGGTTAGTCGGCTAGGTAAAGACTCACTATTGGCATTGTCTGAGGAGGCTAAAAGATACTTGCCCCCACTTCCCTACCCGGAGGCTAGTTCGGATTATGAGGAAAGATTCAATGAAACCATGAGTTTTCATAATTTTACGTCGGAATCCTCAAAAGGTGTCCAAGACGCGTCAGGTGACGAGACGGAAGCGGATCAAAACGAGGTTTTTCAGGATTATCTAACTAAATTTTTAGAAGCCCAAAGCCTTTGGGACACCAGTATGGCGTGGTCTATAGCTTCACACTTGAAGACAAACCCGGGACGTCGAGTGATGAATATCAATGGAAGTTTCCATTCCGACTATTCTTTGGGCATACCCGAGCACTTAGACAAGTACCTTCCTGGGTTGAATACAACAACAATTAGTATTGTACCGAGTCAGCAATTTCCAGAGTTTAACAACTCGATGAAAAATTTGGCCGATTTCATCATTGTTACGTCTGCCCAAAATCAAAAAGCTAACTAAACAGTATTATACTAAGAAGATTCACCATCGAGCCGACTAGATAGTCCATCACTTTCTGACCAAGCCTCATAAGTCATAGGAAGAGTCCTGAACCATTATATTGAAGATTGTGCAGAAGATCGGATTGACTTGTTGAATAAACAGCTGGGCAGTCTTTAAGAAATTTGTACAGCTCTCGAAAGAGAATCGAAATGTATTTATCGGCGTGATCTCGTGAGTCTACTTCAAATGATTGGTATCACTCATGATGACTCGATAACAGGCTTGTTAAATGCTTCTCTTGCCGGGCTAATCACGCAGTTGAATAGACCGTGCATGTACTTTGTTGCGGTGCGCCTGCTTTGATTGAAAGTGACTAAGTATTCGCTCCTTTGATAAGTCCAAAAGATAGTAATTTTCTGATGGTTTCACGGCCCTCCTTGGTGTGTTGAATTTTGAAGTCAGAAGCTGAAAAAGAATTGCCAGACAGAACTATTTTTAGACAATCCAGCAACGCTGCGTCGAAGTGTATATCACCCCCTGGGCAAATAACGATTGCCTGTTCCCCTCTGACTTCAATTCTAGCTGGGACATTAGGCTTTAGCACAAATTGGTCTGTATCATTTATCCCAGTAGATGCCAGCGATAAGCCATCGCGAATATCTATATCTGTAGAGCGTGCAAAGTTGTCAATAAAAAGCTTGAACACCTTACTGAAATCAGCATCGTTCTTGAATTGATCCACTAGTTGACTAAAGGTTCGCTCGGCGTCACCTGTTCGAAAGCCCTTTCGTGCATAACCTGGTGGCAATGACTTGCGAAATTCACTGTTCCTCAGAGCTACTTCAGATAGAGCTTCCAGCATCAAGTCTGCCCAAGTTTTAGCTAGCAATCCAACTGTTACATGCAAAGACGGTTGGTCATCATGATTCTCAGCTTCGTGCATTAAGCCTCTTGGGATATAGATGCTGTCTCCAGCTTTCAAGACACATTCCTTCCTCTCATTTGAGGGAGTGTGCGATCCACGTTGATATTTCTCACCTTTGTATGGATTTTGAATAGGCTTTTGAAAGAAACGCCATCTTTTCGAACCAGAGATTTGGAGGATAAATACATCGTGATCGTCATAATGCGTTCCAAAACCCTGGCTCCCTGGTGGTGTCAAATATACATTTGCTTGAACACGAAGGCTGAAAACATGCTCTAGGGCGCGGCAGAAGCGAGCTAATAAAGCATCGTTCCTTTCGAGTTGGTTAAATATTAAGGTTGCGCCAGATTGGTAGTGGTTAAGAACGGCTCCTTTATCGATTGAGCCGTTCTTAAAAGTGTAAAATGATTTGGAAATCGGAGGCTCAGTACGAGCCATACTCAGGGATGTCGAAGAAAACTCTATGCTCGATAGTAGAGAATCTAGTCTACTAGTTGAAAGTAAAGAAGAGAACCTTTCTGGCGTCTCCCTCAAGCAGGTAAGGTCGGTTTTTTCATAGACGGATGTAAAAAATTCATCGGCAGTTGTGGGTGCTATGATGAATTTTAAAGGATCTTCGATCCACTCAGGCTCAGCCACAAATCTTCTCTGGGCTTTTGTTTCTGCTACCTACCTACTATCACTGTCTGTCTCTTCACCCCCGATGGTTGATGTGGTTCGGACTTGATCGGAATCAGCCATACCGCGGCCAGATTGATCACTTTGATCCGAACCAGCGGAAGCCCTTGATTCATCTGAGTCTGACTCAGGGACTGATGATCGGCCCGATTGATCGCTCGAATCTGTCTCGCTTATGGTTTCTTCAGCAAGATCATCAGTAACAGAGGCTTCTCGACCTGACTGGTCTCCGGAGTCAGAGTCAGACATCATGGTTTGCTGCGCATCTGCATCTGAGTCACCAGCACTGCTTCCAGTTTGAGGAGAACATCCTGAAGAAACAAGCGTCATGAACGACGCAGATGAAATGGCAAAAACTCCAACAACGGACTGCAGAAATGACCTTCTGGAGCCTTCCTTATAATTTTTCATACTAAAAAAGTCTTTTTGTGGTTTAAAGGGACTTCAAATGATAATGATTCTCATTTATATTTCAAGCACTATCAGACTTTTTCCCATGTAGGACGAATACTCATGAGCGATGCGCTGTCTCAGCGTTACTGGTCTTTGCTTGACGCATTTTGGATTCTGACTGGCTGGTCCGTTCACGAGCAGATACAGGAAAAGGAAGTTTTTTATTCATTAGATAGGACTGAAAGGCTTTTTGCATTGCAATGTGCGTTGGAGGAAAGAAGTCTGATAGAGCAATCGGGCCCGCAACATTACGAAGACTTGGTGTTTGTTTCCCTCATCAATGGCAAGAAAATTGCTTTTTCTCCAACAGAAGAGAAGACTAACAGTCTAATTCGGATAATGGAAATTGGGCATCATTGCTCAGAATTAAAAAAAGCATTCGAGTTGGCAGCAAATAGCAAGTTCTGTGATACTTGGTATTCCCTTGGCAAACCATTCCATTGGCTGAGCCAGTGGGACAGATCGTACATCTTAAGTTGGGCGGTGAAATCCAATCAAGATCTTCCACTGTTCAAGACTTCATCATTTAGGCAGTTGTTCCATCCTGGTACGACAATCTCAAATTTCGAGAACAGTAACGTCGAGAATGAAGGATGGTCAGAGACAAAACCTTGGAGAGTGAAAAAGGTAATTCATGAAGTTGAGTTTGGTCGCCAAATTCGGGAATTATTAGGCGAGCATGAGAAAGCGAGACTTGCTCCCCCGACAGCGAGCGAGGCCTTAGAAAGATGGCGAGAAGTTGACACATTTGGAATTTATGATGTTTCTAGCAAGGCTTTCCGATACAGGCTCCGAGACGGCAGGATGAGCGAATTTGTTGGCCTGTCAGAGCTTAAGCTAGCAATTAAAAACAGAGTTGTTTGGCTAGATTATGAGTCTTGCTGCAATGTTCCAAAGGCCGATTCCGAAACCCCCGCGTGACCTTTCCTTCGAGCGGTCCTCTCACATAATCGAAAATCCCTTCACAAAATTTAAGCAAAAGGAAATCAAGCCATGAAAGAAACTAAACAGCCTGATTGGCTGATTGACGCTGCGCCAAGAATTGTGAGCCACATGAATGAGGATCATTCAAATTCAATAGTTTCCACTCTCCATGCTCAGCATCAGATCAAAGATCCGAAGGCCAAGATGGAAGCACTCCAGACAAATGGGTACTTTGTTCAATCTAAAGGTGAGCGATATTTTTTGGCTTTTGGCAAAACATGCACAAATGCTTCAGAATACAAAGAAGAGTTAATAAAACATGCACGAGACTACCGGGCTTACGAATTGAGCGGGTAATCTGAGTAGTGTTTACGGTTTCAGCTAAAGAGTTTTAGCAGGTATTGACGGTCCGCCAGATTACAGAGATTGATTTTCTTGAATCAATCAAATGTGCCTTCGGAAGATGTCAGTAGGCTTCTGGGCGGTATGGTGGCCCAATATAATAAGATGAATTTAGGGTCCACTTGCTGAATTTGATGCTTATCGTTCCTGTTTCTTCGCGTATTAATAGGGAGAAATTGTAAAGAAATGGCCACTTAACGATGCGCATAAAGACTGGTCGGAGCCGGAGGGAGTATCGAGTCCCGTCAGGTCCACTATCTATTCCACAACTTTTCTCTAGGTGTTGAACGCCTGTGAATGAGCTTCAGCCCCGTCTTCAGTATCTCCACACCTTGCCTGAAGCGGCTACCGTTTCTGTGCTGCGCCTTGATGAACTTGATCCCTACGTCACCGGGAACAAAGGCTTTAAGCTCAAACACAATCTCTTAAAACTGCAAGCTGAGGGTCATGGCCGTGTGTTGACGTTCGGTGGTGCTTATTCAAATCATCTAGTGGCGGTCGCGGCTGCGGGCCAACGTCTTGGCATCGAGACCATCGGGGTAGTCCGCGGCGAGTTGATTGAACCTTTAAATCCGAGACTTAGATTCGCGTTGCGCTGTGGCATGCGCCTGCATGCAATGACCCGAGCGGACTATCAGCGCAAGGAATCCGCGCAGATTCTGTCTGGGTTGCGCGCTGCTTATGGTGATTTCTACAGCATCCCTGAGGGGGGGAGTAATGCGCTCGGCGTGAGGGGCTGTGAAGAGATCTCAAATCTCCTGACGTGGAGAAGCTCGGCTGAAAAACGCGTGGTCGCCCTGGCCTGTGGAACAGGCTCGACCATGGCCGGACTGATTAGGGGGCTGATTACGCGTGGCGCTGCGGGCATAGAGGTGGTCGGAGTTTCGGTCATCAATGCACCGGGCGTAATGGCGAGCGCTGTGTCCTCCTGGCTGGACGATGATTCGGACTCCTGCTGCATTCCATGGCGGACGATTGATGACTGTCATTTTGGTGGCTACGCAAAATCTATCCCAGCGCTTTGTGATTTTGTCGAAAAGTATTCAGACCTTCACGATATTCCTCTCGAGCCGGTATATACGGGCAAGCTGTTCTGGTGGCTGAATCGGGAGCTGCAGTCAGGGCAGCTTCAAGAGGACACAGAAGTCATACTGATTCATTCCGGTGGGCTGTTTCCTGCTGGCAACCGCTGATAGATTGGACTTGCTGTCATTCGCTTGGACTTTGGTGAGTCTGCTTAATGGAAAGATCTTAAGCAGGGAGGGCGCGGTCTGAGCCGCCATTGAACATGCTATAATCGAAGGGTATCCGGAAGACGTACCATCAGCTATGAGCAAATTTAACAGGATTGCTATCGTCGGGAGGCCCGGTCATAAAGGGGTGACGGAGACCTGTGTGCGGCTCTTCAGATTTTTGTCCAGTTCTGGCGTGACCGTGATTATGGATGCCACGACGGCCGGATTAGCGGCCGCCCCCGACTGTGAAATCGTTGAGAAAGAGACTCTGTCAGCGGACTGTGACCTGGTAATCGTTGTCGGTGGCGACGGCAGTATGCTTAAGATGGCCAAGTTTGTCGTAACGGATGATGTCCCAGTAATAGGCATCAATCGTGGCAAATTGGGATTTCTAACCGATGTGCTCCCTGATGAACTGGAGGAGCAGTTGTCGGCGGTTTTGGCCGGTGACTATACAGTTGAGAAGCGTTTTTTGCTTGATGTTGCCTGCCGTAAAAACGGCCAGCAGCATGCGCTCGGGTCTGCTTTTAATGATGTGGTTCTGCATCCCGGGCAGGCGGCCCAGATGATCGAATTTGAGCTGTTTGTCGATGATTGTTTTGTGTATTCACAGGAATCTGATGGCTTGATTGCGGCGACGCCCACTGGCTCAACTGCGTATGCGCTGTCGGCGGGCGGGCCCATCATGCATCCTGACCTGAACGCCATTGTCCTAGTGCCCATGTACCCCCATTCGCTCAGTTCGCGCCCTGTTGTGATTGATGGCGACAGTGAAATCAAACTGGTGGTGGCAAATCGCACGTCTCACTCACCACTGGTGAGCTGTGACGGCGAGGTATGTCATACCGCTCAAGCGGATGAAGAGATTTTTATCACGAAAAAGCAATCTCCGTTGCGCTTGATTCATCCACTGAATCACACTTTTTATCAGGCCTGTCGGAGTAAATTAGGTTGGGGCAGCAGACTGGCTAACTCAGATGATTAGAGCTGTAAGTGTGGATACCGCGCTCAACCTGTCGCAGTTTAGCCGGCGATTGACGGTTGCGGGGATCGCTCACCGGGTTGTTGAGGAATCAGGTCAGCAAACCATTTGGGTGCACTCAGAGCCTGATGTACAAGCGGTCAAGCAACAGTTGGAAAACTGGCTTAAATCGGCGCTCCGCCACTCTGAGGCTGGAGAGTGTGCCGCCGATAGCTCGGCGACATCAGATTCGGATCAATTGCTAAGAATTGGTCGTCTGGCCTATTTCTCGTTCCGACGCTGCCCGCTGACTTGGGTACTGATGATCGCCTGTATCGGGGTCGCGTTGATCAGCAGTATGGGCAGCAATACGGCCAGCGTACGCTATCTGTTTTTTCCCTTGCTGCCGAATGCCAGCCTGCTCGGGCTTTTGGCAGAGATCGATAATCTGAGTCTCTTGTTGAGAACGTTGACGCCGATGCTGCTGCATTTTGGTGAGCTGCATCTGGTCTTTAATTTGTTGTGGCTCTGGTACTTTGGCCGTCAGCTGGAAAACATTATTCCTTGGTGGTCGTTTGCCTTGCTGGTCGCTGCCAGTGCTTTTATGGGGAATACAGCTCAGTATTGGCAGCTGGGTTACAACAATTTCGGAGGTATGTCCGGGGTGATTTACGGTCTGGTCGGCTTTGTCTGGATTCTCTCCAAATGCCTGCCAAATTCGGGCCTGTTGATTTCGACTAAAATGTTCATCGCTTTTGTCGCGGGGCTTGTTCTTATGGAGATTTTTGCATCGTCTTCAATCGCTACCGCCGCTCACATAGGCGGCTTGCTTGCGGGCTTGCTATTGGGTGTCACTTTTGCGGTTTACTATCGCTTTTTCCGAGGATTAGATCTACTGGGCAGGCCGATTGCGGCTAGGGAGAAAGATCGTGACGCTTGAGCAGGCTTTATTTGATTTGCTGGAAACCCCGCCGGATACGATCGAGGAGCTGATTGGCAGAATGTCTTCGGAAATTTATGAAAGGCTCAAAGAGGCAGTTTCTCTTGGTCGATTCAATGAGCGGGAGCGAATGGGTAAAGAACAGCTCGGCCAATGCATGCAATTGCTTATTCTTTATGAGGCGCATCATCTGGAGAGCCATGAACGCACCGGATCCCCCTTGCAGTCAGATTGCCAGAGCGGAAGTGGCGATTCGCAAACTATCAGGCTCATGCAGGCCTCGCAGGAGAGTAAGCATTGAATGTCATTGCCCGCGGAATTGTTCGAAAAATGCGCAGTCGCTTGCATAATCCGGTGAGCTACAGTGCTAGATTAGGTGACAACGAGATTGCGCTGAATCCGCTTTTGGGGAGGAAAGTCCAGCTAAATTTTAGTGGTAATATCTTCTGTATTGAGTGTGGTCGCAAAACTAAAAAAAGTTTTAACCAAGGGTATTGTTACCCTTGTTTTAAAAGGTTGGAACAGTGGTTCACTTGTTTGATACGCCCTGAGAAATGCAGATGTCAAGACGGAGATTGCATTCAGAGCCACGTCGTCTATTTGGCGAACTCATCAGGTTTAAAGGTTGGGATAACACGGATGACACAGATCCCCACTCGTTGGATAGATCAAGGGGCTACACAGGCACTGGCAATTATTCGGGTGCGCAGTAGGTTGCAGTCTGGTGAGCTCGAGATGGCGTTCAAGCAACATGTGGCGGATAAGACCAACTGGCGCGACATGCTGAAAGGCAAAGCAGCTAGGCTTGATATGGCCGGCGAGCGAGACAGATTGCTTGCCACCTGTGAGGAAGACATTAAAGAGCTCAAGGCAAGATTCGGTTTTTTTGCCATCAGTATTCTGAAAGGTATTGCCCCGGTGATTATTGACTATCCGGTAGAAGCTTATCCGGAGAAGATTACGCCGCTGAACCTAGACAAGGAGCCGGTGGTGTCCGGAACCCTCAAAGGGATTAAAGGGCAATATCTGATTTTTGATACCGGCGTGATCAACCTGCGTCGATTTTCAGGTTATGAGGTGGAGCTACAAGCCTGAGGCTTGGCTCTTACACCAATTTAACGGGTCCAATCAAGGTAAAACATGAGGCACGCGGACGCTAAAACAATTTATCTGAAAGATTATCAGGCACCGGAATTTGGCATTGGCGCAACCGTGCTGCATTTTGATCTATTTGAAGAGTTCACAGTTGTAGAATCCACCCTTGATATGCGCAGATCGTCTGGCGCGCAAGAGCTGATCCTGCACGGAAGGGATTTGGTTCTGGAAGAGTTGCGACTGAACGACCAGGTTCTGTCCGAAGATCAGTACACCCTGACAGGTGAACATCTGATTATCTCGGGCCTAGACGCGATCCTTGGGGAATCGTCCGAAACCTTCAAGCTTTTCTGCCGCACCCGTATTGAACCTCAGAATAACACTGCGCTTGAAGGATTATACAAATCCGGCCGAATGTTCTGTACCCAATGCGAAGCGGAAGGATTTAGGCGAATTACCTATTACCTTGACCGGCCGGATGTAATGAGCCGTTTTACTACAACTATTGTTGCTGACGCAGAGCGGTATCCTACGCTGTTGTCTAACGGGAACTGTGTTGCCCGTGGCAAGCTTGAGGGCGAATCTTCCCGTCATTGGGTGCGATGGGAAGATCCGTTCAAAAAACCGAGTTATCTGTTTGCGCTGGTTGCTGGAGCGTTGGAGCACAAGAGTGACAAATTTACTACCTCAAGTGGGCGTGAGGTCGCTCTTCAGATCTTTGTCGAGCAAAAAGATCTGGACAAAATTGACTATGCGATGGATTCGTTGAAGCGTGCTATGCGATGGGACGAGGAGGTCTATGGTCGTGAATATGATCTAGATATCTTTATGATTGTTGCCGTTGACGACTTCAATATGGGTGCGATGGAGAATAAAGGTCTAAATATCTTCAATACCTCCTGTGTGCTTGCCAATCCACTCACTCAATCCGATCAGGCATTCCAGCGTGTAGAAGCGGTGGTGGCTCATGAGTATTTCCATAATTGGTCCGGCAACCGAGTGACCTGTCGGGACTGGTTTCAGTTGAGTCTCAAAGAAGGGTTTACCGTTTTCAGAGACGCCGAGTTTTCCGCAGATATGGGGTCTCGCACCGTAAAGCGCGTGGAGGATGTTTCGTTTTTGAGAACGGTGCAGTTTGCCGAAGATGCCGGGCCGATGGCTCATTCGGTGAGGCCTGACTCCTACATGGAAATTTCTAATTTCTATACAGTCACCATCTATGAGAAGGGAGCGGAAGTTGTTCGCATGATCAGCCTGCTCACTGGTCCGGAATCCTTTCGTAGGGGCAGTGATCTGTACTTTGCGCGTCATGACGGGCAGGCTGTTACAACAGAAGATTTCGTTCGGGCGATGGAAGAAGCCTCAGGTGTCGATTTGCAGCAGTTCAGGCGCTGGTATTCTCAGGCCGGAACGCCGGTATTAACCGTCACCGGTCGTTACTCTCAGCCTGACAAGACCTTTACCCTGCAAGTGGAACAGTCCTGCCCGGCCACACCTGGTCAGCCTGAAAAGCAGAATTTTCATATTCCGTTACGAATGGGTTTGCTCGATCAGCAAGGCAAACCTCTTGTATTGTCAGGCGCAGGCCTTGCTGGCGACAAGACTGATGAAGTGCTGCACATAACCGATTCGGATCAGGAGTTTATTTTCACAGGAATAGAGCACGAGCCGGTTCCCTCGCTGTTGAGAGGGTTCTCTGCGCCTGTTCGCCTGAATTATGACTATTCGCAGCAGGCCCTAGGGTTGCTCATCTCGCATGATGAAGATGGCTTCAATCGGTGGAATGCCTCTCAGGCGCTCGCTATGCGAGTTCTGCAGGCGCTGCAGTCGGGTGAGCCAGTCCCCGACTCCTCCCGGGTGTTGCTGATTGCCTACCGCGACATTCTGTCTTCGGCATTGGCTGGTGAAAAGCTTGACCGGGCTATGCTGGCGCACTTGCTCAGCCTGCCACAGCTCAGTGCTTTGATAGAGCAGGCAGAAGTAGCGGACGTCGAATCGATATATCAGGCACGCGAATCGCTTCTGACATACCTCGCTTCTGAGCTTGCCGTTCAATTTGCCGACCTGTTTGAGGGCGTGCCGGCTACGACTATATATCGGGCTGACGCCGACTCTGTCGCGAATCGGGCTCTGCGAAATCTTTGCCTGAGCTATCTGCTTCGGGGAAACGAGGTGCGTTGGGCTGGCGTGGCTTACCAGCAATTCCAAACTGCGAACAACATGACAGATCAGCTTGCCGCTTTACGGATGCTTGTTGATGCCAAGCAAGTAGAGTCTGAAAAACTGGCGAATCAGGCTCTGGACGAGTTTTATAAGCGTTGGCATGATGAACCGTTGGTGGTTGATCAGTGGCTCAGCGTTCAAGCAGTGGCACAGAGGCCAGGTGCTCTGTGTTCAGTGAAAGCATTGATTGAACATCCCGCGTTCGAATTCAAAAACCCAAACAAAGTACGCGCTCTCATTGGGGCTTTTTGCAGTCAGAATCATCTCGGGTTTCATGATGCTTCAGGGACAGGCTATGAATTTTTGGCCGAGCAGGTCATAGCGCTGGATAGTATCAACCCGCAAATTGCCGCACGCCTGCTGACCCCGCTCACGAGGTGGAAAAAATATGACGCGAACCGTCAAAGACTAATGCAGGCTGAGTTGCTCAGGATCAAATCAATCTCTAGCCTGTCGAAAGATGTTTATGAGGTGGTGGAGAAGAGCACCCTCAACCTGCCGGCATAGCCGCCAAGGTGAGGGGTTCTTCAATCGTCGAAAAAGTGTTAAGTGCCCTATGCACCCAACAGCGTCATCTGGCGGCGGGGCGCCGCTGGTCAAACAACGGCCAGCTTACTGCCTAAGCGTTTTCCGCGACGTTGGTAGTCGGGATGAGCTTCGCTCTTTCGGCTGCCTGCTGGAAGCCCTCGATCTCATCAAAATTCAGATAGCGGTAAATTTCCGCCTTCATTGTGTCTAACGAAGACATATATCTCATATATTCCGCCATCGTTGGAATTTTACCCAAGGCCGAGCTGACTGCTGCTAGTTCAGCAGATGCCAGATAAACGTTTGCTCCCTGACCAAGTCGGTTCGGGAAATTTCGTGTTGAAGTAGAGACGACCGTTGAATTGGGGGCCACTCTGGCCTGATTACCCATACACAGTGAGCAACCCGGCATCTCAGTTCTCGCGCCTGAGGTTCCGAAAATATTGTAGATGCCTTCCTCGGTGAGTTGGTGCTCATCCATTTTTGTCGGTGGGGCCACCCAGAGTCTGGTCGGCAGATTGCCATCAACTTGTTTAAGCACTTCTGCCGCTGCGCGGAAATTGCCGATGTTCAACATGCATGAGCCGATAAACACTTCATCGATCGCTGTTCCTTGCACCTCTGACAGAGATCTGACGTCATCCGGATCGTTAGGGCAGGCCAGCAGCGGTTCCGTGATTTCGTTCAGATCGATTTCGATGATCTTGTAATATTCCGCGTCTGGATCGGGCTCGATAAGTTGAGGGGCGGCCAGCCAGGCTTCCATTGCCTGCGCTCGTCTTTCCAAAGTTCTCGCATCCTGATAGCCATTGTCGATCATCCAGCGCAGTAGGGTCACATTACTCTCAAAGTACTCAATGATTGGTTCTTTGTTCAGGCGGATTGTGCATCCGCCGGCGGAGCGTTCGGCTGAGGCATCGGACAGTTCGAAAGCTTGCTCCACTTTCAGATTCGGAAGCCCTTCGATCTCCAGAATCCGGCCGGAAAAGATGTTCTTCTTTCCCTTCTTTTCTACGGTTAGATCCCCGCTTTGTATCGCAGCGTAAGGAATGGCATTCACCAGATCCCTAAGGGTAATGCCAGGCTGCATCTCACCCGTAAAGCGTACCAGCACAGATTCAGGCATATCCAGGGGCATGACTCCGGTTGCTGCGGCAAACGCCACGAGCCCCGATCCGGCAGGAAAAGAGATTCCAATCGGGAAGCGCGTATGAGAGTCGCCGCCGGTGCCTACGGTATCGGGCAGCAACATGCGGTTCAGCCAAGAGTGAATAATGCCGTCGCCCGGTCGCAGAGCAACCCCGCCGCGAGTGTGTATGAAGTCAGGCAGTGTATGTTGCGTATCAATATCAACTGGCTTTGGATAGGCCGCGGTGTGACAGAAAGACTGCATAACAAGATCTGCGGAAAAGCCGAGGCAGGCGAGATCTTTCAATTCATCCCGGGTCATTGGCCCCGTCGTGTCTTGGCTGCCGACGGTCGTCATTCTAGGTTCGCAGTAACTGCCCGGTCGGATTCCCTCGACCCCGCAGGCTTTGCCCACCACTTTCTGTGCCAGCGTATATCCCTTGTCAGATTGCTTTCCGTTTACCGGAGAGCGGAACACCGTTGAAGGGCCCAAGCCGAGATGTTCTCGTGCTTTCTGAGTCAGCCCGCGGCCGATGATCAGCGGTATCCGTCCACCTGCTCGTACCTCATCGAGGATCACATCCGTTTTTAATGCAAACTGGGTGATTTCTTCGCCGGAATCATGGCGAATCAGTTTTCCGTCATAAACGCGTATGTCGATAATGTCTCCGGTATTGAGATCTTCAACATCGCACTCGAATGGCAGGGCACCAGCATCTTCCATCGTATTGAAGAAAATGGGGGCAATCTTTCCTGCGATACAAATCCCACCATCTCGTTTGTTAGGGATATAGGGAATATCGTTACCGATGTACCAGAGCACGGAATTGGTTGCAGATTTACGTGATGAGCCGGTTCCCATGACGTCGCCCACCAGCGCGACGGGGTAGCCGGTTTTCTCAAGCTCAGTAATCTGGGCTTCGGCGTCTGTGACGCCATCACGAGGGATTTTGTACATCGCCTTCGCGTGCAAGGGAATATCTGGTCTTGACCAGGCGTCCTGCGCTGGAGACAAGTCGTCGGTATTGGTTTCTCCCGGCACCTTAAATACTGCGACCGTGAGTTTTTCTGGAATCTCTTCTTTACTCGTGAACCACTCCGCGTCAGCCCAGGACTGCAGCACTTGCTGGGCAGCGGGATTGCCTTT
>Ga0160423_10001364_pt1 | contig 20482 bp, 18 predicted proteins | sample CRUFie14St8metaG_FD_108191 | JGI IMG/M metagenome (GOLD analysis project Ga0160423, IMG submission 108191) | Marine microbial communities from the Costa Rica Dome - CRUD Field 142mm St8 metaG | ecosystem: Environmental > Aquatic > Marine > Oceanic > Photic zone | place: Costa Rica: the Eastern... | reverse complement strand
TACTAATCAATGATTAAATAGATATCAACAAATTATATGTTTAAAAGATACGCCTTATTTTCAATTGATTCTTTTGTTTTATTTGTATTCCTCATTTTTTATCTTGTGAAAACTGAAAGATATTTGAGAGATGTAAAAAAATGAGGTAAATAATCATTAATCATATTATTGAGTATGATACGAGATTCAATATTAAAAACGATGTAATCAATTTAACTAATTATCATTTTTCTATTCACTGAATCATCATTATATATGAATAAAAGTGGGATGTTAGTTTTAATTGCTGTATCTCTGACTTATATTTAAATAATCTTTATAAGTTATTTAGATTTTTCTTCAGTTCATCTAAACATATGGGATCTTCTTTTACTAAACGTATATTATAGAGATATAGCTTGAATCCATTAGTAATGTTTTTTTATAACAGATTTAAAATACTCAAATTGTTTTATAATAACACATAAATTTCTATTTAACATAATATTAATTATGAGACAAACTATTAACGATGTAATTTTTACTTATAAAAAAAGAGCCCTAAAAAAGGCTCATTTATTTTCAATAAATTAATCTCTCTTTAATTAGGATGTTTTAGAAATACATGCTTCTTTTTCTTTATCAGTACATTTATTTTCATCACATACTTTTGCACATTCTTCTTTAGTCATTTTTGAGCATTCTGAAAGATCACACTTCTTTGTATCTTTAGAACAAGACTTCTCTTTATCTTTTGAGCAACATTCCTTTTTAACTTCTTCATGATTATTTGATTCTGAATCATTACTATTTGAATTACAGCTTACTATAGATATAACGATTAAGAAAAAAAGCGCAATTTTAAATGATTTTAAGTTATGTAAACTTTTCATTTTATTATTATTTAATTATGAAAATTACAAAAAAATAAATTTACAATAAAATTAAACTAGTATTTCATTTAATGAATTAATTAATTTTTTTGAAGTATTATTAAAATATCTTTTTGTTTTGTATCCACTAACCCATGTTATACCTTTTATTGAATTAGTCAAAAATATTTCGTCAGCGACTAGTAAGTTTTGCGACATTATATTACATTCATAAACCTTAATTCCGTTAGAAATAGCAAGGTTTATTATTTGCATCCTCATTGTACCAGCTAAACAACCATCTTTTAAACTCGGAGTATACAAAACACCGTTACTGACAATAAATAAATTTGAATTTGTTGATTCAATTATACTGCCTTTATTATTCATAATTAATAGATCATCTAAACCTTTTTTTTGGGCTGTAATTGCTCCTAGTATATATATTAATCCATTTTTAGTTTTAAAGTTAGATAAGCTTGTTATGGTTTTCTGATAATCCATAAATAAGTCTATTTCAAGTCCTTTGGAGTTAAGAATAAATTTATTATCGTTAATTGGATATACCTCAATGAAAAATTCAATTTCATTTGACTCAGGAAAATAGGTTCCTCCATTTATTCTATCAAGAGAAAGCCTACACCTCCCTCCTTCTTTAATGTTCGATTTAACTATAAGTTCATTTATACGTTTTTCAAAGAATGATTTGTTATAATACTTTGGAATGTTCATCATTATTGCTTGAGCACCTTCAAACATTCGATTAATATGATTTTCTAAGTTTATTAATTTCCCATCAATAATCCTTATTGACTCAAAAACACCATCACCATATAGATACGCCCTATTTCTGGCCTTAATAACTGGGCCATTATTTTCAATTACAGAATCATTTTGATTTACATACAACATCTTTATCAAAAGAAATAATTAATGAATTCTAAACCTTTATCAATATTAATGATTAAAATATAAATTACACCAAAAATAGCCCCTCCAATATGTGCATCATGAGCAATGCCTGAATTATTTTTTTTGTCTTGATAAAACTCATAGAGTAAATATAATGGACCGAATATATATGCAGGTATATCAATTGGTATAAACATTATGTTGAGCTTCATACTAGGGTTCCATATTATTGACGCGAAAATTATTGCTGAAACAGCCCCTGATGCACCTATTGAAGCGTAATTCGGATTTTCTTTATTTCTTTCAAAAGGAATACATGATGCAAATAATCCTCCTAATAAATACAGGAACAAAAAATGTAATTGTCCAATAGAATTTCCATATTCATATATTAAACCACCAGGGAAATTTAATAAACTGTTGCCCAAGTAATATAAAGAAATCATATTAAATAATAAATGACTGTAATCAGCATGAATTAAAATATGAGTAAAAAATCGAGAATAATTTGAATTGTTTTTAATATCATACGGCATGAATGTCATTTTATTTATTAGTGATTTATTATTAAATCCAATGATAGATATGATAATTGTTATTATTAATATGATATTAATTATATCGATAGTCATTTTAATTGTTTTATATTAGCTTTTTTAACAGACGAATTTAAGTATTTGAAACTATATTATTGTCTAGAATATTATATATAATACTATCATTATTAGTTTTTGGTTGCTCAACCAAAGATTCTAAAGTCCTTCCCTTTGAAATCAGAGATATAAGTGTTTCTGAAAAAATGAAAATAGCTATTTCAAGAAGTTATATAAATAAGATGGGATTACCAGATTCTACCTTTAAATATCTCAATGATTATTACACCAAAAGAGATTATTCACCTCGTTGGATTAATGATTCTACAATTACTAAAGAGGGTTTTTTAATAAAGGAAACATTGAAGAAACCGTTATTATTATCCATTCCTTTAAGTAGGAATTATTTTAATAAAACATATAATCATATTCAAGATGAAATAATTCTAACTCTTTCTTTAGCTCAGATTTTAAGTGATTTAAAATATGGATTTGTAGATTATGAGAACAAAATAAAAAAAAATAAAAAAATCATACCCGTTCAGAAATTAGACTCACTTATTCAGTTTGATTTTAATCTTGACTTAAGACCTCAGTTTTTAAAATATGGTCCAAATGATAGTACATACAGAATCATTGGTGAGGGCTTGATAAAATTACTTGATTCTATCTCATTGGACACAAACACTTTTAATGTTAAATCAATAAAACATGACACCATTAATGCATTTAAAGAAGCAAAAAAAGCATTAATATCGAAAGGTTATATTTCTGAATTAGAAAAAGATAGCTCAATATTTTTGGAATCATTAATTAAATTTCAAAAAGATAATAATCTTAAACCTGATGGCGTTATTGGTAAATATACCTCTATGGCTTTAAATGAAAGCTCACTTAGAAAAGTAGAAAGAATACTTTTAGCGATGGATAAGATAAGAGATAGAAAAATCAGACCAGAAAAATATATATATATTAATATTCCTGAGTATAAGTTACGTTATTACGTAGATAGTAAAATTAAAAGTGAACACAAGATAATTGTTGGGAAGATTATAACACAGACACCTGAATTAGAATCAAAGCTCAGAAAAATTGTTTTTTATCCATTTTGGAATGTTCCTTATTCTATTTCTAGTAAAGAAATACTTCCAAACATAAAAAAGGATAGCTCATACTTAAAAAATCATAATTATGAATTGTTTAAAAATAAAAACAAATTAAATCCTGATTCTGTTGATTGGACTAAAATATACCAAAACTCATTCCCTTTTAAAGTTAGACAAAAACCGGGTTTCACTAATAGCTTAGGTATTGTGAAATTTGATTTTTATAATAAGTTTTCAGTCTATTTTCATGACACACCATCAAAATATTTATTCAATACTTATGTTCGTTCATATTCTCATGGGTGTATGAGAACTGAAAATCCAGTTCATTTAGCAAGAGAAATACTTGATAATGATAAAAGAGGATGGAAATTTAATACTTACATAGATTCTCTAGATTCAATATTGAATAGAAGAACAAATCATGAAATTAAGCTACTATCTCCTATTCCTGTTTTTATTGAATATCAAACTGTATCAAGAACAAAGAATAATATAGCAAGTTATATTGATATATATTCACGTGATGATGAATATATTAAAATAATGAATGAATAATATTTTATAACTTTATAATTAACAATTAAAAATATGTCTCATTTAATATCCCCTTCTATTCTATCATGTGATTTTGCTAATATTCAAAGAGACATTGAGTTATTAAACTCCTCAAAAGCTGATTGGCTCCATATTGATATTATGGATGGTGTTTTTGTTCCAAATATATCATTTGGCTTCCCTGTTTTAGAGGTTGTTAAAAAGTATGCTGAAAAACCATTAGATGTTCATCTTATGATAACTAACCCAGATCAATATATCGATACTTTTTTTAATTGTGGTGCTGATATTTTAACAGTTCATTATGAAGCTTGTACTCATCTTCATAGAACAATTGAACTAATTAAATCAAAAGGTATGAAAGCATCAGTTGCACTAAACCCACATACAAATGTGTTGGTTTTAGAAGATTTAATTAATGATATAGACATGGTTTTAATAATGTCTGTAAATCCAGGTTTTGGTGGACAGAAATTTATAAATAATTCATTATTGAAAGTAAAGCAAACAAAAGATTTGATTCTAAGAAAGTCATCAAAAGCAATTATTGAAGTAGATGGAGGTGTAAATAATAAAAATGCACCCAATTTAATTAAATCTGGAGCAGATGTACTTGTAGCAGGAAGCTATGTTTTTAATTCTAAGGATCCTGTTCAGACTATCGTTGATTTAAAGTCAATTTAATGTCTCATAATCAATGGATTATATTTACTGATAATGCAAAATATATATTATATAATATCTTCGTTAATCTTTATATGAGAAAAATATATTTTTTAATTCTATTTATAATTATAAGTTATCCTCTATTTAGTCAGGAAATTGATATGATTTCTGAAGAAAAAAAACTTGAAAAATTACTTACAGATTTGAGATTAGCAAAAAATAATGAGGAAAAAATCAAAAGAAATGAATTATTGAAAACTGAAATGCGTCGGGTTCTTAAATATAAAGAAGCTTTATCTTATCCTTTTTTAAAATTAACTACTATTGGGTTTGTTAATAGTCCAGATAATCAAATAAGAATTATTAATTGGAATGTTGAAAAAGATGATTTAGATCAAATTTATACTGCATTTGTTATTCACACAGATAAAAGAAGAAAAAATCAATTTTTAACAGAATTAAAAGATAATAGCCTTCCTTTATCACCCATACCTAAAGGTGTTATAAGTAATGAGAATTGGTATGGAGCATTATATTACAAAATAATACCTGTTACAAAAGGTATTAAAAATTATTATACTATTCTTGGTTGGGATTATTATTCACCAATAAGCCAAATGAAAATTATTGATGTTATTTATTTTAATGGTAAAAATGTTAGATTAGGTTGCCCCATTTTTAAATGTGGTAAAAAAACAAAAAATCGTGTATTATTTGAGCATTCTAAAAAGACTTCAATGTCTCTTAAATATGAAGAAAATCCCAATAGAATAATATTTGACCATTTATCTCCTGAATCACCAGGTTTAAGTAAATTTAGATCATTCTATGTTCCTGACATGTCTTACGATAGTTTTATTTTTAATAAAGGAAAATGGACATTACATGAAGATATTGTAGGGCTCAATAAATCTAATAATTCAGATAAAAAGTTTATCTACATAATGAATAAGAAAACAGGTAAATTAGAGCGTAAAAAAGTTAAGTTAAAGTGGTTAAATCCACAAGATTCTAATCCCCCTAATTGACATCAAATTCCATTAATCACTAATTATGAGCATGTTAAAGGAAAAAAGTCATAGGGTGATCTTAAATTATTCATATTGAATGCTGAAATAAACATTGTAATATATTAAATAATCATTATTATGTTGTTGTTTAAGATTTAATAGTAATATATTTTATATTTAATAAAAGTTTAATTTATGAGTAAGAATTTATACGTCGTTCTATATGATTTTACATCTGCTAGTGAGAAAGCATTGGAATATGCATTATTTTTAGCTAAACATGTTTCTGTAGAAATACGTTTAATTCATTTTGCAAATGATAAAAATAAAGCAAAAGAAAGTTCTAAAGATTTTGAATCTTTAAAAACAAGTACTAATATACCTTCTGGTGTTCAATTGTCTACAACTGTCAAAGTTGGAGATCTTTTTACCGATTTAGAGAAAGTAATCAAAGAATATAAAGCTCAACTTATAATAATGGGCACTCATGGGATGAAAGGATTTCAAAGATTGTACGGTTCTTATGCAATGAAACTTATTACAAGTACAGAAATACCTTTTCTTGTTGTCCAAAAAGAAACGAAAATTGAAGAAATTGAAAATATTATTATTCCCGTTGATTTAACAAAAGAAAGCTTACAGGTCGTTTCAATTGCTGGAGATATGTCTAATATTTTTAATTCTAAAATTCATGTTCTTGCTGAAAAACAAAATGATGAAATTCTTAATGGAAGAATTAAAATAAGAATGGGTATCGTTAGAAAGGAATATGAAGAAAGATCAATTAATGCTAAAATTAAATTTTTACCTTCAAGCGGGAGTTACGGAAAAAAAATTATTAATTATATCAAAGAAAATAATGGAGGATTAATTGCTATTGCGTACCATTCTGAAAGTTTATTGCCTCAATTTGATAGATTTGCTCAAGATTTAATTACAAATAAATTAGATCTTCCTGTTTTAATTATGAACTCTAAATTAGCTTCTTCACTTTATTTTTAATAATTAATGAAAGTAGGTGAATATAACAATCTGACTATACTTAGATTTACTTCAGTAGGCGCTTATTTATCTGATAATCAAGGTAATGAAGTGTTGTTACCTAATAAATACCTTGATGACACAATGTATATAAATGAAAAGATAAATGTTTTTGTTTATAGAGATTCTGAAGATCGTATTGTTGCAACTACAGAAGACCCATTTATTGAAATGAATGGTTTTGCTTATTTAAGAACAACTTCAATTACAAATTTTGGTGCATTTGTTGATTGGGGATTAGAAAAGGAATTAATGATTCCTTTTAAAGAACAAAACTTAAAACTTGAAGTTGGACGTTTTTATTTAACTTATTTATTTCTTGATGAAAAAACTGACCGTGTTGTTGGTTCTACTCGTATAAATAAATATTTAAGAAAATGTACTGATCAATTAAAACCTGAAATGAAAGTTGATTTATTGATCTGTGAAAATACTGATTTAGGAGTCAAAACTATTGTTAATAATAAATATGGAGGCCTAATTTTCAGGAATGATATTAGTAAGGAAATAAAAAGAGGTGATATAATTAAGGGGTATGTTTCAAATATTCGAAAAGATGGGAAAATAGATATTCGTTTAAATATGTCTGGTTATGAAAAAATTAAACCAACAGCAGAAAAAATTCTTGATTTATTAAAAAAAAATAAAACAATAAATTTAACAGATAAAAGTAGTCCTGAAGACATTCGTGAAATTCTTGGTATAAGTAAAAAAACTTTTAAACAAGCAATAGGTAATTTGTATAAGAGGAGATTAATCAAGTTAAACAAAACAAATATTTCAATAAATTAAATAGCTCTTACTTTAAAGTATTAAGTTGTTATTTTTAATTGTTAGTAATCCGTTGAAATTATTTTGTTTTTTTATATTTAAAATAATAGATATCTTATAAATTTGTATCCCGTAGTTACAAAATATTATGTCAAATAAAACTAAATATATATTCGTAACTGGAGGGGTTACATCTTCTTTAGGAAAAGGAATCATATCTGCATCAATTGCAAAATTATTGCAAGCAAGAGGCTATACAGTAACTATTCAAAAACTTGATCCTTACATTAATATTGATCCAGGTACTTTAAATCCTTATGAACATGGTGAATGTTTTGTTACGGATGATGGAGCAGAAACCGATTTGGATTTAGGACATTACGAGAGATTCTTAAACGTTCCGACTTCACAGGCAAACAATATTACAACTGGAAAAATATATCAATCAGTAATTGAAAAGGAACGAAGAGGTGAGTTTTTAGGTAAAACAGTACAAGTGATCCCACATATTACAAACGAGATAAAAGAGTGTATTCAAATACTTGGAAAAGAAAGAAGTTATGATATTGTAATTACAGAAATAGGTGGAACCGTTGGTGATATTGAATCATTACCATACATAGAAGCTGTTCGTCAAATGAAATGGGAACTTAATAATGATTGTATAGTTGTTCATTTAACTCTTGTTCCATATTTAGCTGCAGCAGGAGAATTAAAAACAAAACCAACTCAACACTCTGTTAAACATTTATTAGAAATGGGTGTACAACCTGATATTTTATGTTGCAGAACAGAATATAAATTAGAAACAAAACTGAGAGAAAAAATAGCAAAATTCTGTAATGTTAGCATAGATGCAGTTATTGAGTCAAAAGATGCAGATTCAATTTATGACGTACCAATATTGATGAAGAATGAGAATTTAGACTCTGTAATATTAGGTAAACTGAATTTGAAAAAAGATTCGAATATAGATTTAAAATCTTGGGAGATTTTTTTAAATGATTTAAAAAAACCCAATCATACAGTAAATATTGGTATAGTTGGGAAATATGTAGAGCTAAAAGACGCTTATAAATCTATCAGTGAATCTTTAATTCATTCTGGTGTTGCAAATAAAGCTCAAGTCAATATAAAATGGATCCATTCCGAAAAAATTAATCAAGATAATATTAATGAAATTTTTAATGATATTCATGGTATTCTTGTAGCACCTGGATTTGGCTCAAGAGGTGTAAATGGTAAAATAAACGCAGTTCATTATGCTCGTGAAAATAAAATTCCTTTTTTTGGAATTTGTTTAGGAATGCAATGTGCAGTCATTGAATTTGCTCGTAATGTTCTTAACTTAAAAAATGCCAATACAACTGAAATTTCTGAAAATTGTGACGACCCTGTTATTGATCTTATGGAAGAACAAAAAGAAATATCTAAAATGGGAGGAACTATGAGACTTGGTTCTTATAATTGTAAGTTAAATTCAAATTTAATTGCTTCAAAGGCTTATAAAGCAAATTTAATTCAAGAAAGACATCGGCACAGATATGAATTTAATAATCACTACCTAAAGCTTTTTGAATCCAGTGGAATGATTGCATCAGGTAAGAACCCTGAAACTGGATTAATAGAAATCGTTGAGATTAAAAATCACCCATGGTTTGTTGGCACTCAGTTTCATCCAGAATATAAAAGTACCGTAGCTGAACCACATCCTTTATTTAAATCATTTATTAATGCTTCTCTTATTAATAAAAAAGTGAATTCATCAAAATAAAATAATACTAATGGATAAAAATACTCTTATCGGATTGATTTTAATTGGATTAATTCTTTCTGTTTTTACAATTTATAATAAACCCTCTGATCAAAATAAAATAGAAGACAAGCATAAAGAATCAAGTGTAATAGAATTGAAAGATACTAATGATAATGTTTCAGTAGAATCTATTACTAATGATACTTTTAAAAAAGATACTATAAATAATAGACCAAAAATTAAGGATTCTATTATTACTATGGAAAATGATAAATTAATTATTGACTTCAACACTATGGGGGGGCAAATATCTTCTGTTAGATTAAAAGAATTTGAAACTTATAAAAATTATGCGAAAAACGACAAAAATATTGAGCCTTTAATTTTCTTTAATAAGGGTGATGCTTCAAATGGATTAATTCTTCCTATGTTTGATGGTTCAAATTTAAATACAGTCGACGAGATTTTTAATGTTAAATATTCTGATAATTCAACCATTGTTTTTGAACTGAGAAAAGGAGAAAAGCAAAGTGTTGAATTTTCATACGAATTAAAACCGAATAATTACAACTTGGATTATTCGATTACTTTAAATGGATTTGAAGATAAATTAAAATCTAATGATATTCTTTTTAATTGGTCTGCTTCATTAAGAAAAACGGAGCGTTCTTTAAGTGAGCAAAGAAGGGTATCAACAATTTGTTTTAAATATAAAGAAGAAGGTTTTGATTGGTTAAATGAAATGTCAGATGGTGATCTAGATAGTGAAGACAAAGTAGATTGGATAAGTTTTAAACAAAGTTATTTCTCATCATTTATTAACCCTAAAAATGATTTTGAAAAAGCAAAGTTTATAATTAATACTTATAAGGAAAATCATCCAAAAGAATGGACTCATCTTAAAGATTTTTCTACTACTGCAACTATCAATTTATCTAATTTAGATAATAATACTTATAGTATGGATTGGTTTTTTGGTCCAAATGACTATGAGCTTTTAACTTCATATAATGACGGTTATGATGATGTTTTGAATTATGGTTGGGGGATATTTCGTTGGATTAATATTTATGCTGTTCAACCAATTTTTAATGTTTTAAAATCAACAGGAATGGGGGTTGGTATAGCTATTTTAATACTTACATTAATTATTAAATTTATGTTAATGCCTATTCAGTGGAAAATGTATACATCTTCTGCAAAGATGAAAATTCTCAAACCAGAAATTCAAGCTATAAATGAAAAGTATCCTGATAAGTCTGATGCGATGAAAAAGCAAATGGAAACCATGTCATTGTACAGGGAATCAGGGGCTAGCCCTCTGTCAGGGTGTATACCAATGCTTATTCAAATGCCAATTTTACTTGCTGTATTTAGATTTTTTCCTTCAACATTTGATTTGCGACAAAAATCTTTTTTATGGGCTGAAGATTTATCTTCATATGATTCAATTGCTACTATTCCAAATATTCCTTTTTATGGAGACCATATTAGTTTGTTTACATTATTGATGGCAATAACAACATTGATTTATTCACATTTCAATAGTAGTCAAATGCAACAACCTTCTCAACCAGGAATGCCTAACATGAAAATAATTATGTACTTCTTCCCTATTATGATGATATTCTTTTTTAATAATTATTCTTCGGGTTTATCCTATTATTATTTTATTTCAACTTTAACTTCGATATTAATAATGATTTTAATTAAAAAGTTTTTTGTTGATGAAGATAAAATTAAATTAAAGATGGCTAATCGAAAAGCTAATGACTCTATTAATAAAAAGAAGGGAAGGAAATCTAAATTTCAAGAAAGACTAGAGAAAATGCAGAAAGCTCAACAAGAAGCAATGATGAAAAGAAATAGAAAAAAATAATAATTTATTATTTCATTTTAAATAGTCCATATTTTATTATACAGTAGATTGCTCTAAAACCATCTTTCCATCCAATTTTCTTGCCTTCTTCATAAGTTCTACCGTAATATGAAATCCCTACTTCATAAATTCTAATTTTAGGAATTCTAGATAATTTCGCTGTAATTTCTGGTTCAAAACCAAAACGATTTTCTTTTAGTTTTATTGATTTTGCAATGTCGGTTTGAATTATTTTATAACATGTCTCCATATCCGTAAGATTTAGGTTAGTGAACATATTAGATAAACGAGTTAAAAAAATATTACCAATTGAATGCCAAAAAAACAAAATACGATGCGGTTTTCCACCAATAAATCTTGAACCATATACAACATCAGCTTGACCCTCTAAAATAGGGGTTAATAAATCATTGTATTCTTGAGGATTATACTCTAAATCTGCATCTTGAATTATTAAATATTCTCCATTTGCTAATTCAATACCTTTTCTTATTGCAGCACCTTTACCATAATTTTTATCTTGATTATGTAAAAGAATATCAATTTTAGGATTTTCATGAATATAATTATTAACAACATCCTCTGTATTATCTGAAGAATAATCATTAATAATAATAATTTCTTTATTTATATCATTTTTTAAAGAAACAAACATTATTTTTTCAAGAATGTAACGGATTGTTTGCTCCTCATTGAAGGCGGGAATAATTATTGATAATTTATTAATTTTATTTTTCATAATATGTAAAGATATACAAACACATTATTTTTTTAGTTTTCTTAAAAAAAAAAGAAATACTTATTAACTTTATTCTTCTTAATCTATAATTATAATCTTTTCATGAAATTCCTTTTTTTAATCGTGTTTTTAACTTCGTTTTATTCATTTGGGCACGATTTTTTTTTCGCTTTTTCTGAATTAGAATATAATCAAAAAACTAAAAGAATAGAATGTACAATTACTGTTTCAACTCATGATTTCGAAGATTGTATGAATTCTGAAAAAATAATGATTACAGATTTAAATCTTCTTTATCAGAAAAAATCAGAATTTAAATTAGTTGAAAATTACATCAAAAATCACTTTAAAATTTGGTCCGATGATCTAATTTCACTCAAAATGATTGGTACAGAACTTTTTTTAAATGGCACTATGAATTTTTATCTTGAATCAGAGGAAATTCTTTTAAACAAAGAAATTAAGGTTCTATTTGATCTATTAATGGATCAGAATAAAACGCAGCAAAATAAAATAACTTTTATTCACAACAATAATTCTTACACAAAAGAATTTTTTTATTCAGAAAGACTTCAATCAATTAAATTTTAAATTATGAAAATAAAACTTATATTTTTTTATTTATTCCCAATATTAGCATATTCACAAGTGCAAAATAAATTTGCTCAATTAGAACAAGAATTACCTACACCTAACGAATATCGAAATGCTTCAGGTGCACCTGGACATAATTATTATCAACAAAAAGCTGACTATAAAATTAAAGTAGAAATAGATGATGAAAACCAAAAACTATACGGAGAAGAAGTAATAACTTATACAAATAATTCTCCAGACAAATTAGAGTATTTATGGATTCAATTAGATCAAAATGTTAGATCATTGGATTCTGACTCAAAATTAATTAATATAGAAAGAATGGAAGATTTTAAATCTATAAATGATATAGAAAGAAAAATTTTTCGATTTGATGGTGGTTTTAAAATTCAAAAAGTTGAATCATTATCAGGAAAAAAAATTTCATATTCAATAAATAAAACTATGTTAAGGATTAATCTAGAAAATCCTTTAAAAACGAATGGAGTTATTTCATTTAAAATTAAATGGTGGTATAACATAAATGATAGAATGAAAATTGGTGGAAGAAGTGGTTTTGAGTATTTTGAAGAAAATGGAAATTATTTATACACAATAGCACAATGGTTTCCAAGAATGTGTGTTTACAATGATATTGAAGGTTGGCAAAATAAACAATTTTTAGGAAGAGGTGAATTTGCATTACCTTTTGGTGACTATGATGTTTCAATTACTGTTCCTGCTGACCATATTGTAGCATCAACAGGTCAATTATCTAATCTGAAAGCTGTACTAAATAATGAACAGATATCAAGATTGAATAAAGCAAAAAAATCCGATTCTCCTATATTTATAGTCAATCAACAAGAAGCAGAAAGTACTGAGAAAAATAAGTCGAATAAAAAGAAAACCTGGATTTATAAAGCTAAAAATGTTAGAGATTTTGCATTTGCCAGTTCTCGTAAATTTATATGGGATGCACAAAATGTAAATATTGGGTCAAACAATGTCCTAGCAATGTCATATTATCCAAAAGAGGGTAATCCATTATGGGAAAGATATTCAACAAAATTAGTTGCACATTCACTTAAAACATATTCTAAATATACTATTGATTATCCCTACCCTGTTGCAATATCTGTTCATTCTAAATCAATCGGAATGGAATATCCAATGATTTGTTTCAATGGAGGTCGTCCTGAAAAAGATGGTACATATTCTGAAAGAACAAAATATGGGATGTGGGGAGTAATCATTCATGAAGTTGGACACAACTTTTTTCCTATGATTATTAATTCTGATGAACGACAATGGACATGGATGGACGAAGGTCTGAACACATTTGTTCAGTATTTGACTGAACAAGAATGGGAACGAGGGTATCCTTCTAGAAGGGGGCCTGCACATTTAATTGTTGATTATATGCGTGGTGATAAAGATAGAATATCACCAATTATGACTAATTCAGAATCTATATGGCAATTTGGTAATAATGCATACGGTAAGCCTGCAACAGCTCTTAATATTTTGAGAGAAACAATTATGGGAAGAGAATTATTTGATTATGCATTTAAAATTTATTGCGAACGTTGGAAGTTTAAACACCCAACACCTGCTGATTTTTTTAGAACAATGGAAGATGCATCAGCCGTTGATTTAGATTGGTTTTGGAGAGGTTGGTTTTATACAACTGATCATGTTGATATAAGTATTGATGAAGTAAATTGGTATCAATTAAACACTGAAAACCCTAATATTGAAAAAGAGATCAAAAAAAATGAAAATCAAAATTTAGATATACACATAGGTGTAATTAGGAATAAGTCATCAATAAAAGAAACGGTTAATGAAAAAGATTCAAATATTGATGACTTTTATGCAAAACGTAATATATATGAAGTTGATGCTATTGACATACAAGAATATGAGGATTTGAGAAAAAAAATATCAGAAAATCAAATGAATATTTTAAATTCTGAAAAACAGTTTTACGAAATTAAATTTTCTAATTTAGGTGGTTTACCAATGCCTATTATATTAAAATTTGAATTCATTGATAAAACTAATGTGGTTATTAGAATTCCAGCGGAAATATGGAGAAGGTATGAAGATAAAGTTTCAAAAGTTTTTATGTTTGATAAAAAGATTTCTTCGGTAAGATTAGATCCATTCCTTGAAACTGCTGATACTGATTTAAATAATAATAGTTGGCCTCCAAAAAAACAACCAACTCGTTATAGTTTGTTTAAAAGAAAAAATACTAATGAAAATCCAATGCAAAGAAATAACAGATTACAGGAAATGCTTAAATAGTATTATGAAATAAAGTTATCATTTCATTTCTATTTTACTATAATGATCAAATTTATCTTTTATAAAGGTTATCAACTCCATTTCAGATGCTGTTTTCAAGAAGATTTCATTAATATTTAAAAACGAAATGAAAGATTCAAATTCATCATTAGAGAGTTCTATTATTTCATAAGCAACATAAGTTCTTAATAATTCCTGAAGAATTCGTTTTTGATTATCTAAATGCTCTTGTTTTGCCACCCATTTTTTTGACTTTTCTTTTTTAGATAATGCTTGATAAAGTGCTGTAATTGGACTCTGAAGAACTTCTATTCCTGTTACCATTCTTGTTTCTCGCATTGCTAATGCTTTTCTTTCTTCTTTAATTTCTTCTAAAGATTTTAAAGGTCTAACATTAACAGATTCAAGTTCTTGAATCTTACCTTCTACTAAATAAAAAACTTCATGCTGACAATCTCTATTACCTCTTATAACTATATTTATTATTGGATATCCCTTTACAGAAAGTGCAACTGAATCTCCTTGATTTGCATAAACGTTAAAAGATCCATTTGGTTGACCAAAAACTCCTTGTCCAGTTGTTTGATTTATTACCATTAAGTTATAGAATGCTTTAGGCCTCAAAGTATCTAATATTCTTCCTTTAAACAATACTTCATTACATTCTTGACAGTATGCAGTAATATTTGTAATTAATATTAAAATATATACTAAGTAATTTATCTTCACGGTAATAATTAATTTAATTACTAAAGTAATAGACCTGTTATAATTTAACAATTATAAGATTTGATATTTTTATTGTATAATGCTAGTTTTGGTATATGAAACGTGTAGTTGTAGGTTTATCTGGTGGTGTAGATTCAAGTGTTACAGCACTTTTATTAAAGGAAAAAGGATACGATGTCATCGGAATGTTCATGAGGAATTGGCATGATGAAACAGTTACTATTTCAGATGATTGCCCATGGATTGATGACTCTAATGACGCCTTGTTAATTTCTCAAAAATTAGATATACCTTTTCAAGTTATTGACTTAAGTAAAGAATATAAAAGTAGAATTATTGACTATATGTTCAATGAGTATGAAAAAGGTAGAACACCTAATCCTGATATTCTTTGTAATAGAGAGATTAAATTTGATGTTTTTTTAAATGAGGCACTAAAAATTGGTGCTGACTTTATTGCGACTGGTCATTATTGTCAAAAAACTATTAATACAGATGGTAGTTATGGTTTGTTAGCAGGTAAAGATTCTAACAAAGATCAATCTTACTTTTTATGTCAATTAAATCAAGAGCAATTATCGAAAGCAATATTTCCTCTTGGTGAAATGTTAAAATCAGAAGTCAGAAAAATCGCTTTAAAGGCCAATCTACATAATGCAAACAAAAAAGATTCTCAGGGTTTATGTTTTGTGGGCAAAATAAGCCTACCAACCTTTTTACAACAAAAATTAAAGCCTATTAAAGGTGATATTATTGAAATTCCTAGTAATTTAATTGAATATCAAAAATATAATTCAATAAAAAAGACCGAAGAAAATATTGAATTATTAGCGTCGCCATTCCACTATACCCCAGAAATGGGAAAAGTTATAGCTAATCATCAGGGTATTCATTATTACACTATAGGTCAAAGAAAGGGATTACATATTGGTGGTAGACCAAAACCTTCATTTGTTATAGGTATTGATGTTGATTTAAATATCATATATACTGGTCAAACAAAAGAACATCCAGGACTAAATAAATTTGCTTTGAAAATTGAAACTGAAACAGTTCATTTTATTTCCAACAAATATGATATTAATAATATAAATGGACTATCCTGTCTAGTTAGAATTAGATATAGACAACCTTTGGAAAAGGCAATAATATTTAAAAAAAATAATGGATTATATATTTTGTTTTCACAAAAACAAAGAGGAATTACTCCTGGTCAATTTGCAGCATTTTATTTAGAAAATGAATTAATAGGATCAGGTGTTATAAGTCACTAATTCTTTAACAACTAGTTTAAATAATAATTAAATAATTTTTGGTCCTGATTACTTTTTGAAATTTTTTTAATAGTGTCCATAAGTTTAGCAACTTCAAAGATATTTAAATCACTATTTCGCCCTTTAATTTTATGTTCAATTAATTTCCTTTGGGCTAATTTCACATCTTTCATCTTTTTTTTTTAGAAGTATTATATAGAACGGATTATAATTTTAAAAGTTTCATTTTTTTTTTAGATTTAATCATTCATTAATACTACTTAATTATGAGATTACTACTATTCATATTAACTCTACCACCTTTTTTTTCTTCATCTCAAATTTATTCAATTGATGACCATAATATTAATTTCTCAGATGATGCTTCAGTAAGTGATTTTTATCAAAACACTTACTATAATTCATATGATTCTATAAACGTTTCATGGAATATAATTTCAAGTACAATGCCACCTACTTGGGATTATTCTATTTGTTTTCCAATGTGTAATCCAATTGGTATATCATCTGGAAATCTGATATTTAATCCAAATACTCAAAATTATTTAAATTGCCATTTTTACCCTGCTAATACTCCTGGTACTGGAATTATAAAAATGGAAATAACCACTAACAACAATTTTATAGATACAGTAATTTGGACTGGTACTGCAACCTCTTCCCTATCTTTAGATGAATACAATTCATTTAATAAAAGAAAATTAATATTAATTACTGATATAATGGGTAGAGAAACAGATATTAAATATAATATACCTCTTATATTTAGATACGATGATGGAACAATAGAACGAAGAATTGTTTTAAAATAATTTCTATTTTTTCTTCGGTACACTTTTTAATACGTAAAGCAGATATTTCCAAAATTTTTGAACCGAGGAAATTTGACATTTTTCATCGGGTGAATGTGCACCTCTAATGTTAGGACCAAATGAAATCATATCTACATTTGGCAAATGTTTTGAGAAAATCCCGCATTCTAAACCTCCGTGGCATGCTTTAACTTGAGGTTCTTCACAAAATAAATCTTTATAAATACTAATCATAATATTTAGAATAGCTGATTCTTTATTGGGTTCCCATCCTGGATAATCTCCGGATTGAATTACTGAACACCCCATAGATTTAAATGCTCCTTTAATTGAATTTGCTATGTCGTATTTTGAGGTTTCACTACTACTTCTTTGTAATGATTCTGTTGTAAAAGAACCTTCAGAAATCACTACACGTGCAAGATTAGAAGATGTTTCTACAAGTCCATTAATACTGGGGTTCATTCTATAAACACCATTGAATACTGAATATATTGTGTTTAAAATATTATATAATTCAGCTTTTTTGATTGCGGAATTTGAAGTATTTGATACCTTTTTTAATTTAAAAAATAAGTCAGTTTCAACTAATCTATATTCTTTTAATATAATTTCACTTATTTTATTGAATTCTATTTTTAGTGTTTCAAAAGTGTTATCTTTGACGGTAATTATTGCTTTAGATTCTCTAGGTATTGCATTACGTAAACTGCCTCCTCTCAATGAAATAAGTTGATACTGTATTTTTGAATATAAGTGATAAAGAATTCGATTCATAAATTTATTAGCATTTCCTCTACCTTTATCAATATCCATCCCTGAATGTCCTCCTATTAAACCTTTTACAGATAATTCAATAAAAATAGCATTTCTATAAACAGGTTCTTGATTATAAGAAAATGATGTGTTTGTGTCTATTCCTCCTGCACAACCTATAGAAAGTTCATCGTCATCTTCTGTATCTAAATTCAGAAGTATTTCACCATCAAACATAGATGGATCTATGCCCTTAGCTCCTGTCATTCCAGTTTCTTCATCAATTGTAAATAAAGCCTCTAGTGGTGGATGAGAGATTTTAGTAGATGATAAAATAGCCATAATACTTGCTACACCAATTCCATTATCAGCACCTAAAGTTGTTCCATTAGCTTTTACCCAATCACCATCTACATACATTTCTATACCTTGATTATTAAAATCAAATTTTGTTTCATCATTTTTTTGATGAACCATATCAAGATGCGATTGAAGAATAATGGTTTTATGATTTTCCATTCCTATAGAAGCTGGCTTTTTAATTATAACATTTCCAACTTTATCTTTTATTGTTTGTAGCCCCAAATTTTGACCAAAATTCATCATGAATGTAATTATACGATCTTCTTTTTTTGAAGGTCTAGGAATAGTATTTAAATCTGAAAAATGAGACCATAATACTTTAGGCTCTATATCTTTTATGTTGATCATTTAATTAATTTTTTATATCGAATTCTTTTAGGAGTATTATCACCTAAACGCTTTTTACGATTTTCTTCATATTCTGTATATGATCCTTCAAAACTATATACTTCTGAATCTCCTTCAAATGCAAGGATATGAGTACATACTCTATCTAAAAACCATCGATCATGTGATATAATAACAGCACAACCTGCAAAATTCTGAATTCCTTCTTCTAGTGCTCGTAAAGTATTAATGTCGATATCGTTAGTTGGTTCATCTAATAATAGAACATTTGCTTCAATTTTTAATGTCATTGCTAGATGAAGTCTATTTCTCTCTCCACCAGATAAAACACCAACTTTTTTATTTTGATCTGAACCATTAAAATTAAACTTAGATAAATAAGCTCGTGAATTTATTTTTTGATTTCCAATTTCTATGTAATCTAATCCATTTGAAACAACTTCAAAAACTGTTTTTTCAGGTTGTATGTCAGCATGTGTTTGATCTACGTATCCTAACTTAACTGTATCACCCACTATGAATTGACCAGAATCTGGTTTCAATTCATTCATTATCATTTTAAAAATTGTTGTCTTACCAGCACCATTAGGACCGATAATTCCAACTATACCAGCAGGAGGCAAACTAAAATTCAAATCATTATAAAGTATTTTTTCAGCAAACCCTTTTGATACATTATTTGCATCAATAACGTTATTACCTAGACGAGGTCCATTTGGAATTGGGATTTGTAAGTTCTGCTCTTTATCTTTTGATTCTTGAGATAACAACTTGTCATAATTACTAATACGAGCTTTATTTTTTGCTTGTCTTCCTTTAGGATTTAATCTAACCCATTCTAATTCTCTGGAAAGAATTTTTTGACGTTTAGATTCAGTTTTTTCTTCCTCTTTTAAGCGTTTACTTTTTTGATCTAACCAGGAAGAATAATTACCTTTCCAAGGTATACCCTCTCCTCTATCTAGTTCTAAAATCCAACCTGCAACATTATCTAAAAAATATCTATCATGTGTTACAGCAATAACAGTTCCCTTATAATTTTGAAGATGACTTTCTAGCCATTCTATTGACTCTGCATCTAAATGGTTTGTTGGTTCATCTAGAAGTAAAATGTCAGGGTTTTTAAGCAGAAGTCTACACAATGCTACTCTTCTTTTTTCACCACCCGATAAAGTTGATATTAATTGATTATCTGGAGGACACCTTAATGCGTCCATTGCTATTTCTAATTTTGTTTCTAATTCCCAAGCATCTAATGAATCTATAATATCTTGAACTTCACCTTGTCTAGCTATTAACTGATCCATTTTATTAGAATCATTAATAATAGATTCATCCGAAAAAGAATTATTGATTTTTTCAAATTCAGCTAAAATATCAACTGTTTCTTTAGCTCCTTCTAAAACTACTTCTTTAACTGTTTTATTTA
>Ga0160423_10001362_pt1 | contig 20497 bp, 18 predicted proteins | sample CRUFie14St8metaG_FD_108191 | JGI IMG/M metagenome (GOLD analysis project Ga0160423, IMG submission 108191) | Marine microbial communities from the Costa Rica Dome - CRUD Field 142mm St8 metaG | ecosystem: Environmental > Aquatic > Marine > Oceanic > Photic zone | place: Costa Rica: the Eastern... | reverse complement strand
GCGTGAGATTAATTCTCCTCCTCGCTTGTATTCTACCTGGGACCGCCTTTGTTGCGAGGGCTGATGACCATGTGGTCCTGTGTGGAGGGCCAGCGCTCCGTCAATGGGAGGACCTGAGAAGGGAACATGAGCAACACGACCGCTGGTGGGCCAATTTCATCAGGGCCTCAACCCTGCGCATGTCCCAGATTCGTCTCGAACATGGAGAAGGTGCCACCCTGGTTTGGATTGTCTACCGCCGCGGCTACCTGAACCGCGGTAATGCCGACAATAAACCCTACTTGGATTGGATTGAGGCCCTCGCTAAAAAAAGGAACTGTGAGTTAATCTGGATTGAGAATGGAGAGCAGGCAATCAAAGCCATTAACGCGCGCTCACCGCGATCCATTCGGACATTTGATTTCTTTGGACACTCTAATCGCCATGCTTTCCTCTTGGATTACGGAAGTGATATAATGGCAATTTCAAAGGCGTGGATTCACGAGAAGGATCTCGCCAAAATAAAAAGAAACGTATTTCACCGCGAGGCACGATGCCAGAGCTACGGGTGTCACACCGGGGAAAGCATGAGCCGCTCATGGCGGCTTCAGATTGGAAACACCCTGATCGGGGCAATCGGAAAAACCGACTATAGCGGGATTGGCCAAGGCATAATGCCCACAGTGTCTGGGTCATGGATTCGTTGAACGACTATTGAGATTCACATGCTCTACTCTGAATTAGAAAAACTCTATAATCTGCCTTTTTTCGAACTCCTCCAGAAAGCAAGGAGGATTCACGAAGAGCACTGGACCGATTCAAGTGTACAGCTGTGCACGCTTCTCTCGATTAAAACAGGCGGTTGTTCTGAGGACTGCTCATACTGTGCTCAATCAGCCCGATACAGCTCCGGCGTAGCTGCAGAGCGGCTCATGGAGAAGAACGATGTCCTCGATCGAGCCCGTGCTGCTAAATCTCACGGCTCCACTCGATTTTGCATGGGCGCGGCGTGGCGCGGAGTCCGCTCTGGCACGAAACGCTTTGAGTCCGTGCTGGAAATTGTTCGTGAAGTAGCTGCGCTCAATATGGAGGTATGCGTTACTCTCGGAGAATTGGGAGCAGAAGAGGCCTCAGCCCTGAAAGAAGCAGGAGTAACAGCCTACAACCATAATATTGATACCTCCCCAGAACATTATCCCAACGTTGTAAGCACACATACATTTCAGGACCGCCTTAAGACGATTCGAAATGTACAAGATGCTGGGATGTCAGTCTGCTGTGGAGGCATTTTGGGTCTGGGAGAGACCGTAAAGGATCGGCTCAAAATGCTAGAAGTCATATCTGAATTCAATCCACCACCTGAGAGCATACCCATCAATTCTCTCATGCCAATGCCCGGCACTCCGCTTTCAGACAACAAGTCCGTAGATGCTTTCGACGTTGCTCGCCTCATAGCATTAGCACGCATCTCGGTCCCAGTGGCGCGAGTCAGATTGTCCGCAGGGCGCACTCGCCTTTCCGATGAAGCGCAAGCGTTATGCTTCTTCGCTGGCGCCAATTCTATATTCTATGGAGACAAACTTCTCACCGCTGCTAACCCCGCCGTGGAGAATGATCTAGCACTTCTCGGAAAGTTGGGATTGGAAGCAAAGGCCTCTGATCGTACCAGCCCTCCCCCATGCTCCAGCCCGGAGCGGCCTCTTTCTCCTTCGGCCGAATAATACGGCATGCGTTCATGGAGCCACACGTTCTTAGAGTCTATATTGAGGACCAGCTCCTAGAGGTCCGACAGCGCGGCGAATTGGTCAACTCTTATCCCGTGTCTACCTCGATGTTCGGAACTGGTAACGACGAGGGTAGCAACAAAACCCCACTAGGAACCTTCGAGATTTCTGAGAAATATGGGGAAGGCCATCCATGGAATACTATTTTTAAGGGCCGTAAACCTACAGGCAATTGGACTGATGAGGGGTCTTTCCAGGAGGACGATCTGATTCTTGGCCGCATTCTACGACTCAGCGGCCTGGAGCCCGATAATAAGAACACCTTCCAACGCTTCATCTACATCCACGGGACCAACCACGAGAATACGATCGGAAGCGCGACCTCTCACGGATGTATCCGCATGAGGCGAGGGGATGTTGCTGCTCTCTACGAAATCATTCCGATCGGCACTCGAGTATACATAAGCGCTACCCGCCCATCGTCCTCACCCGGGAACGCGCAGACGGTATCCCATTAAGCTCCTAACTCCCTATCGGGAGAAGAGGTTGTCACCGGATAAAAAAACGCCCTCCCTGAGAAGGGAGAGCGTTTGAAAATTATCGATTCTCGACCAGACGACCTAGGAATCAGAACCGGTAGTCTCAGCCACTTCCTCGAGCTCCTCGTCTTCCTCTGCACCAGCTTCAACAGCGAGATCAACCCACTCTATAAGAGCCATGGGAGCAGCGTCCGAAAATCGAGGTCCTAACTTGGTAATCCGACAGTAGCCCCCTTGACGATCCGCACTCGCAGGAGCTACATCCTCGAACAGAGTCTTCACTATCTCTTTATGACGCAGGAAGGCTATCGCCTGCCTCCGCGCATGCACGTCTCCCCGCTTACCGAGGGTTACAAGCTTTTCGGCTACAGGGCGTAGAGCTTTCGCCTTCGCAAGAGTAGTTCTAATTTTTCGCTCTCGGATCAAAGCGCACGCCAACCCCGAGAGGAGAGCCTTTCTCTGGCTCGCATTACGCTGGAGCTTTCCGGTTTTTTTACGATGCCTCATGGCTTCTTTAGTCTGGTGGTTATTCGTCGATGTTCTGCGCGATGAGGTCTGCCAATCCGACAGGAGCCTCATCTTCGACACCCAAGCGCGGCGCTGCAACCGATGGCATTGGCCCGCTGAGGAGCGATGGATCGAATGTCATCCCAAGGCTGAGCCCCAGCTCTGACAGCTTGTCCTTGATCTCATTGAGAGACTTCTTGCCGAAGTTGCGGTACTTAAGCATTTCTGCTTCCGTTTTCATTGCGAGCTGTCCGACTGAAGTAATGTTGGCATTGTTCAGGCAGTTCGCAGCCCTGACCGAGAGTTCGATCTCGTTGACGCTCATATTCAGAAGCTTCTTGAGCGCAGCGTTCTCTTCACTCTGCTCGGCCGGAGCCTCCTCGAACTCGACAGCGTCATCATCGTAGTTCACAAACACATCAAGATGGTGTCGCAAGATAGCCGAAGCATGTAGCAGTGCCTCATGAGGCTCAATGCGCCCATCAGTCCACACGTCGAAGATGATTTTATCAAAGTCTGTCATCTGTCCAACACGAGTGTCTTCCACCGCGTATTTGACCCGGGTGACTGGAGAGAAAATCGAATCAATCGCGATTACCCCTATTGGCATTTCCTCCCTCTTGTTTTCGTCACCCGTTCGAAACCCCCTTCCGACCTGCACCTCAAACTCGCAGTCAAATTTCACTGAGCGGTCCAGAGTGCAAATCACCTGATCCTTGTTAATAACTTCGTAGATATTATCGTCATCAATATCTCCCGCTGTCACCACTCCCGCTTTCTCAACCTTGATCGAAAGAACACGGGGCTCCTTATCATGGTGACGAAACTTCACCTTCTTGAGATTCAGCACGATATCCGTGACGTCCTCAACAACTCCGGGCAGGGTAGAGAATTCATGCTGGACTCCTGCAATCCTTACCGAGGTAATTGCAGCCCCCTCCAAGGAGGAAAGAAGCACTCGCCGTATCGAGTTCCCCACCGTGTGTCCAAAGCCGCGCTCAAATGGCTCGGCCACAAACTGTGCGTAAGAATCAGTGGCGGTATCTTCGTTCTTGATTAGACGGTTTGGAACTTCAAACCGATCGAGCCTGATCGGCTCGTTTTCAACTTCGTTTTCAGCAAGAGGTGCTTCGGACATTATTTTATGGGGCTGCCGGGTTTCCCTCTGGCGAGATGGCCACCAAACCTTTTGGCTGCCCAGAGGACCTACGGCGATTCTAGAGTCTCGCGAGCCGGGACTAAAGGTGATCTCCCCTGCCAATGCAACCCTAAATTGCAGCCGTTACCCACTCAAAAAACTCTTCGCGTCCACCTAACAAATCCAATTACTTTTGTATTGGATTGTCTCTTACTTAAAGGCATATCGTCCCGCCCGCCAGCAACATGAAATCGAAACGCAACCTCACCCGCTTCACTTATGAGACTACTGCTTTTCAAGGTTGGCGTCTCTGCCTGAGCCGAGCAGGCACTACATTCACAAAATATTTCAGCGACAAAAAATACGGCAGCTCCAAAAAGTCGCTCGCAGCAGCCGAAGCTAGTCTCGCGGAGCTGATTCAGCTTGTCGACAATTCCCGTCGGGTAGACAACAAATTGAGTCAGGCTACGACGCGCAAGGCTCGGAAGCTTCTAGCAAAGTCCTGAATCTCCAAAGGAGATCCAGAGACAATAATTTCGCGCCTCGATCAACACCGATGGCTTCTGAGCATCGGCCAGCCACAGCCTACTCCGCAGCGCTCCCGGCTTTCTCCTTGCCAATAAGGTTGTCTACTATTGCTCGAAGTTCCTTGGCGGGAATCGCATAAGTCTCACATCGGTTGGCGCGCGCGATATTCATCCCGACGCAATGCCCTTCCAGATTGAGAAGGGGCCCACCAACACTTCGGACAGAAAGCGGCAAGTCCGTTTGCAGCACCCTCGGAAAATCACTCCTCCTTTTGGAGACCCGCCCACTCATTGCATCATTTCTGGTCTTCCTCTCCTCGAAGACGCTCTCTCGCCTCTTCAATTCTACTTCCAAATCTAAACCTTCTCCGTCTCGTCTCAACCTTACCTGAATTCTGTCGCCCGGCTCCTTGCTGCCGAGCAACTCCTGTAAATCCTCCATACTCCTTACAGGACGACCCTCCATCTCCAGAATGACATCACCACTTTCCAGACCCGCCTCACTGGCACCGGAATCCTTTTGCACCTCCTTGACCGGAAGCCCTTCCTCCTCTCCGCTGGTGTCGAGCGTTACCCCGAGAACTACCGGAGCTCTTCCCTCTCCCACCTTCCGAGCATTGGCACTAATGATCCCCACGCGGAGTCTCCGGTCCCGTCGAGTTGTCGATCCGTTACTAATTACCCATGTCCCATGAGCCGGCTCAGGCTCCGCCCATTTAATTACGGGCAGGCCCTGCCCCTCTACCTTGAGCAGGGCCACATCCCATTCCACCGTAGAGGAAACTACCCTCACCTTCTTGAAGTGCTCTCGGTTGACTCTGACACTGAGCTCCTCCACGCCTTCAATCTCGCTGGCTTTTGTGACCAAATACCCATCGGAACTCACGATGACTCCATAGGCAATGGACTTCCATCCATCGTAGACCACCGCGCTACTCTCTTGCAGCACTTCTCGAACTGGATCGAACGCCTTCCATGTCTCTTTCCCGTTGAGACGAAATTCTCCCTCGAGCTGCCCGACCTGCTGCTGCGCGGAAGCCGCAGAGACAACTAGTGACAGGAGAATCGGGATACCCCTACTTCTCACCCAACTCAACTTCCACTTCCTGCTCTTTATCATCTCTAAGGATTTTAAGTTTAACTTTTTGCCCGGGCTTAAAGCCTTTCAGCGAAGCTGAGAACTGCTCTGCGCCGTCCACTTCATTTCCGTTCAACATCAGAATGACATCGCCCTCCTGCAAGCCTGCATCAGCAGCAGGAGTCTTGTCGCCTACCTCTTTAATTACGACACCACCTTCCTCCCGGTCTTCAGTAGAGACTCCCAGAAAAGCCACTGCTTCTTGAGCGAATGGTCCCTTTCCTACGAACTCCTTGGCCAACATAGCATCCCAGTTCTTAAGAAATTCGCGCAAGGGCACATGCATATTCTGCTCCAAGCTCGCCCCTACCCTGCTATGAATTCCGATCAGTTGACCCTTCATATTAAAAAGCGGACCTCCCGAATCACCACCGATCAAATTGCAGTCAGAGTTAATGGTTTGCTCCGCCATTCTTACAAGTCGCCCAATCCGGACCCCTACCCCTCTCTCCTTCTCAAAGCCCCCAGAGTGACCCAAGGCGTAGACCCAATCACCAAGTGAAGCTGAATCCCCTCGATCGAGTTCTACATATGGAAAAACCCCTTCCTCCATAATTTGAACCATGGCCGCATCCGTTGAGGCTACCAGACCAAGAGAGACCGCCTTATATTTCGTTCCGTCTTCCATGATCACCGTCATTTCCTTCCCGACGCCCGCGCTCACATGGGCAGCTGTAAGAACCAACCCTTTACCAGACACAATTACACCACTACCCGATCCACCTCCCAGATCAATAGACACCGTCGCAGCCCGTGCCTGAGGAAGAGTTTCTTGCAGTGCCTTTTGAATGTTGCGGAGATCACGGAGATCCTCTGGCACTTCTTTCTCGTTGAAATACTGCCGATCCTCTCCGACCTCCTCAGCGGCAGAGATCAGGCAGCAGCCCACCGACCATACCGAGAAACAAAACAACCAAAGACCTGTGAGACGATGCTTTTTCATACCGCTCCGACAATCTAGGCATCACCGGTTAGCACTTCAACGACCAAGCCGAAAAAAGACAACCCAACGGCGTAAAACTGGCCCAGGAAACCCCCTAACCTGTAGCCAACGCCTGTTGGGCTGTCCAACCCCCACAAGGAGGATCCTAAGTTGATTTACAATCGCTCCCGCATTGGCAAGCACAATTGCAATCGGTGTGATTCACTGAAGGTCAGGTGTTTCTGACCATCTCGATTATCACCTCGCGCCCTAATCGATCAGGATGACTACGATCAGGTGACCGCTCTCTTGTGATCGTGAAGCTCTCTCCGAACAAACCGTGCAACTCGTCCAGACTTACGCCAAACGGAGGTCCAGACGCACCATCCTCTCGTGAGGGAGGGTCCGTAAAAAAGACACCCAGCAAAAAGCCTCCAGGAGCAAGCCAGTCCTTAGCTGACTTCACATAGTCACTCCGCTGCTCGGGCTGGATCGCACAAAAGCAAGTATGTTCAAAAATCATATCGACAGAGTGCTCTGGCACTATCGTGGCATCTAAAAAATCACCTTCCAGCCATCTAACAGCATCACCATAACGCTCCTCGGCGGACTTCAGCGCAGTAGGCGCCAGGTCCAAGCCCGTGACCTGTAGACCAACTCTCCTTAACGCCTCTGCATCATGTCCATAGCCACAACCTGGAACCAAGGCGGTTTGCCCCTTCAGAAAATCCGTCCCTTCCTTCTTCAGAAGCGAAGTTAAAGGAGGAGCGGCCCCTCCAAGATCCCAAGGGGTATCCTTCTCCCTGTATGATTGTTCCCAGTTCACCGCCATTCGCTTTTAAACATCCGCATCACGAATCAGACCAACGCTCTAATTCGGCTTCCTGATGCCGCTGTCTCGAAGGAGGCAGGTGCGGATCCACAAATGTCACCACTGCACCAGCTCCTGCAGCATGAGGAGCTCCAAAGACGCGCTCATCATCAACTTCAGGAAAATGGTATTTTCTTTGTCTTAAGCTCCAGCGCCATGCAAACACCCCGACAACCAATCCACCCAAGCCAACCAAAAGGATAAGACCGGCGCGCGCAGCGCCCCATAAGTTATCTACCTCTAGGCTACCTTCAGGAACCTCAAAATCTTCAACAGGCTGAACCCGTGCTGTCTTTTCCTGAAGACCTGCAATTTCCAGTTCCCTCTCGATCCAATAGAGTCGCGTTGATAGCTCACCCAGAAAACTGTCCAACTGAAGAGCTTCATCAGTTTTCTCAAATGCCTCAACTATCGCAGCTCGAAGCGCTCTCTCCTGCTCATCCTGAGGAATAACGGCACGTATTTCGGAGCTCATCATAAGTTGGGCTCGATCAGGGGCCCCTAGATGGAAATAGACGGAGACTACCGGACCAGAGTCCTTGAAGAGTCCCCCGTATAACTGATGAACCTTTTCGATATTGTATTCCTCAGGGATCTCTTGCCGCTCATCAAAAAGGTATAGAACGATATTTATCTCAGATTCTTTGGAGTGGTAACTCAGGAAACTTGCACAGTCGCGAAATTCCTGCTGAGAGAGTAGATCCTGAGGATCTTTAAGGAAGACGACCTCCCCTAGGGGGTCCTCAGGCGCCGAATGAAAATAGCCTGCCATCTGCTCGGAGGACAACACCAGCTCGTTCGGATCCAGCCGCTCAGGCTGCGGCTCCACATCCTCCGGCAGATCCACAACCGAGGGCTCAATAGTAGCCTCTGGATCAACGGTTGCCTGCCCAAAGAAATTCTCTCCTGCCACGATCTCTCCCTTTTTTACTCCTTCATAATCGCTGGGACTCCACACAGGAAGCTCCGGCAATCCTGAGCTCAGCTTCTCTCTGGACGCCCCGGGTTGACCACTATCGGGATTCGTACCGTCGAAAGGCCCCGCACTTTGGGCTCCAAGAGGAGACTGAACAACAAGCGGAAAAAGAAAAAGACAGAACCCGAGCCTCATGCCTCACTTTTCTTCCGCCCTCCTTTGTGGTGCTCCCTTAGTCCACGCAGCCCCCCGTCAGAACTCCCCGTATTCTCGCGGTGCGCTCTTAGTTCATTGGCTTCCCTCTCAGCCCGGCGCGACTGCTTTGCCAACACTTTCGTAACCCTACTCAAGACCGACTCACTGGCCCTTAACCACTGCCCCTCGAGAAAGTATGGGTGCGCACCTGAAAGCGCCCCAAAAGCTGCGTCCTCTGAAAGAAAGGGTCCCAGCGCATAACCAGAAGTGATTCCCGCAGACTTTCCTCCGACATCAACACTAAGGAGTATCCCTCCCTCATTCGGCCGGGAGACATCAACGTCCTCAAAAGCGCCACGATTCAGCAACCAGAAGCCAAACTGCCGAAGACTGGGAGTTTCCCTGAAACTACCAAAATAGATCCCAAAAAAGAGCTGAGGAAAATTCTGCTGGAATTGATCAAGGCGCCCTCGGAGAGCAATCCGTTCTTTCCGGCGTAAGACTCCTGCAGCATCTGTCAAGGTTCGCAACCTTACATCATCCTGCCCGAAGACCCGGTCTACATCCCTGATACTGAAAGCACAATGAGGGCACTCCCGGGCCATGCTATGAACTCTCTGAACACATCGGGGACACTTCATCACCTTAAATTCTCCCTGGCAGGCTATGGCAGTCAGTCACCATTCTGTTCCCAATCCATGACGCCCCGCAAGCTCCAATAACTCCGGACGCATTGGCCACTCGTCGGGACGTTCACTCTTCTCGTGCCTGCGACTGGCGCCTTTTAACTTCATACACCCCGTATTGTCACCGGCTGCCATGATTTCCGCCACCTCAGCGGCAGTAAACTCAATATCAGGCATCCTCCCAAACTCCTCAATCTTCGATTCTATGCTCCGGGCCGACTCTCCGGCCTCCTGAATAAATGTTGGCACAACGCTCTTAACCGGAGCCTGAGAGAGATTCCACAGACAGGCGAAGTGAAGAAGATCCATTTCATGCCGGTCAATCACTCCCGCCATCTTTTCAATTCGGTCGTGCCCTGCCTCAACCCATCCTTTCGGCCGATATGCACGGTGATCCCCGGGCTTGAACTCGTGCCCCCTCTTCATATCACCATGGAAAAGCCCGCCGTAGTCAACGACCCTGGTCAAAATCTCCACACCGTGCTTCTGGGCGGCAGGAAGAACGAAATGCCCGGGCCAAGGCTCCAACGGATTGAGAATGATCATCGCCCAATCGATCACCTCGCCGAAGCGCTCAAAGCAATGAATCAGATCAAGAGTAAACCCGTTAGCCGGCCCCGGAGCAATTCCCAGCCTCGTGGCCATCCCCTCTTCCTTCAGCTCCACCATTCCCTTCCAAACATCCTCGCTGGTGTATCCCGTCTCATCTGGGTTGTGGAGCATCAACAGGTCAAAGTAATCAGTTCCACAGTTGGAGAGGGACTTACTACAAGCCATTCGTAAAAAATCTACATACTGATCGGGTCCCCGAAGCTCAGGGTCAGTGAATCGCGGGAAGCCTCCTGATCCGGCGCGAACGCCTTTATAGAAGTCGTGACCAATGGTGCCAACAAGGCAGTAGGATTCACGCGGATAGTCTGCGAGGGCCTTACCGAGGACGATATCGGCCTCTCCCTGTCCATAAACATCGGCCGTGACAAAAGTTCGAACGCCACGGGCATATGCGAGCTGGATACATTGAATGTAACGATCTTCTTCAAGGGCTTCCCCAAAATGCATGTAGCGCCCTCCGCTCCATGTCCCATAAGCAGTTTTCGTCAGGTTCATCTATACGCGCACCACCTAAAGACAGCAGGCCGAGCCGTCAACGCTAAGCGCTTACAATGCTCAGTCAGGATTGAGCCAATGTTCTCTGGAATCTCTCTACCATTCGGCCTTTCAGTGAATTAGATGCCAAGACGCAACAGATCACCCCTATTCACAATTTATTAACAATCTCAACGCGATCACGCCTTGCCCCCGCTTGACATGTCCTGCGCTCTTCCCATCGTGCCAAAGTGATCACGTCGTGGGATGAACGAACCTTGGCAAACGGCCGATGGTTCCACTCAAACTTGGGGCCTTTGTCGATTACCCTGCTGAGGCGCTACGACGAGTGGCGCGTGAGCACATCGTGCGCGAAAGAGCACGGCATCCACGGTGACGAGGGCAAGTCGGAGGACCTCCCCGACACTCTAGAATGGCAACGCTGGGATTGCCACGATGATGATTCGCGTATCTGCCTCACGCCGGCGCTCCCCAACCTTCCGGTAATAGCCAAGCCAAACACCTCCCTATCTATTGCGCCTGGGGGCAATGCTCTATTCTATATCGGAATCCCCATGGATCTGGAGATCCACGGAGAATGCGGGGGAAACCTCCGCAAGCTCATCAGCATTCCCTCCGAAACACTTAGCAAGACATGGCATGGGGACCGCTCGGCGGGCGAGGTATGCTACTCTCTAAAAACACGCGCGCGCCGCAATTTTGATCCCAGCGAATGGCTCGATCATGACATCATCATCAGTGTAGATCTGCGCAATGAGAGTCAGGATACTTTTGAATTCGAACGGCTGTTTCTCGACTTAGGTCACTTCTCTATTTTCAGTCATGAAAAGCGTCTCTGGACAAACGCTTGTCGCATTCGCATCACCGAAAACGATGAGGAAGGAAACGATATCACCTACGATTCGACTCCGATTAGTCCGGCGGATAGTGGAAAAGAAGTCTCCCCGGCCCGTGAAGGAAAAACTAGTCGCTCTACCCTCCGCCGCGCTTTTGCCTCCGTTATTGACGTCATTCACTAAAACCTTCCCGTGGCCTCTCTCTACCTAGCTGCACTGCCCCAGTGGCTTCAGGACTTTCTTGCGACCGAGCTTCCGTGGAAGATTCTTGGCGCTGTTGTTATCCTGATCGGCGGAATTATTGCGGTAGCCATTCTTTCTCGGGCATCACTCGCCATTTTTGGAGAGAGGTTAGGAGCTCAGGGCACAATGGTCGTCAAAAAGCTCGTCCGCTATATCGGATATGCTTTTGCCTTCATTCTAGCCCTCAACCATATGGGTCTGAATCTAGGGGCAGTCCTGGGAGCCGCGGGCGTTGCGGGAATCGCGGTTGGCTTTGCCGCACAGACTTCCCTTTCGAATATCATCAGTGGATTTTTCATGATCGGGGAGAGGCCATTTGAACTTGGCGACATTATCGAGGTGGATGGAATTGCCGGGAAAGTCGACACCATAGGACTTCTCGCTCTCACCCTTCGCACCTTCGACAACCGCTCAGTACGCATTCCCAACGAGACCCTCGTCAAGACCAAGCTTATCAACGTTACTCGACACCCTATACGTAGATTCAACCTCGATATCGGCGTCGCCTATGACGAAAACATCGGGCACGTCCTCAAGGTGATGCATGAGGTTGCGGAAACAAATCTTCAATGCCTGAACGAACCCGACCCACTTATTATTTTTACTGGATTTGGAGATTCCTCTCTCAACTTCCTTCTGGGCGCCTGGTGTGTTCAGGAAGACTATGGGACTCTCCGCAATACCCTTCCGAGGGAGCTCAAGGAGCGATTCGATAAGGAAAACATCGAAATTCCCTTCCCTCACATGACACTCGCTGCGGGGAAAGCTCTCGGCCCAATTCCCGTCGACGTCATTAGCGAGCCTGCCGACCGACCGGGCTAACCTTCTCTTACATTAACGACCTTCGCACTCCCTGAGTGGCCCCTTTCTACCTGCAGCCTCGCACTACTCCCATTCAATACTTGCAGGCGGCTTCGTAGAAACATCGTAGAGAACCCGGTTAACACCGGGAACATTGTTGAGGATCTGATTACTCGAGTCCCTGAGGATCTGGTAGGGCAATTCAACCCAGTCCGCCGTCATTGCGTCCTCGCTCACTACTGCACGCAGGCTCACCGCAAACTCATAACTCCGCTCGTCTCCTTTCACTCCTACCGTCTTCACCGGAACAAGTGCGGCATAGGCCTGCCAAACCTTCTCATACCAGTCATTCTGCCTGAGCAGGGAAATAAAGATCGCATCGCACTCCTGAATGATCCGGAGGCGATCCTCTGTAACCTCCCCGGGACAGCGCACAGCAAGACCCGGACCAGGAAAAGGATGCCGGTTTACTATGTCAGGCTGGATACCCAGAGACAATCCTAGCTCTCTCACCTCATCCTTAAATAGCTCCGCCAGAGGCTCGAGAACCTTTCCCTGCTTCTGCAGCTCAAGAATCTTCTCTACACGATTATGATGAGTCTTGATTTTAGAGGCTTTGGTTTTGGCATTTGACGCACTCTCAATCACATCGGGGTAGAGTGTGCCCTGTGCCAGCATATCGGCATCTCCCACCGAGTCCCAGAAGACTTTGATAAAGAGATTTCCTATAATCTCCCGTTTTGCCTCGGGATCGGTAACACCTGCTAATTGACTAAGAAAGATATCGGAGGCCTCAACTGTTTCAATATCTACACCCATCCGCTCAAAGTTCTTCCGAACCTCCTCTCCCTCGTCTTTCCGCAGCAAGCCATGATCAACAAAGATTGCCCTCATACGAATACCCGCTTCTTTCAACAGGACAGCAAGCACAGTACTATCTACGCCTCCACTAACTCCACAGACCACTTGCTTATCCCCAACTTGCTCCTTGATCTTTTCAAGGAGCGTTCTTTTGAAATCCTCGATTCTAAACTCCTGTAGATCCTGAGCCATTTCGAGAAAGTTACGCAGAACCTTGAGCCCCTCGTGACTGTGGGTGACCTCCGGATGAAATTGTATTCCAAAACAGCAGGAGTCCCATTGCAGGGCGACAGGAGTTCCATGCTCATTGCGTGCTATCACACGGCAACCCTCGACCAGATCACTCACCGTATCTGAGTGACTCATCCAGACCTGAGAAGTCTCTGATACCTCTTTGAAAAGACCTTCGCCTTCCTCTGGAATCAGATCCGCTGGTCCATATTCACGGCGGTCACTGGCCTCCACCTGACCTCCAAACTTGATGTTGAGCAGTTGCATTCCGTAACAGATTCCAAGAACCGGGACTGCATACTTCTGCAACCGATCAAAATCCACGTCAGGAGCGTCCTCCTCCCGCGTACTGCTTGGACCACCTGACAGAATAATCGCACCGGGATGCCCCAGATCTTCAAAGTCTTCGACCGCGTGCAGCTTCGCGAAAAAACCCAGCTCTCTTACCCTCCTGACAATGAGCTGGGTGTACTGAGACCCAAAATCAACGACTGCTACATGCCTTTGTTCTTCCATGATCTTACGACGATTAGATACGCGTTTTAGAATCAGCTAATCGGTTGATAATTGGTAGGCTCCTGAGTAATAACGATATCGTGTGTATGACTTTCACGCAACCCACCCGGCGTAATCCTCACGAACTCACTTTGCGATCGAAGAGCCTCAAGACTATCTGCTCCCACGTAGCCCATTCCTGATCGCACGCCTCCCATCAGCTGATAAATCACATCAGATAGAGGCCCCTTGTAAGGCACTCGACCCTCGACTCCCTCTGCCACCAGTTTCCCATTGGCGCCCTGTCCGTAACGATCACCAGCTCCCTTCATCATCGCTCCCAGAGATCCCATACCCCGGTACGTTTTGAAGCGACGACCCTGAAAGTGAACAGTCTGCCCCGGGCTCTCACGCGTCCCCGCCAGGAGTGAGCCCAACATGACAATATCAGCACCCGCGGCGAGAGCCTTGACCACATCACCCGAATAACGAATCCCGCCATCTGCGATCACGCAGACACCATTCTCCCGACACCACGGAGCAACGTTTTGTATCGCCGTGAATTGGGGCATTCCCACTCCTGCAATCACCCTGGTTGTGCAGATTGAGCCCGGCCCGACTCCCACCTTGATCGCGCGTGCCCCTGCCGAAACAAGATCCCGGGCACCCTGCTCTGTGACCACATTACCCGCCACTACCGGCCGACCGGAGAGCGCTGCCAACTCCTCTACAACCTCAAGAACCCGAGCCGTATGCCCCGTCGCAGCGTCTATAAAAAGAGCGTCCGCGCCCGCCTCAATGACGGCCTCTGCGCGATCTTTCCAATCCGCTCCCACACCAATTGCAGCACCACAGCGCAGCTGCCCATTTGGATCCTTGGCGGCATCAACAAACGTAATTTGCTTTTCTATGTCTCCACCTGTAATCAGCCCGACGAGCTTCCCCTCACCATCTACTAGCGGTAATTTTTCTATTCGATGCTCATAGAGAATCCTTCTGGCACCCTCTGGAGTCGTATCTGGGGCACCAGTGACCAGCTTATCACGGCCCGTCATCACATCTTCTACTTTGGCGGCATCATCTCCAAAGTGACGAATATCACGCCCTGTGACCATGCCCACGAGCACTCCTCCCTCATCGACAACGGGAAAGCCGGAGAACCCCTGCTCCTCCATTATTCCTTTAAGATCTGCAATGGTCGTCTCTTCCCTGACGGTCATCGGCCGCTGGATGACAGCGCTTTCGGATCTCTTAACCCTATCCACCATGGCGAACTCTTCCTCCACCGTACAGGCGCGGTGAATCACAGCGATCCCGCCTTCGCGCGCAAGTGCAACAGCCAGATCCGTTTCCGAGACTGTATCCATTGCCGCAGAAATCACTGGAATCTTCAGAGAGATCTCTGTGGTTAACGCTGTATCCAAGACTGCGCTAGTTGGTAAAACCTCACTTTTCTGAGGAACAAGAAGAACGTCATCAAAAGACAGCCCCAGAGTTAAATCCGCCATGGGAGAGTCAAGGGAGAGCGCCGGAGGTTATCAAGCCTAATTAACTCGAACCTTCTTCGCGCCCAATGAAAGAACTCGAACAGTTCGGCCACCAAGCCCTACGAACCTCGCAGTGCCGATTCATAGCGACCCAGATAGTGCAACTCGTGATAGTCAGAAACCAGTCAAGGCTAAAAACTTATGAAGCTGGCACGCTTTCTGCTATAAATTTCTCGCCTCTATGCCAATCCCTGCAATACTGGTAGTAACCCGGAGAGGAAATGGCTGGAACTTCCTTAAATCAAAACCTCAATCAATCACAGACCTTGGCGCCGCAGATGCGCCAGAGTCTGGAGGTTTTGCAGGCAAATGCCTTGGAATTGCAGCATCTTCTACGGCAATTTATTGAAACTAACCCGGTGCTCGAACACGACCTCGCCTCGGTTTCCCTCGAGGAACTCGACCCCGGAAATGGCGAAGAGGAGCAACCTATCGAGGTTCCTGATGATGATCTGCGTGAACTGGCAATTATGGAACGCCGCACCAGCGGATCCAGCCAGGAAGATGAGGAGCGCAGGGAACACCTCTACAGCTCCATCGTCGCACCAGAGACACTCCAGCAGCACCTTCTTGGCCAGCTAAATCTCTCAGCACCGTCGCCAGAAGTCCGCCTGGCGGCAATGGCGCTGATCGGGAACATGGATGAACGAGGCTTCTTTGACGAACCTCTCAGTGAGGTTGGTCGACGGCTCGGCATATCTCTCGAAGAACTGGAACGCGCCAAGACGAGCTTGCAAAGCTTTGACCCCCCCGGGATCGCCGTGGAAGACCTCAGAGAATCTCTTCTCGTCCAACTGCATCGCTCGAATCGCCTCAACACCTTGGAGTTTCGTATTGTCGAAAGTCACCTTGGCGATCTCGCGAGCAAGCATTATCCCAAGATTGCCAGCGCACTGGGTGTTGAGGTTGAAGACGTGGCCGACGCGGCCTCCCACATTGCGCAACTGGATCCCTCGCCGGGAACCTCTTTTGACCCTTCGGGCAATCCATATATCGTTCCTGATGTCTCATTCGAACGAAATCAGGAAGGAGAGTGGTCCGCCATTCTCACCAATGAGTATCTGCCTCGTCTAAGGCTGAGCACGACCTACAAGGATCTCGTTGCCACCAGCCCTGACCGCAAGCTCAGAAGCTACCTAAGAAACCAGCTGCGCGATGGCCGCACTCTCATCAAGGCTCTTGACCAGCGCCAAGCTACCATTCTCGCCATATCCGAAGAAATCATAAGCCGTCAGAAGGAATTCTTGGCTCGTGGTTCCCGCTTTCTAAAACCCCTGACGATGAACGAAATTGCTGATGCAATTCAGGTCCATCCCGCTACGATATCTCGAGCAGTGGCCGGAAAGCATGCTCGCACTCCTCACGGCGTAATCGAAATGCGTCGTTTCTTTGCGTCTGGCTACACTACTACAGGTGGCGATGCCATCTCCAACCAGGGAGTCCGGGAGGCCCTACAGGTAATAATCGAGAAGGAAAACCGGCAGAAGCCATTGTCAGATTCAGCCATCCAGAAAATTCTCGCCGAACAAGGAGTTAAATTAGCTCGAAGGACTGTAGCAAAGTATCGTGAACAGCTCAACATCCTGCCAAGCCACCTGAGGCGCAGCTTCTAGTTTCTTACGATTGCTTGGCCTTCTGCTTCACTGCGGGCAGAACACCCTTCTCACCCGGGCCCATAGCAGCACACGACAAGTGCCACTGCCTCTCTGACCAGTCCTTACAACCTGAACAATTTTACGACTTGGGCTCCCGTAACATTTGACAACCCAGCTCGGCCTGACAACAAGTGTTCACTACCAGCGCATGACCGAAGACGCAATCCGAACTGCACTCTCCTCTGTCAGCTACCCGGGATTCTCCCGAGACATTATCTCTTTTGGTCTGGTTAGGTCGGTGTCGATTCAAGGAGACTCTGTCAAAGTTGAGATCCAGGTACAAACCCGCGATCCTAAAATCCCTGAAAAAATCTTTAAGGACTGCCATGCCACACTCGACCAACTCGCAGGTGGAGCGGAAAAGGTTCATATATCCATCGACGTTCAGGATCCCCCGGGAAGCGCCAATACTCCCGGAGGGGTGGCAGGTAAACAGTCAATTCCAGGCGTAAAGAAAATCATTGCAGTGGCGTCAGGGAAAGGGGGAGTAGGAAAATCCACAGTCTCATCGAACCTGGCCATCATGCTTTCAAAGCAAGGATTGAAGGTCGGCCTCTGTGACTGCGATCTATATGGCCCCTCCATAGCTTTAATGTTTGGAGTGGCCGACCAGCAACCCATGGCAGACTCTCAGGAGCGCATTATTCCAATCGAAGCACACGGCATCAAGCTGATGTCCATGGGCTTTATCTTGGGAGACAATTCCCCGGTAATTGTCCGTGGCCCTCTTGCAACCCGTTACACTCAGCAGTTTCTGAAGGAGGTGGCCTGGGGCGAACTGGACGTCCTGATTCTTGATCTTCCTCCCGGCACGGGAGACATCCAATTGACCATCGTTCAAACTCTGGCCTTGGATGGAGCCGTTATTGTCACCACTCCGCAAGAAGTCGCTCTGATCGACGCTCGAAAGGCAATCAGCATGTTTGCCAAGGTCAACGTCAGGATTCTAGGCATTATCGAAAACATGTCGTGGTTCGAGTGCGATCACGGAAAGCGGTATCACCTTTTCGGAGAGAATGGAGGGCGCGTGGAGGCAGAGCGCCTGGGCGTCCCCCTTCTCGCTGAGATTCCCATTGATCCCGAAACTCGACTGCGCTGTGACCAGGGGCAACCTATCGCTGTTGCAGACCATGCCGAATCTCATGTCGCAAAGGCCTTTTACAAGGCCTGCCAGTCACTTCTGGTCCAGGTGAAGCAAATGGAAGCCTGACGAGTCCCGAGGTCACACGAAGTAACCACTTCTGTATTCCCGATTGCAACAGAAAGCCCTGAACGGACCAGCTCTCTACGCGAAGAGCTTTTCGACCGCTTGAGCCTTCACCAACTCACGAGGCTGGTTAAGGTGGTTATACACGATTGTCTCAGGCTCGATCCCTACGCTGTGATAGATCGTGGCCAGCACTTCGCTTGGGTGAACAGGGAGCTCAATTGGTGCCGATCCGGTCTTATCCGACTTTCCGTGGACATACCCCCTCTTGATACCAGCTCCGCCGATCACGGAAGTATAACAATAAGGCCAGTGATCCCGACCATCTGCACTATTCCCATTACCAGAAGTACTAACTCCCTTCTCCGGCGCTCTCCCGAACTCGCCAATCGCGACCACAAGAGTCTCGTCAAGCATGCCGCGCTCATCCAGATCATCAAAAAGAGTAGCAAGACCTCCGTCCAACATTGGCCCGGACTGGGTCTTCATTCGTTTACTGAGGTCCTTATGATGATCCCAGGAATGATTATCGGAGTTCGCCACCTTGGGCCACACTACTTCAACAACTCGTGTTCCTGCCTCCACGAGACGCCGAGCTAGCAGACAACTCTGTCCAAAAGTGTTTCGGCCGTAACGATCACGGAGAGAATCCTTCTCCATCTCCAGATCGAAGGCCTCACGCGCTTTCCCGGAAACGATCAGGTTCAAAGCCTGGTCGTAGTAATTATCGAGATTGAATTTTTCTACCGCCTTATCGAGGGCTGGCATTTGATCTTCGATAGTCTTCCGCAGTTTTGCTCGCCTCCTCAGACGGGTTGAAAAGACCTCAGGGCGAAGCTGCAGATCTTCGACATTCAGCCCATCCATCTTGTCCATCTTCATGTCATCCCCGGGCGGATAGAGATAATAGGGGTCGTAGGCCTTTCCGAGGAAACCCGCTGTGCCACCCTTACCCACGACATTACTCTCCTGCAGAGGCCGCGGAAGCATGACAAAAGGCAGCATCGGTTCATCCGTCGGTTTAATCCGAATGATATTCGAACCGAAATTAGGAAAATCTTTAGCCGATGGTGGCTCAAGTTGCCCCGACGGACTGACCTTGTCCGTCGTATACCCAGTCATGATCTGGTAAATCGCCGCAGTGTGATTAAATAAGCCGTTTGGCGTATAGCTCATCGAGCGAATGGTAGTAAACTTGTCGTTCACCTTGGCCAGCTTCGGCAAAATTTCAGTGAAATGAACTCCCGGGATCTGGGTGGGAATCGTACTGAACGAAGAGCGGATCTTATCGGGAACATTTTCCTTTGGATCCCAGAGGTCGAGATGACTCGGCCCCCCCTGAAGATAAATGAGAATCACGCTCTTCGCCTTTCCCCATCCATCTTTGCCTGCATGCGGACTTCCGGCTGACTGATCCTGAGCAGCAAGAATGTTATTCAAGCTCATCCCCATCATGCCTGCTCCTCCCACCCGGAGGAAATCACGACGGGTTGACCCTAAATGGGAATCACAAAGATCTCGACCTTTCGGCCCTTTAATACGGAACATTGGTTTCTTGGAGTGTAGCAAAGGAGCTGGTCCAGAGCTGATTAGGTTATCTCAATGATTAAACAGGAAAGCCGGGTTATTAATCAATGCCCAAGTGAGGTCTTGGGCAGCTGTCAGACGTGGATTTTCAGCCTGGCCCGCACTCATCTCCACATCGCGGCGGAAACGCACCAGTCTGGGGTCCTCCTCGATGGGAATCTGGGCATATTCCAGGGCTTTCTTAAGCTCTCCCATCTTCTTATCGGGATTAATGGCAGGAAATGGGCCCTTAGCGGCCCAGAGCTTGCTCTGGTAGTCGGCATCCCCTTCGGCTACCCAGTCCCTGAGGGAATCTCGATCTGACCGATTGCGGTTGGCGTCGTCTTTTTCCACCGCCTCCACCACGTGAGAGGGAAGCCCAAACTGCAGAGGATCAGGATCTGAGGTAATATAAATACGGAATCTGCCTAGCGGATGGCTCTTAAATCTACAGAGGATTCCGACGCTCAGGTTGACGCCCTTCTCAGGGTCACCCGCAATAACGTCCTTCACCTTATAGACCGCTCGATGCGGAACCTTGTAATCCCCTCCCCCTAGCGCCCATCCACGGTTCCCTCCATCGAGGTTACCATCAAAAGTGCGCTTCACGTCAAAGTCCTTCTGAGTAAAACTCGCCCTGGCGTCGACAAACGTAATTGGCATCTCCTTGGCCCCTTCCTCCGCGCCCTGCCATTTCGTCTCTATTTCCGTAATAACCATATTCCCGTCCTTGCTCAGGCCAGGACCACCATTGAACGCCAGATCCGGAATTACCTCGACCATCATACCGGTGATATTCGTTAGCT
>Ga0160423_10001361_pt1 | contig 20500 bp, 11 predicted proteins | sample CRUFie14St8metaG_FD_108191 | JGI IMG/M metagenome (GOLD analysis project Ga0160423, IMG submission 108191) | Marine microbial communities from the Costa Rica Dome - CRUD Field 142mm St8 metaG | ecosystem: Environmental > Aquatic > Marine > Oceanic > Photic zone | place: Costa Rica: the Eastern... | reverse complement strand
GATCAGAGTAAGGTAGCTGCGCTTGATCCGACGGCAGTTGGTGGCTTGAGCGCTGATCAAATGAAGGCATTCGATCCGACGGCGATGGCCGGATTCGATCAGAATAAGGTGGCTGCGCTTGATCCGACGGCGATGGCTGGATTTGATCAGAGTAAGATAGCTGCGCTTGATCCAGACGCTGTTGCCGGCTTTGGTAAGGCTCAAATTTCCGGCCTTGCTCCTACGGCCGTCGCGGGTATGCAAAAGGATCAGGTCTCTAACCTCAGCAAAGAAGCAGTCGGAGGTCTCTCGACAGCACAGTTTGAGGCGCTTCCAGACAACGCTTTGTTGGGACTAGATAAAGATAACTTGGGCGGCCTTGATGCGTCGGTTATGGGGTCAATGACCAATGAGTTAATTTCTAAATTAAACCCTGAAGAAGTAAAAGGGATGGCAGGGAACGATTTCTCAAAACTTGCCACTAACGTTGATGTTGCAAAAGTGTCCAATGATGCGCTTGGGGATTTGCTTCCACCGGGCTGGCAAATGGATTCTTCGACCGGCGATCTAAAAGCACCTCCTGGTGCAAAGATTGCTTTCAAGGAACTAGCAACAGAGCCGACAGATGCCAACACCAGTCTTCCGCCACTACCGGACCTGTCAAAGGACCTGGCAATCGGAGGTGGATCTGGTGATACAAGTGTCATCGAGGGGTTAAACAATGCGCTAGACGCGGCGAACGCTGGTTCTTTTAAATTCGAGCAACGCGCTGATGGAATTCTGAATGTAAAAGCTGAGGGCAGCGATGGTACAGCGGCTGCGTTCATTCCTGACACAGCTAACATGGTGCAAGCTCCGGAGGGGGCTCAGCCCGGAATATCGGTTGATGAGCGAGGCGCGTATGTCCTTACGACAGATAAGGGATATCAAATACCTTTAATGCCAGCGATCGCTGATCCAGTCAGTGTTCAGGATGTTCTGCCGCCTGATAGTAAGATAGAGATTGGCTCTGGTGGTCAAACAACGATATCTGATTTAGGTGATGGTAGAGATAAGCCAATAGTTGGCGTTCCCTCGCCTCTGACCGGGACATCAGACAAAGACCCAGGCGCCTACGCATCTGGTTCGGGAGCTGACGAGAAAATCGAGATTGTTAACCAAGATGGAACGACTCAAGTGCTAACGCCAGCCTTCAAAGATCAAGAAGAGATTGAGTCAGCGATAAAAGCGTTATCAGATGATGGGGAAGCGACACTAAATACAGATGGAAGTGTAGAGCTTGTCTACGGAGGCCAGAAAATCACGTTGAAGCCTCATTTTGACGTTGAGAGTGTCAATATTGGAATCGACGCATCTGCTGGCATTTCACAGGAGGACGGCAAGTTCTTTTTCACTGATTCAAGCGGAAATAAGCAAGAACTAAGTGTTGTTACTGGAGGGTAATGGAACGTTTCAAAGGGACTTTGTGATAAAGCCCTAATACCGGCTCTACCTAGCGGGTTCAGTATGTGATAATTGGCTCGTGAGATAGCTAACGCGGATTCATGCAGGCCTAAACCCTGAGGCTCTCATCGGTTTGGCTTGCATCGGAACCCTTTGGTTCAACATGGTTCTTGTGCTTTCTCTGTGCGTGGCGAGCTGACTAATTAATATCGTTTTGATCAGAAGAACTGAAGACAAATCTTGTTGAGCCTCTTTACCAGCCTCGAAATTGAATAGAAACAATGACTCGAATCTTAAGCTCAATATCTGGTGTTTTTGCGAGCGCGCATGCGCTAACATTTACTTGTAGGATGATGCAATCCCGCCATCAGCGAAAAGCTCCGCACTAACTGTGTGTGCGATGATAAATGAATAAAACCAGTCTTCGGATATCTTGGAGACTGCTCGGGTATCCAATTAATGCGCCTAAAGTGTATTAAGCTAGCCGGTTTCAAGTCTTTCGTAGACTCCACCACGATAAATTTTCCCTCCAACATGTGTTCCGTGGTTGGTCCTAACGGTTGCGGTAAATCGAATGTTATAGATGCAGTCCGGTGGGTAATGGGCGAGAGCTCCGCTAAAAACCTTCGCGGCGAACACATGACTGATGTGATTTTCAACGGATCCAGTGCGCGCAAGCCGGTGGGGCAGGCCAGCGTCGAACTGGTATTCGATAATCACGATCACAAATTGACAGGTGAATATGCCAACTTCACCGAAGTTTCAATCAAGCGCAGAGTTGACCGTGAGGCACAGTCGACCTATTTCCTCAACGGTACCAAATGTCGTCGTAAAGACATCACCGATATTTTTCTAGGTACGGGTCTTGGTGCACGCAGCTACTCAATCATTGAGCAAGGTATGGTTTCCCGACTGATCGAATCGAAACCGGAGGAGTTGCGTGTTTATATCGAGGAAGCTGCGGGTATTTCCAAATACAAGGAACGGCGGAAGGAAACCGAAAGTCGAATTAAGCGGACCAAGGAAAACCTGGAGAGGCTGGAAGATATCAGGGAGGAGCTCGAGCGTCAGCTACAGCATCTCAAGCGACAATCGGTCGCCGCAGAAAAGTACGGCGAGTTCAAAGCGGAAGAGCGTCAAACGAGCGCAAATCTCAATGCTCTGCGCTGGCAGAGCCTGGACGCTGAGCTGGAACATAATCAGGAAAAAATCGGTCAGCTGGAAATTCAAATCGAAGCGACGATCGCAGAGCAGAGAGCGCTCGATGCCAGCGTTGAGCAGCATCTGGCTGACAATGCAGAGCTCACCGATGCCCTGGGCGAAGTGCAGGCGCGTTTTTACAGTCTGGGCAATGACATAGCCCGTATTGAACAGTCAATTGAGTACAATCTGGAGAGATTGGAGCAGCTTAAGCTGGATTTGTCCGAGACCGAAGAGGGCTGGGAGCAGACCAAAGAAGAGCTTGATATTGATCTGAGAAAGATACTCGAGCTTGATGCCGAGCTTAAAACCGTTGAGCCAGAACTTGAAATTGCCCGTGATGAGGACCAGCAGTCTGCCACTGAGCTGGCAGCCGCGGAGACGGCTCTGCAGGAGTGGCAGCTTGCCTGGGATGAATTCAACCAGCGGGCGGAAGAACCCAGACAGACTGCAGAAGTTGAACAATCGCGGATCCAGCAGCTCGAGCAGTCGATTGGCAGGGCATTAGAGCGTCGAAAACGTTTACTGGAAGAACAGAATCGACTGGCCGAGATACCCAGCAGCACTGAGATCCCCGATGAACAGCAACTGGAAGCGCTGGAAAAGGAAGTCGAAGAGCTAAAGAGCGATCTGTCCTCCAGTGATGAAGTTGCAGTCTGCAGACACTCAATTGCTGAAAATCAGTCTGAACTGGATCAACTTGGTAGTGAGCTGCAAACCGCTCATGGCAAGCTGGCTTCACTGGAGGCCCTGCAGCAGGCAGCGCTTGGCCAGGACAATCCGGAGCTGAATCAGTGGCTACAGGCTAAAGGATTCGACAATCAGTTGCGCCTGGCAGAGGGTCTGCGCATTGAAAGTGGATGGGAATTGGCTGTTGAGTCGGTTCTGGGAGAAGCCCTGCAGGCAATCTGTATCGAGGGCTTGGATAACTTAAGCGAGGTGCTGATGGACCTGCCCCTGGGCAAGCTGTCATTCGTTGACGTCAAGGCCGCTTTTGTTGATTCTCCTGATTATCTGGATCTGCCTCTGATCGGCAGCAAGGTAGGCTGCGACTGGGAGTTGGGTAGCCTGTTGCAGGGCATTTACGCAGCAGAAAGCTTGTCAGAGGCGCTGGCTTATCAAAATCAGCTGGGCCCTTCAGAGTCGATTGTGACGAGCGACGGCGTCTGGTTGGGCGCTGGCTGGATTCAGGTAAAAAACATCAGCGCTCAGGATTCCATCGTAGAGCGGCGAGGCCTGATCGGCGACTTGTTTATGCAGCTTAAACGGCTCCGGGCAGATATCGAGGATCTGGAGCAAAATCGCTCTGCCTTGCGAGAGTCCTTGAAAGTCGTTGAGTTAAAACGCGAATCCGGTCAAGCTGCCGTCGCGGAAAAGACCCAGCTTCTGGGTGAAGTAAAATCCCGTTTGAGTGCACACCGCGCGAAGGCCGAAGAAGCATCGGTACGCCGGCAACAGCTTGTAAAGGAGTTGCGGGAGCTGGGTAGGCTGATCGAGCTTGAAGAGTCGCAGATCGCTGAGGCGCGCGCCAGGCTGCAGCGGGCCCTCGACAGCATGGCGCTGGACAAGGGCGGGCGCGAACAACTGGAGTCGAAGCGTGAGGAAGTAAGATCTGCCCTGTCGATTGCCAGAGAAAAATCTCGGAAGGATAAGGACCTGGTGCATGAACTGGCGCTCAGGCAACAGTCTGTCGCTGCTCAGTTAAAGTCAACTCGGGAGACGATGGATCGCATGGCCAGTCAGGTGCAGCGCTCGAAAGAGCGTATTGAAAGCCTGACTACTCAAATCCACGAGTCCCAAGAGCCACTGGAAGGGATGCGTGCAGACCTTGAAACACTGCTTGAGCAGCGGCTCGGTGTCGAAAAAGAGCTGACTGAAGCCAAGGCCAGAGTGGACGAAAATGAGCACGCCATGCGCAAACTGGAACAGGAGCGCAATGAGAAGCAGGCGCAGCAGAATACTTTGCGAGAAAGCCTGATGCAGAACCGGCTGAAGTCCGAGGGTGCCACTGTCAAGAGAGAGGCTCTGGTCGCACAACTCACCGAGGCAAACTTTGAGCTTGGGGCTGTCATCAGCCAGTTACCGGACTCGCTGACTGAGGCGGAGTGCGAGCAAGCCTTGGAAAAATTGGGCAATCGCATACAGCGCTTGGGTCCAATTAATCTGGCTGCGATTGATGAATACCAGACTCAATCCGAACGGAAAGTCTACCTCGACAAGCAGAATGAAGATTTGGAGCGGGCTCTGGCGACTCTGCAAAATGCGATTCGCAAGATCGATAAGGAAACCCGAACCCGGTTCAAGGAGACCTTCGACAAAATTAATGGCGGCCTGCAGAGTCTGTTTCCGAGGATCTTCGGAGGCGGACACGCCTATCTGGACATGACAGGGGAAGATCTGCTGGATACCGGTGTGGCGATAATGGCGCGTCCCCCAGGGAAGCGAAATAGCACCATTCATCTCCTCTCCGGCGGTGAGAAAGCGATGACTGCGATTGCTCTGGTTTTTTCGATTTTTCACCTTAACCCTTCGCCTTTTTGTATGCTGGATGAGGTGGATGCGCCGCTGGACGATGCTAATGTCGGCCGTTATGCCAATCTTGTGGCAGAAATGTCGGCGAATGTGCAGTTCATTTTTATTACCCATAACAAGATCACCATGGAAGTCGCCAACCAGTTGCTGGGTGTCACTATGCACGAAGCGGGCGTTTCACGCATCGTTGCTGTGGACATCGACGAAGCTGCTGAGCTGGCAGCCATGTGATCTCTCTCTTTCTAGGACGGTTTGTACTAAAGAAATATTCTTAACCGTCAGATAAAACTAATAATTTTAATCAGCAATTAACCGACCGGTACACTCATTACCTCATGAGTTTACGTGAACTGATCATCCTTCTGCTCGGTCTTGCCATAATTGGCATCATCCTGCGCGGCCTGTTAGTGGCGCTTCACGCACGTCGTGGCCAGTTGCGCATGGCGATCGACAAGAACATCCCCACAGACGTCGATTTAGATGTTCTGGAACTCGCCGAATTGCCCAGCGGAGGCGCTCGCGTGGTGCGGCGGGACGGGGCATTGCAGGAAGGCATGCCCAACATGCTTGAGAGAGCGACGCTGCGGGCAGAGGCGCTCGATCTGGAGGAAGAAAGCGAGGCTGTCCCGGTGTTGATGGATTCGGTAGCCCTCGGACATTCTGATGAGCCGGTAGGCTTCTCAGGCGAAGGGATGATCGCGGAGAACACCGCCCCCCACAGCTCAGAGATACCGGAGGGCCCGCTTGATAGACTGCCTAGTGAACTGTCTGAGCAGGAGTCCGATGAAGCGGGACAATGGGCCCAGGGCGATTCTGACGGTGACCCAGAAGTGTATGGCGATGAGCCTCCAATATCCGAATCGCGCCCTTCTGCTCGGCAGGCCGATCCTAATTCACGTGAGCATTCAGGCGGTCATGATGTGATCATGGATTATGGTGCTGTTGACGAGGATGTTGAACATCCAGATGATGTGCTGCTGGATTATGAAGAAAGCGATGACGGTCCGCCTGAGTCCGTTTTTATCACAGGTTACCCATACCCATACGTTCAGACTGACGAGAGTGGCACCTCTGAAAAGCCAGACGACATTGACGAGTCGGATGAGGCGCATGAACCTGAAGGTTATCCTGATGAATCAGACCGGGAGACTGAAGCTGAAGATGAACTGAATGAGTTTTCCATGACCGCCGGTGAACGTATTGGTGGCAATCCGTCCGAACCCGCTCAGACTGCGCTTTTCGATGAGGGTGATAATCATTCCGCGAAGCTGAATACAGGCGCAGAAACATTGTTGTCGCGGGCTGCAGCCTTGCTCGGTTCCTGGAGAAGACAGCCTCGCGAAAAGACCGCAGTGGCTGCATCTGCTCCGGTGGAGAAACAACAGGACAGCTTCATTTTCGAAGACGATGGCGAGGAAGCAGTGAGGCAGGAAGTTGAGAACTCTGAAGCCACAATCATCGAAAACCCGACTGAAGGGTTCAGTGCTGATACCGCCGAGGCTCAGCTGGCTCCGTCTCGTGGGACAATGTTTGGCGAGGACTGCGAGCTCGATGGGGTTGACGAGGCGGCCAGTGAGGAGCAAGCAGCCGCCGCTGGCCAGCAGTTAGATTGGGCAGGTAGTGCACCAGTTGAAGCTCAGCAAAAAACCCCGAGCAGCAGACCGTCAGAAGTCCGAAAGCAGGCGCCAGTAGCGCAGCCTGCGGAAGTGCTGGTGTGCAACGTGATGGCTAGCGAGGGGTCCGAGTTGCATGGGGATGATCTGCTAGAGGCCTTGATCAACGGTGGGTTGAAGTTTGGTGAAATGAATATTTTCCACAAGAGGTTTCGCGGCACAACCAACGACATGGTGATCTTCAGTGTTGCCAACATTCTCAATCCGGGGACTTTTGACCTGAATGCCATGACCGAATTCAGAACTGTCGGCGTCAGTTTGTTCTTAGCTCTGCCTTCTCCGATTAACAATATGGAAGCATTTGAACAGATGCTTGATGTTGCGATCCACCTGAAGGAATCGCTTGACGGTGAGTTGAAAGACGATCATCGTAATGTAATGACTGCTCAGACGATTGAGCATTATCGTCAGAGAATCAGAGACTTTGAACTGCGTCAATTGCGGGCGGCTGGTAGCAGCGCCTAACTCCGCTTCACTCCAAACATATGTTATATGACTGCTCCTGAAAAGATCCTACAAGAGGTGGACGTGTTACGCCGTGAGATTAATTATCATAACCATCTCTATTACACGCTGGACTGCCCCGAAATCCCGGATGCTGGATACGATGCTCTGTTCGATCGTCTGACCGAGCTTGAGCAAAAATATGATCTTATTACTCCTGAATCTCCGACCCAGCGGGTTGGATCAGAACCCCTCGCGCAGTTCACCCAGGTCACCCACGACCAGGCCATGCTCTCACTGGACAAGGTTTTTAATGAGCAGGACCTACAGGATTTCGAATCCAGAATCAAAAAGCGTCTGGGTTCTGAGGAGGACCTCAAATACAGCTGCGAGCCTAAAGTAGATGGGATTGCGGTGAGCCTGCTTTATGTTGATGGTGTGCTTATGCGTGCAGCGACTCGCGGCGATGGGCTCACTGGTGAAGACATCACGCACAATGTTCGTACGATTCATTCCATTCCACTGCGTCTGGACGCCCAAGGGATGATGGGGCGGCTTGAAGTTCGCGGTGAAATTTACCTCCGGAAGGCTGGGTTTGAAAAGCTGAATAATCGGGCTGAACGTGAAGGAGGTAAGGTATTTGTTAATCCGCGTAATACCGCCGCTGGTGCGGTCAGACAACTGGATCCCCGGAAGGCAGCCAGAATTCCTCTGCAAATGTTTTGCTACAGTATCGGCCTCGTTGACGGGGTGGAAATGCCTGGTCGGCTAGACGATGTCTTCGAGTTGCTCGAAACCTGGGGGCTGCCGGTTAATCCAGATCGTAGTACTCGGACTGGAATTGATGGCTGCCTTGATTATTGTCTGGGTCTTCTGAACAAACGCAACGCGCTGAATTATGAAATCGACGGAGCAGTGATTAAAGTCAATGACTTGAGTACTCAGCGAGAACTCGGCGAGAACGCCCGCACGCCCAGATGGGCAATGGCCTACAAATTTCCCGCAGAGGAAAAGTCAACTCAGGTACTTGGCGTCGAATTTCAGGTGGGAAGAACAGGGACCATAACGCCAGTGGCGAGGCTCAAGCCGGTATTCGTTGGCGGCGTCACGGTGAGTAATACCACCTTGCATAATATGGACGAAGTCGAACGGCTCGGGTTACGCGTCGGTGATTTGGTTATTGTGCGACGTGCTGGCGATGTCATACCAAAAATCATCCGGGTGATGTCGCCGGAGAAAAATTCGGCGCCCAGCACCATTGCTATGCCAAGTCGCTGCCCCGCCTGTCACTCTCCGGTTCTGAAAGAAGGAGGAGTCCTTTACAAATGCAGTGGCGGAATGATTTGTCCCGCGCAGCGCAAAGAGGCGGTCAAGCATTTTGCGTCCCGGTCTGCTCTGGACATTGAGGGTCTGGGTGACAAGCTGGTTGAGATCATGGTTGATCAGGGTCTGATCTCTACGGTTGCTGATCTCTATCGTCTGGAAGCGTCTCAAATCAGCGAGCTCGAGCGGATGGGACCTAAATCTGCGCAAAATCTGATTGCAGCGATCGAGAAAAGCAAGCACGTGACACTCGCCCGGTTTTTATACGCTCTCGGAATTCGTGAGGTAGGCGAAGCAACTTCGCAGGCTCTGGCGAATCATTATCAAGACCTTCAAAGCGTCATTGACGCTTGCGCGGATGATCATGAACAGATTCCGGATATTGGACCGATTGTGGCTTTGCACATCGATACATTTTTTCGTCAGGAACATAATCTCTCGTTAATTGACCAGTTGCTTCAGTGCGGGTTTGTTCTTAAGCAGAGAGCCCTTAGCGCCAATTTGAATTCACTGGCGGGTCAGACCTTTGTGCTGACAGGCTTGCTGGAGCAAATGCCGCGCAATGAGGCAAAAGTCAGGCTGCAGGCACTGGGTGCAAAAGTTGCAGGCAGTGTGTCTAAAAACACCAGTGTCGTCGTGGCTGGTCCCGGCGCTGGGTCGAAGCGTGCCAAGGCGGAAGCGTTGGGGGTAAAAATCATCGATGAAGGGGAATTTTTAGCGTTAATAGAGGGTCTAAATAATTAATCCGAGAGAACGCGGGCCGATATCTCGCTGACGGCTTTGCATCGCAAATCTGTGTCGCTCGGAAACTGCGAGGAGCCACGGGGAAACCTACAGGGAAAGCTACGGGGAAACTGACGTGAACGGCAAACGGCCGATCAATGAAAAGCGTAATCGCGCGGGTTTACTTCGATTCAGTCTTGCAGGTCAGCAGGGACTGAGATCCGATGTGCTGAAGAGACCTGCACTTGCGAGTTCATCCAGCAGGTCCTACTCTTTGCCAATCTGTTCCCTAGCGCTGTCTTACAGGTTACGTAACGCCTGCTACGGGGCGTTAATGGTATTGAGTGGGTGCAGCAGTTCACCTCCAGCAAATCCATACGACGTCTGTTCGATCTTCACTGATCGTACTAGCTGGTATCGTGCTGCAAAAGCCGCGGAGGAGCGGTGGCAAACCCCTATCGCGCTTAACATGGCCATCATTTATCAGGAATCCAGTTTTCGCTCCCGGGCCCGCCCTGCGCGGGAGCGTTTCCTGTGGGTATTCCCCGGCGCTAGGCCGTCGAGTGCTTTTGGTTACGCTCAGGCGCTTGAATCAACCTGGCAGGAATATCAGCAGCGGTCAGGAAACGAATCTGCCTCGCGGTCTGATTTTGCCGATGCGGTGGACTTCGTTGCCTGGTACAACGCGAATTCTCGTCTAATCAGCGGGATTGAGACCACTGATGCCCGGTCGCTCTATTATGCCTATCACGAAGGTAACTCCGGCTTCCAGCGTGGTAGACATCTGCGGAAGCGATGGTTAATTCAGGCTGCCGATCAGGTGCAGCAAAACTCGGAGAAATTTGGTCGGCAGTTAGATAAGTGTCGGTCAGAATTGGAAAAGGCCTGGTTTGAAAAATTGCTCAGTTCAGCCAGCGATCAAATTAGCTGAAAAGCAGCTACAAGGAGTGTTTCTTGAGTTGGTGGGGAAAGATTGTTGGCGGCACATTCGGCTTTATGATGGGTGGGCCGCTTGGTGCTGTCATGGGGGCGGCTCTTGGGAATTACTTTGATGGTGGCCTTGAGGGCATAGCACTGGATGACAATTTAGGGATCGGCGCTACGGAGCGGGTGCAGTCAGCTTTTTTTACCACCACATTCGCTGTTATGGGATATATCGCAAAGTCGGACGGCAAGGTAACCCGGGATGAAATAGAGCTTGCGGAGCAGGTCATGCAGCGGATGAATCTGACATCCGAACAAAGAGTCCTTGCGATCAACCTGTTTAATGAAGGTAAAAAGGAAAGTTTTCCGCTAGACGACGTGCTTGCGCAATTTAAACGCGAGGCTTTCCGACGACGGAATCTTGTTCAAATGTTTCTGGAAATTCTCATCTCGACGGCTCTGGCCGATGGCAATCTTCACGGCGATGAAGAGAGGACGCTTCAACATATTGCGGCGCAGTTAAACTGGCGGTCAGAGGAATTCGCCCACCTGCTGCGCATGGTCTCAGGTCAGGCGCAATTCGGTGATATCCGGGCGGTTTCCAAAAAGCTGGATGTAGCTTATGAGCTCTTAGGGGTTCAGGAGTCTGTCACTGATCAGGAGCTGAAAAAATCTTACCGTCGCCTCATGAATCAGCATCATCCAGATAAATTGGTTGCGAAAGGTTTACCTGAAGAAATGATCGATATCGCGACTCAAAAGACTCAGGATATCAAGGCTGCTTACGAGCTGATCAAAAAGCATAGGTCCTGATGTGCTCGGGACGTTAACGGAATGCCTCGTTGATTTCCATTAGCGTCGAATTGCCCGGGCATAAAAAAAGCCCAGCAACTCACGTTGCCGGGCTCAAATGACTATCAAGGGAGAGATAAATGAGACGAAGCCCACATCTTGCGTTCCATCTACCTACCCTTCTTAAGACACCCTTAATCTCAATAAGTTCCGGCCTTGTGGTGACTATTTTTCGTCATATTGCAGAACGCATTATGAAATAAAACTAATTTATTGATAATTATCATAATTTGATTATTTTCAATCCATCAATTCCTGATTCCTCGAGTGCTTTCTGGCTACTGACAATTCCTACTGACGCCAGTTTCGGGTTGAAATAGGTCTCCGCAACCCGGCGTAAGTCTTCTATCGTGGTGGCTAGTACTCTTTCGCGGAAAATGGTGCGATCTTGCAGACTCCGTCCGAATAGTAGATTGTAAAACGCCTGTTTGGCTTCGCCTGCCGGAGAAGAAGATTTGTCCATAGCGGCGATCACCCCCAGTATGGCCTCTTCTATTTGATTTTCTGAGTGCTTTTCGTCAAGCAGCCAGCCGATTGCCCGGTCAAAATCCCGAAGGGTTTCTGACAATCGCGGGTCCCGGTATGAAAAGAAGCGGAAGCTGGCAGAGTTTGCGTCTTGACTGGCTCCGCCGCCATACGCACCCCCTTTCTCCCGGATGGCGGTGTGCAGGAATCCATTTCGCAGAAAGCCTGCGAGAACTTGTAATACGGCATGATCGGGATGATTTACGCACACGGTCGGATAGGCCTTGGCGCAGAAACTTACTTGCGTTGCGGTGCTCCAAGCTTCAATGAGCTGCTCTCTGACTGGCTGCAAAGAAAGCTTATTCTGGAGCTGACCGTTGAGATCGGCGTCCCATTGGGCATCCAGATCCGCTAGCAGAGCATTTTTGCGATGCGCTTCACCGATCAATAAAAAGCGCTTAGGGCCTGTTAGCAGAGTCTCATGAAGTTCCTGTATCCGCGAAATCAATTTGTCGCGCTCATTGCTTCCGCTCAGAGCTTCCCGGTGCCGATGCAGACGGTGAATCCCTTCCAGCCCCCCAAACTGGTGGTTAAGCTGTGCTACGGGGCTCATCTTGCTGCAGGCGAGGCTCATCGCGAGACTGTGCCCTTGGCCTGTAATACTTGCTTCTTTTCGAGCACAAATCTGTTCAACCAAATCGGCCAAGCGTTGCGTCTCGTCGAATCGCGTCTCTGTTAACGTAGCCTTCAATAGCGCTGACATTTGGCGATGATTCGACGCGAGGGCCTTCGATGAGAAAGTCAGGTAGCCGCTTGCCGACTGTTCGTCGTCTCCGGCACTGCGAATACTGCTAAAGCAGTTGACCCCTCCGCTGATTCGTGACTGCCAGGTCTGAACCTCGGCGTAGCTTTTGTCTGCAATGCCGAACTCTGTCAAACAACTGGTATACAAAGGCAGTATCTCAAGCCGTTCAGGGCTCAGCTGCGGTAGTGGCAGCACAATCTGCTGATAGGCCAAGCCGTTGGTTCCTTGCCCGTAGAATGCCACTGAGGCCTGTGAGCTTGGCAGTGTTTCGTTGATGCGCGTCGGCTCGATGATTTTTGGTGGAACGTCCTCAAGACTGACCTTGGGCAACAGGTCGGGGTCGTCAGCCTGCGATTGCCGCCTGGCCAGCGCCAGCGCCTGTTCGATGATGCGGTCTTTTTCGCCAGAGCCTAGATTTGCCTGAATGGTGGCAAGTTTCTCTTCTTCTGATTTTTGTTTTTCTCCGGCTAAGGTCAGACTGGGTTTCAAGGTAAGCGTCAGACGATGCGGATTATCCAGCAGCAGGCGCTTAATGAGTCCCGGGATATAGCTCCTGGCCGAAACACGCTCGCGTAGAAGCTCCAGCACAGGCTCAAGGTCTAACAGCTGAATTGGATCTCCGCGGTGCAACGCCGTGGAGAGGCCAGCTAAGATCAGCTGTAGACCGAATGGTGAGGTGTCGCCGGTAATTTCTCGTTGATTGAGCTCAAGCTGATGCAGCGCTGCCTCAATCTGCTGCTGTTCAACACCGTTCTCGCACACTGAGTGAAGGCAGGACAGGATCATCTGCTCTATGCTTTCCGCTGACTCTTCACCACAGCCTTCGAGGCCCGCCATAAAGGTCATTTCTTTGTTGGAATCTTCCAGCCCGCACATTGGAGAAGGGGACTGGCCGAGTTTACTGGTTTCAAGAACATTAAGTAGTGGCGAAGCGCTGTTTTCCATCAGTATACTGGTGAGCAACTGAGCTTCGAACAGCTCCACGATGTCGGTACTTTTACCCAGAAGCCAACCCAGCACGACGTGTGTCTTGTTATCAGCGGACTCAGCGACCGAATAGCTCTCTGTAGCCTTTATCGGCGCCTCATATCGCTTTTCGTCGTCTACCTTGATGTGGACGTCGAGTCGTTCGAATCTGGATAGCGCCAGCGATTCGAAAGAGGCATGGTGTTCTGCAGCCGGTATATCCCCAAAGGTCATAAAGATTGCATTACTGGGATGGTAATGGCTCTGGTAGAACTCAAGCAGTTGCTGATAGCTTAGATCGGGAATATCGCTCGGTTCGCCCCCGCTGTTGAAGTGGTAGGTTGTCGTGGGAAACAAATGCTTAGTCATCATTTGCCAGAGGGTGTTGTTCGGCGAACTCATTGCCCCCTTCATTTCGTTATAGACGACACCTTTATAAAGCAAGGCACTGTCGCTGTTTTCCCGTTCGGCGAACTCGAGACGGTGGCCCTCCTGAGCGAAGTCCAATTCATGCAAGCGGGAGAAAAAGGTTGCATCCAAGTAGACCTGCAAAAGATTGTTGAAGTCTTTCCGATTCTTGCTCGCAAAAGGATACGCCGTCCAGTCGCTGCTAGTCATGGCATTCATGAATGTATTGAGCGAGCGGCGGATCATCATGAAAAAAGGATCTCTGACTGGATACTTCTCACTGCCGCAAAGAGCAGTATGTTCTAGTATGTGTGCAACGCCGGTTGAGTCCATCGGTACGGTTCGAAAAGCGACCAGGAACACGTTCTCAGGATTGTCACAGTTTAGGTGATAGTGCATTGCGCCGGTTGCACGGTGTTCATACTCCTCCATTATGAGATTCAATGAGGAAATGGTTTTACGTCGATGGCAGATGAAGGCAGGGTGGTCAGCGATTGGGAGCTGCGTGGTATCCACTGCAGTAGGGGTATTGAGTGATTCGCTCATATTCTGGCAGGTTCCTCGATATTTCTGCGTCTAGGAAATCTCAAAGCTCATGATGAGCATTTCGATTTTGTAGACCTACGGCGGTGAGAGGCTGGCTAGATCAGGATGGGACGGTTTCCAGTGTTAATGCTCCAAGTTTACCCGACCGGAAGTCGTTTAGTAATGCCTGGGCGACTTTATCACCGTCAATGAGTCCGCCTTTTGTCAGGCTGCCCGTGGCATGAGCTATTGCGGCTACCAACTGCTGGGTTTGTTCCGGCAGAACTTCGAGCCCGTAGCGAGCTTTGAGCAAAGTCGGAGCGAACTGCCTCAGGCATTCAGCAGTCATTAAGCCAATTTCCTCAACGTCCAGCGCCGTGTGGCGGATACTGCCGGTCATTGCCAGCCAGAGGGCTGCACGCTGGTCTTCGAGCTTTGGCCAGAGCATTCCGGGCGTGTCAATGAGCGTCCAGGCTTCGTTGAGTTTGATGCGCTGCTGTCCCTTGGTGACTGCCGGCTCGTTGCCTGTCTTAGCAAGTTTGCGGCCGGCAATAGCATTCAGAATCGTGGACTTGCCGACATTGGGTACACCAAAGATGACGGCTTGCCTGCGCTTGGCAGTCGCCGGGCGGTTATTTTCAGCCAGGATTGAAAGTGCCGCGAGTATCGCCTTAGAAATGGATTGCTTGTCCCGGCTCAGTGTAAGGCTTCTCCCGGTCTCTGACTCATTGAAATAGGCTTGCCATGAACTCGTGGCCTCGGCCTCAGCAAGATCGCATTTGTTGAGCAGTTTCAGCGTCGGTTTTCCTGCAAAAATCTCTGTAAGTAGCGGATTTGAACTTGCCGCTGGAATACGGGCGTCGAGTACCTCCACAACCGCATCGGTGGTCGAGGCTAACTTTCTAAGCTCTTTCCCGGCTTTATGCATGTGGCCGGGGTACCAGGATATTGTCATACAAGCGTTATCGGCCGTTCGAGCTTGTCGTATAATGAGTGCAGGTTATTCGAATTTGTGACGGCCAGCACGGGGGAAATGGAGAGTAGATTATGGATATACAAGCATCTATCGAGCGGAAATTGAATCTGGAGTTTCGCCCGAGTTACCAACTGATTGAAAATGAAAGCCACCTGCATGGCGGTGGGACAGAGGAATCGCATTATAAGTTGACTGTTGTCTCAGAGGACTTTGCCGGTCTGAATCGCGTGAGACGGCATCAGAGCGTATATGCGCTGTTAGCCGATGAAATGGCTGGACCAGTGCATGCTCTGGCATTGCACTTGTACTCACCCGCAGAGTGGACCGAAAGGGCGAATGGTCGTCCAGACTCTCCCGACTGTCGGGGAGGTAGCCTATTCGATTACAGTGGTAAATGAGACGCTGAATATTCTGGCTGATCAGGATGCCACTATGGTTTGACTTTTAGAACTCAAGATTAAGGTTCTGACCTGCGGTCACTCAGATTGGTGTATGATTACTTAAATTGCGGTGGGCATTGAATGTCGCGGTTAAGGTGTTGGTGATGTAGCGTCTGTCATAATTTGCTTTCGAGTCACTTTGAGATCACGCGCGCCAGCCCACCGAGCAATATCATGATGTCCCGTGTCGTGTGGAGGGGAAAATGGCAAAATTGCCAGAAATTCGCGAACACTTGCTCCGCTTGAGGCTTTCCCTGATGCCGGAGATAACCATACCGAACTTTGTGTTCTATCCTGGACTACTAGTCACGGTCCTGATTGTGTTTGTATGGCTACTGTCTCCTCGCGACAACCTTTCTGATCCTCTTCCGGGGGCGGGTGCTTCAGAACAGGCGCCGATTTCTGTCGTTCCCGACTTTGCCGCCGTAGTTGAAATTGATCTAAGAAAACGGCAATTCTTTGAGTTTTTGAAAGACTATATCTATGCGGCTAACGCTGAGGTCTTGAAAACGCGGCAGCAACTGAAGGGGTATGACGAAATCGCGGCAAGCGGTAGTCCGTTCTCACCAACGGAGCGATCGTGGGTTTTAACATTGGCTGATGAATATGATCTTGATACGACAGAACTTTCCGAGCGGGAAATAACAGCTCAACTGATGATTCGGGTTGACGAGGTGCCAGTTGCGATGGCTCTGGCTCAGGCCGCGAACGAATCTGCTTGGGGCACATCGCGGTTCGCTATTGAGGGCAATAATATTTTCGGTCAATGGTGCTTCGAATCGGGCTGCGGTCTAGTTCCCTTGCAGCGCAAGGGTAACGCTTCTTATGAAGTGAGGAAATTCGATTCTATCGGCGCATCGGTTGCTGCTTATATAAAAAACATCAATTCGCAATATTCGTATGAAGGACTCAGGGTTCTGAGGGCGCGAATGCGTAGTCGTAACGAGCCACTGAACGCCTTTGATCTGGCGGCTGGGCTGGCCGCCTACTCTGAAAGAGGCGAAGATTATGTAGATGAAGTACAGAATCTGATCATACAGAACGAGCTAGATCGGCTCTGACCGAGCTACCGGGGATTGATCCAGGGAACAGAATACCAGAAGTACCTGCCGTTCTCCGTCGATGCAGCAGTGCATATATACCGCCATCTTCTGCCGCTGCGCGCTTTAAGACCCTGTATGCGCAACAAACCCGACTCTCGATCTTCCCAATGCAGCATCAGCGCTTGCCCTTCATCATAGCATTGTATCTGCGATTGGCTGATCCCATTCAGGTTGAACCGTAGCAGTGCTTCGGGTCTATCGAGTTCGGTAACTGGTGAGTCGGGTTCAAGTAATTCAACGTCGAAGGCGAGTGAATTAAATTTAACTCGCGCCGTTTCGAGTCGTGCGTAAATTCCAGCTAATGGGTAGCGTGGCAGTGCAAGGAAGTCTGAGTTGTAGCCTATCGCTCCGGAATTCTGTGCGAATCCGAAATAACCTTCTTTCCCAAGCATTGCCTTGATCTGCGCATCGAATTCTCCATAGGGATAGGCAAGAAAGCGATGGCTTTGGCCTGTTTCCCTCAGGATAGTTGCTTCTGCCTCCATCAACTCACTTCGTTGCCGTGCTAACCAAGCAGTATCTGTCTCCTCCCTGTTGCGACTCAACATGTAGGGATGGCTGACCATATGATTGGCAATCAGCACCCCCGCTTCGGAGAGAGCTCTGACCTGTTCCCAGGTCATATAGTTTTTTTGGCGGTTATTAATGGGCTCCGTGCTCAAAAACAACGCAAAAGGCATGTCATATTCCTGCAGAAGCGGGAAGGCGGTCTCATAGATTGACGAATACCCGTCGTCAAAAGTAATGGCGACAGCACGATCTGGCAGGGGCGTCCTGCTGTGAAGGCTCTGGACCAGTTCGTCGAGCGGCAGAACGGAAAAATCATTGTCTCTGAGATAATCAAGATGGGCGCGAAAATCTTCGGGTGAAATACTGGTAGACGGGGGCGTTCCGGTGGCGACATGGTGGTAGAGCAGTACAACGCCACTGTCGGCAGCCACAACGATTCCGGGCGCACACAAAAGCAAACAGAGTACGCTGTGACGAAAAGCTTGTCGGATCGCAGAGATCATTGAGCAATAATAACCTAACATCCGCATTGAATGGCACTCACGTAGAATATCAGCAATGACACGCATCAGCTGCCCGGGCTCGATTTGTCTCTGTTGCGTGCAAAAGCTAGAAGGTATAATCGCCGATCGATTGTAGGCACGACTCACGTCGGAAAGCAGAGGAAAACTTATGATATTTCAGGGCAGCGCACTCAGCGTTGAATTATTGCCTTCAGGCATAGCCAAGTTGCAGTTTGATCTGAACGAGTCTTCAGTGAACAAATTCAATCGGCACACGCTTGAAGAGTTGCGCAATGCGGTCAATGTGCTGGCGAAATCCGATGCTAAGGGGCTTATCTTTACCAGCGCTAAGAGCGGATTTATCGTGGGAGCCGACATCACGGAGTTCACCGGCATTTTTGCTGGCAGCGAAGAAAGCATTGTGGCCTGGCTGGTGGAGGCCAATGAAGTCTTCAACGCAATAGAGGACCTCCCTTTTCCAACCGTTTGTGCGATCAATGGTGTTGCCCTCGGCGGCGGGTTCGAGCTAGCAATTGCAGCCGATTATCGCGTGGCATCCGCGGAAGCGGTTGTTGGGTTCCCTGAAGTTAAACTCGGCATTATTCCGGGTTTTGGTGGTACGGTCCGTCTGCCCAGACTGATCGGGGCGGACAATGCGAATGTCTGGATCAGCAGTGGAGCCCATGTCAAAGCTGATCAGGCCCTCAAAGAAGGAGCTCTTGACGCCATTGTGGAGCGCTACAGCTTGGAGGCTGCTGCCGAAGATCTTGTGCTGCAGTGCGTGGCGGGCAAGCTGGACTTTCAGGGGCCTCGCAAGGTTAAGAGCTCTCCGCTCAGTTTGGGTCCGATTGAACTGAATGTCGCCTTTGAAACGGCCAAGGGAATGGTCATGGCACAGGCAGGGCGAAATTATCCGGCACCGGTTGCGGCAGTCACAGTTATGCAGGACGCAGCGGGTATGAACCGCTCTGATGCTTTGCAGGTTGAACACAAGGCTTTTGCCCGTCTGGCAGTTGGCGAAGTAGCGGCCAATCTTGTGCAAATGTTTCTGAATGACCAGCTGCTTGTCGGCTTGGCCAAGAAAGCGGCGAAGCTTGCCAATATAGAGATAGAGTCAGCTGCAGTGCTGGGGGCGGGCATTATGGGAGGTGGCATCGCTTACCAGTCAGCTTCCAGAGGCGTTCCTATCCTGATGAAGGATGTCCGTCAGGAAGGTATCGATCTTGGGATGTCAGAAGCCCGCAAACTGCTCAACAAAAAAGTCAGCAGGGGAAGCTTGTCTACTGACGGCATGATAGAGACTCTGTCTAACATTACCCCGACCCTGGACTACAGCGGTGTTGGCTCGGTTGATTTTGTGATCGAGGCAGTGGTCGAAAACCCCGACGTCAAAAAGCCGGTACTTCAGGAGCTGGAGCGGCTGGTGCGCGCTGGCACCATCATAGCGACCAACACCTCTACGATTTCAGTGGATGACCTGTCCGGTGTTTTGGCGCGTCCGGAAAACTTTTGCGGGATGCACTTTTTTAATCCAGTCCCGGTGATGCCCCTGGTTGAGGTGATTCGCGGTGAGGCCAGCAGTGAACAAACGATCGCGACGACGGTCGCTTATGCAAAGAAGTTGGGCAAAACCCCGATAGTTGTCAATAACTGCCCCGGCTTCCTGGTGAATCGCGTGTTGTTTCCCTATTTTGGCGCGTTCGCGCAATTAATCCATGATGGGGCTGATTTCCGCCAGATCGACAAAGCCATGGAGCGCTTTGGCTGGCCCATGGGACCTGCATATCTGTTGGATGTCGTGGGGATTGATACCGGGGTCCACGCCCAGGGAGTGATGGCTGCAGGGTTTGAGCGAATGCGGCAAAGCTTCCCCAGTATTGTTGAAAAGCTGTTCGAGGCCGGGGATCTGGGCCAGAAGACCGGTCAGGGTTTTTACCGGTACGAAGCGGATAAGAAAGGTAAGCCAAGAAAGCTTCCAAACTCCGATATCGATAGGCACATCGCTGAAGTACAACAGGAAGCCCGACCCTTTACTGACGAGGAGATCGTCAACCGCATGATGGTGGCCATGTGCCTCGAAACCGTCCGCTGCCTGGAAGACAGGATTGTCGAGACAGCAGTCGAGGCGGATATGGGGCTCGCCCTCGGAATTGGCTTTCCACCCTTCAGAGGAGGGGCGCTTCGTTACATAGACAGCATCGGGGTTGGCGATTTTGTAGATCTTGCCGACGGTTTCCAGGATTCAGGTGCGCTGTATCAGCCCACTGCGCAACTAAGAGAGCTGGCCAAATCAGGCGGCACTTTTTATCAGTAAGGCAAGGAGTTAAGTATGAATTTGCAAGCCAGAGATGCGGTCATTGTCGATGGGATACGTACGCCGATGGCTCGTTCAAAAGGAGGTGCATTTCGGCATGTCCGTGCTGAAGAGCTCTCAGCTATTCTGATTAATTCGCTGTTTGAGCGGAATCCGGGACTGGATCCTGCAGAAGTCGAAGATGTAGTCTGGGGGTGTGTTAATCAGACTCTGGAGCAGGGCTGGAACATTGCCCGTAATGCTGCACTGATGTCAGTGCTGCCTCACTCGACCTGCGCTCAAACGGTGAATCGTTTATGTGGTTCATCGATGTCCGCACTTCACACTGCGGCCACGGCCATTCAGTCAGACAACGGCGATCAGTTCATCGTGGGTGGTGTTGAACATATGGG
>Ga0160423_10001359_pt1 | contig 20517 bp, 31 predicted proteins | sample CRUFie14St8metaG_FD_108191 | JGI IMG/M metagenome (GOLD analysis project Ga0160423, IMG submission 108191) | Marine microbial communities from the Costa Rica Dome - CRUD Field 142mm St8 metaG | ecosystem: Environmental > Aquatic > Marine > Oceanic > Photic zone | place: Costa Rica: the Eastern... | reverse complement strand
GGTGGCTTCTATTCCTACTAAAACAAAAAAACGTAAACCCAAATCTAAGGTCGAAAATGGCGATAACAATAGTCGCAACAGCGGGAAGCGCAACAGCAAATAGTTATTTGACGTTGACAGACGCAAATGCAATCATCGAAGGTCTAGTAGAAGACGATGATGTTACAGCGTGGTCTTCTTCAACTGACGACCAAAAAAACCGCGCCTTATATACAAGCACGATCAGAATTGATCGCGAAAGATTTCTTGGAGCAAGGGCAACAGATACACAGGCTTTACAATGGCCGCGAACAGGAGTCAGAAAACCAGACACTTATGTAAATACATATGCTGTCGGATTTCCTTTTCGCATTTCAACAGATTATTTTACAGATACAGAAATTCCAGATCAGGTTAAAAGAGCGCAGGCAATATTGGCTGTTTATCTAAATAATAATAAAGCGGGGCTTGGCTTATCAGGATTGGAGGATTATAAAAGAGTAGGCGTTGGCGGTGTCGCTGTTGAGCCCGTATTCAGCGGTTCCGTTGGCGCTGATCGCGTTCCGCCATTATTTGAACGCTATTTCACAGGCTTGCGAATAAGTGGGCCGGGTAACATTTCAATCAAAAGGAGTTAACATGGTTTACTATCCCGCCGCAATCATCATTACAGACACAAACACACACACAGGACGATTTGGCAAAATTCATTGCCTTTCTAATGCAGAAGTAACACTTGTTGCTGAGAATTTAACAGAGAATGGTTCTTCGACTATAAGTGGTATTGAAATGAAATCATCTTCAGAAATTTGTGATTCTGTTATAACAAGCATTACTTTGGCAAGTGGAACTGTTATTGCTTACAGAATCTAATGCCAAACTTCGCGAGCGCCGTTCAGAAAGCAATAAAAAATGTTGCTTCAATTCAAGGCTTTGGACAAGATGTAACAGTAAGAACTATTACTGCGGGTTCTTACAATACAACAACAGGCGTTATTTCAGAATCGAACAGCGATGCAACTGTCAAAGCTGTTTTTGAAGATGTAAATATGCGTGAAGTAAATGAACTTATTCAGGCGGAAGATAAAAAAATTACAATATCGGCGGGGGATGTTACGACAAAACCTACGACAAAAGATAAAGTTCTTATTTCAAATATTGTACATAATATTATTCGCGTCCTTACTAAAACATCAGGCGGAACCGATATTTCTTACACCCTTTATCTAAGAACATGAGAAAAATACGACTTGACCAAATCGGGGATTATTCAGAAGAACAAATCAATACTTTGTTATCTGTTGCTGTATTGACGGGAGATCGTATTGTTAAAGAAGGCTCGCCTGTAGATTCTGGAAGGCTTGCTGTTTCTTGGCAGATAGGAGAAAACGCAGAAAGCGGCGCACCCGCAAAGGAAGGCAAATACGGAAGTGCAGGCAAAGGAACTGTAGTCAGACCGCCAAAGACTTTAAATTATCAATTAGGAAAAGAAAATTTTAGAAAAAAATATCATATTCACAATAATGTTCCATATGCTGAACCTGTTATGTTTGGAACAAGTTTGCCGCCGTCTTGGGGTGGAGTTTTTAGAAGTAGCCCATCTAATAATATAAAACCAAAACATCTTGATCTGTTGGCAAAAGAACTTGCAAACGAAATTCAAGACCTTTACAAACAAATAATAGGAAAATAATGGCCGCTATTGATTTAAATACAGTAAGAGCAACGATTGAAGCTAGAGTCGCGACAGAACTAGCCAGTAGCCCCGCAATCCCTGTTGTTTTTCATAATATGTCGTTTGATAGTAGCGCCGTAACAACCTTTGTCCAATGCCTTACAACATTCGGCGAAAGTAATTATTTGACTCTTGGAAATGCAAGCGGACAGAATCGTGTAAATGGAATTGTCGTTTTTAATATCTTTACACCGCAGGGAATAGGTTCAGGCGATAACTACACAATCGGCAAAAGGTTGCGGGATTTATATAATCGAATTACAGTTTCAAGTGTGATCTTTGACGCCCCAATTGGGCCGGAGGTCGTAGACAATCCAAATCCAGAAGGTCAATTCCAAACACAATTGCGAATGACCTTTGAAATTTTCGAGGAACTTTAATGGAAATTACAGAAAAAATGCTTGACGCAATCGAAGCTGTAAAAGGTCGCCGTGACCCCGCTTATTGGGATGGACGTTGCAGGCGATATATGGAAAAGCAAGAAAAATTAAAAAAAGATGTAAAAAAAACAATTAAGAGTTAATATATTTATAAATAGTTTCTTTTTTTGTTATGGCTATCAAAGGCGATGTTGGTAAAATTATGTTTGAAAACGCGGGCGGCACCGAAGCTGACGTTGGACAAACAAGATCATGGTCTTTGTCTATAACAAAGGACACGATGGAAACAACAAAACAAGGCGATACATTTAAATCAAATATTGGCGGTTTAATAGCAGGCGAAGGTTCAGCCGAACTTCTTTATAATCCATCAGAAACAGGCGCAGGCTATACAACATTCATTGATGATGTTTTAACTACAGGCGATAATGCTGACGCATTATTTGAACTGTTTCCTGATTCTTCAACTTCAGCTAAAAAAATTAGTTTTGCGGGGATTATCACAAATGCAGAATATGGCGCAACACTTGGCGAAGTTCAGGTAATAAATATCAGTTTCATTACAAGCGGTACCATTACTAGCGCTATCTGATACATTGAGTTTATTAGTCAACTAATCAACCAATGCAAAAAAGAACTATTGACCTGTTAACTGATTCTTATAAAGATCAGATGACAGCCAGAAGAAAATACGAATTTAAAAATAAAAACGGGGAAAAAATTGTCGATTTATACTTTAAGCCTTTAACAAGGGATGATCGAGTTCGCGCACAATCAGCGGCAAATACAGATGATGCTTTGACAATATCAACTTATCTTCTTTGTAAAAACGCAGAATTAGAAGATGGGTCAAAAGCATTTGCGCCCGCAGATGCGCCGAACCTACAAAGAGAACTTCCAGAAAGTGTATTGAACGAAATTGAATTATTTATGTTTGATATTCAATTAAATGTTGATACAGCAAAAAAATAATATCGCGAGATAATTGGATAAATTTTGAATTTTTTCTCGCAACAGAACTAGGCAAAACTTTACAGGAATTACGTTCTTTGATTACAGAAGAAGAACTGATTTTTTGGGCGGCTTATTATGAAGTTAAGAATGAAAGAGAAAAAAGAGAAATAAATCGTCAAAGAGCAAATAAAAGGTAATATATAAGAAAAGGTTTTGTTGATTTGTGGCACAGGCTAATGTAAAACTTACAGTTGATGCTTCGCAGGCCACAAGAGCATTAAAAGGTGTTCAACAGCAATCATCAGGGCTTGAAAGGGCATTTGGTGGCCTTAAAAGTGCAATACTTGGTGTCGGGGTTACAGCTTTAGCAAGACAGGCAATATTAACATCTGCAAATTTTGAGAAACTAAACGTCAGACTTGGATTATTAACTAAAGCATCAGGAACCTTTGCAAAATCGCAAGAAATAGCGGCAGAAGCACAAAAATTGTTTGGATTGAGTGCGACAGAAGCGCTTGAAGGAATAACAAATATCACTGCGCGTTTGCAACCTTTGGGCGTTGGTGTTGAAGATATTAGAACAACATTTATTGGATTTAACACAGCGGCAAAACTGGCGGGAGCGTCAGCAATGGAAAGTTCAAACGCTTTCAGGCAATTGGCGCAGGCTTTAGGTTCTGGACGTTTACAAGGGGATGAATTTAGAAGTATTGCAGAACAGGTTCCAACAATTCTTGCGCCTATCGCGGCAGAGCTTGGCGTAACGATTGGAGAACTTAAAAAATTTGCATCTGAAGGAAAATTAACAAGTGACGTTGTAATAAGAGCATTAAAAAAAGTTGAACTTGATGGCGCAGATTCTTTGAAGGCATTGTTAGAAAATGACCCGACACAAGTATTTAAAAATCTAGGAAATGAAGCTGAAAATTTATCAAGGGCTTTTGGCGATCAATTGGCGCCCGCTGTTTTACCAGTTATTAGAGCATTAACAAAAGTAACTGAAGCAATAACTAATTTTGTAAAGTCGGGTGCGGGTCAAGTGACTTTAATATTTACGGCAATAGCTGTTGCCGCAAAAGGTGTTGCAATTATAACGCCTATAATTATTGGACAATTAGCAACTTTGGCAACTTCTTTTCAGGTAGCCGCGATAAATTCTGCATTGGCTTCAACTGGTTTAAAAGGTGTTGCGGCTTCTTCATTCTTGGCCGCGGGTGGTATAACAAAAGCGACAATTGCTCTTTCCGCTTTTAAATTAGCTCTCATAAAAACGGGAGTAGGTGCGGCAATTGTTATTTTAGGAACTTTAGCGGCAAAATTTATTGATAATAAAAATTCAGCAAAAGAAGCCGCGGATGCCGCAAAAGCCTTTGACGATAATATAAAAGGAATTACTGAAACGGCACCACAAACCGAAGCCGCTTTAAATAGCCTTACTATTGCTAATAAAGAATTTGAACTTTCCAATTTAGGAACAAATCGAAATGATGCGGGAAGAAGAAAAGCGTTAGAACGTGAACTTGAAATACTTAAAGAAAGATCAATTATTCTTCAAGGAGAAAAAGAAAGGGAAGCGCAACTTGCCCTTGATAAAGCATTTAACGATCAAACTATTGCACTTTTAAAAAATATTTCTGCGATGGAAGCGAAACTTGCAGGCAAAGAAGAAGAATTTAATATGGAGCAAAGAATAAATGAGTTAAAAGAAAAATTTGGCGAATTAGATGCACAGCAAATTATAGATTTAATAAAACAAGAAGAATTATTGAAGAAAAAAGTTGAACAAATGACAAAACAAGAGGAAATCGCAAAAAAAATTAATGGTGCTTTCAAACAAATTGGAGAAGACATTGGAACAGGTATTACTGATGCCTTGGTTGGTGCTATTGAAGGAACAAGAACGCTTGGAGAAGCGGCCAAATCAATTATCAATGATCTTGCATCGTCCTTGTTAAGACTTGGAATTAATATGGCTCTCACTGGTTTGTTTGGTGGAACCAAATTTGGTTCATTTTTGGGGTTTGCAAATGGAGGAAGGCCGCCCGTTGGAAAGCCTTCAATTGTGGGCGAGCGAGGGCCGGAAATATTTGTTCCTCGTTCTGCGGGTACTATTATCCCTAATCATAAAATCGGCGGAAGCGGTGGCATTGTTAATAATATAAATGTAAATGTTTCGGCCGAAGGTATGCAATCAAGTGCGAATGAAGATCGCGGAAAAGAACTTGGCGTTGCTCTTGCTTCGGCGATACAATCAGAATTAATAAAACAAAAAAGACCGGGCGGTTTACTAGCAACTTAAAATGGCAACCTTTCCAAGCGTCACACCCACATATCAGGGCTTTTCAAAAAAATCTGCGCCCGCTGTTCGTACAGTAAGATTTGCAGATGGATTTGAACAAAGAATATTTTTTGGATTAGCAAGCAATCAAAACCCTAAAGTTTATAATGTAAATTTTGAATTGAGCGAAACTGAATCAGATGTTGTCGAAGCGTTTCTTGATAGCCGTGCAAACGATCAAGAAAGTTTTACATTTACACCGCCGGGCGAAGGATTCACAAAAACAGGAACATATTCACAATCAGGAACAACAGTAACAATTACAATTTCAAATCATGGCGTTGCAATAGGGGATGTTTTGACAATTGACTACACATCAGGTTCCGCAACCGATGGTTCTTTTACAGTTGCAACAGCGGTTGATGCAAACACATTTACAGTTACAGCGGCTTCAAGCGCAACTAATAGCGGAAATGTTTCAATTACTCTTTCAGGTGCAAAATTATTTGTTTGCGAAAGTTGGTCAAAATCAATTCCATATAACAACAGGGCATCAATCAGCGCTACATTCAGACAGGTATTCGAGCCGTGAGTTCAGATAAAATTGTAAGTGATTTACAAAAAGTTAATCCGTCAGCGGTAATTGAACTTTTTACCTTGACACTTGATAATTCACTACATGGCGCAACAACAACTTATCGTTTTCATGCGGGAACAAGTTTGAAAGATAACGGCGAAATTATTTGGCAAGGTAACACATATACAAGATTTCCTGTACAGGCAGAAGGTTTTCAATATGGAAAAGGCCAATTGCCACGCCCAACCCTTACTTTTTCAAATGCTCTTGGAACACTTTCGGCAATACTTCTTACAGTAAACGCTATAACTACAGGAAACGATTTGACAGGTGCAACTGTTAAAAGAATAAGAACACAGGCAAAATTTATTGATGCCGCTAATTTTCCGAGCAATGTAAACCCATATGGAACCCCAGACAACACCGCAGAATTCCCTCAAGAAATTTACATTATTGACAGAAAATCAGCAGAAAATCGAACTGTTGTATCTTTTGAACTTGCGGCTGTTTTTGATATGGCGGGAGTTCGAGCGCCTAAACGTCAATGCACACGCGCAGAATTTCCTAGTATTGGATTAATAACTGGATGACTTGGAAGGCTGACGCATTGCTTCATGCCAAAGAACAAGACCCGAAAGAATCTTGCGGTCTTTTGTTAAATATTCGCGGAAAAGAAAAATATTTTCCTTGTCAGAATTTAGCAATTACTTCGCATCAATGTTTTATAATGAATCCAGAAGATTTTGTAAAAGCCGATGCACTTGGAGAAATAATCGGCATTGTTCATTCACACCCGACAACACCGCCTGTCGCTTCAGAAGCCGATAAAATAAGCTGTGAGCAATCGAATTTGCCTTGGTATATTGTCAACCCTAAAACGGAAACATGGGGCGAATACGCCCCGTCAGGATATGAACCAAAAATGATCGGTTTGCCTTGGGTTTGGGGCGTTTCTGATTGTTGGTCACTTGTTCGCAGATATTACAAAGAAAAATTGAATATAGAACTTAGAGATTGGGAAAGGCCAACAACACCTGAAGAATTTCAAAATGACCCGATGTTTGAAAGATGCGCAAAAGATACAGGATTTGTTGAATTAAAAAATGACGAAAAATTAAAAAATAACGATTTATTATTTATGTCAATCGGCGCTGTCGGGTTGAATCATGTGGCGATTTTTGTAGATGGCGATGTAATACATCATTTAAGAGATAGACTATCTTGTAAAGAACCTTACAACCCTTGGTTGTTAAAATGCACAGGAATGAGGTTACGTTATGCTTCGCAAAATTAAGTTATATGGAGAACTGGCAAAACAAGTCGGTCACAAAGAATTTGAAGATATAAATGTTTCTAATGTTGCGCAGGCTGTAAGTTTTTTAATAAATAATTTTCCGCAACTGGAAAGTCATATGGCAAATAGATATTATAAAGTCATAACTAATGAGGAAGAGATTGGTGCGGACGAGCTTCACAATCCTATTGGTAAATCAGATATATCTTTTGTACCTGTTATTTCAGGTTCGGGGGGTAATTTCGGAAAAGTGCTTCTTGGAGTGGCCTTGATCGGTTTATCATTTACGCCGATGGGTGCGGGGCTTTTTGCAGGCGGTTCAGGTGCGGGATTAGCGGGCGGAGGTGGCTTGATAGGTGCAACGGGTTTATATGCGGCGGGTGCTTATGGTTCGGCGGCTCTTGGTCTTATTGGTGCAAGTTTAGTTCTTAGCGGCGTAAGTGGGATGCTGTTCCCTACGCCAAAAATGCCTGAATTTTCAAGTGAACAAGACCCGCGTTTGTCGTTTAGCTTTTCAGGAACGCAACAAACAAGCCGCGCTGGAACGCCTGTTCCTATTGTTTACGGCGAGATTTTTACAGGTTCAGTTGTTATTTCTGGCGGAATTGATACGGAGCAAGTTCAAGCATGACCGATAAAAGAAAAATTATTCGTGGTTCTGGTGGAGGAGGTTCGCCGCCGCCCCCAAGACAGCCGACAAGAACCCCTGACACGCTTCACAGTAAACAGTTTGCGACTTTCCTTGACCTTATATCAGAAGGAGAGATTGAAGGTTCTGCAACCGCTTCAAAAGAAGGTATAACAGACCGTACTTCAGCCGCTTATGTCAACGCGTATTTGAAGGACGTCTTTCTTAATGATACCCCTGTTTTAAAAGCATCTGCAAATTCATCAAATCCCGCTGATTCAGATTTTAATTTTCAAAATGTTACTTTTACACCGCGTTTTGGAACTGCAAATCAAACAAAAGTTGATGGAATTGAAAGTTCTTCTTCAATCACGCCTGTCGGGGTTACGGTTACAAATTCAACGCCAGTTACAAGACAGATCACAAACACAAATGTTGATCGCGTAAAAGTTACTGTCAGTTTTCCGCAAATACAAAAAGCTACAACAGAAGGCGATCTTCTTGGTTCAACTGTTCAATTAAAAGTTGCTGTTCAATACAATTCGGGAGGTTTTACAGATGTTATTACAGACACGATTACAGGTCGAACCGCTGACGCATATCAAAAAGATTATTCAGTAAAAATAACAGGTTCTTTTCCTGTTGATATAAGAGTTATAAGAGTTACGGCAGATTCAACAGATACTTCTTTAATAGATTCTTTTCAATTTGCCAGTTTTGCAGAAATAATTGACGATGCAAGCACTTATGCGAATTCAGCATATAACGCAATAAGGCTTGATTCTCAACAGTTCAGTTCAATCCCTCGCCGGAAATTCCGTATTCGGGGTATCAAAGTAAGGATTCCGGGCGCGGGTGCATCAGGTTCAGGAACGCCAACTGTTGATTCTGCAACAGGCCGGATTGTCTATCCGACAGGATATATTTTCAATGGCGTTATGGGTTCAGCGGTTTGGTGTTCATGCCCTTCGATGATCTTGCTTGACCTTTTGACAACTGAGAGGTACGGATTCGGAACACACATTGCAGATTCAAACCTTGATTTGTTTTCTTTTGTAACCGCATCAAAATTTGCAAATACTCTTGTTGATGATGGATTTGGCGGACAGGAAGCAAGATTTTCTTGCAATGTAAATATTCAATCTTCAAGTTCCGCGTTTGATTTGATAAATGAACTTGCGGGCGTGATGCGTTGTATGCCGATCTGGTCAACCGGCTCTATATTATTGGCTCAAGATTCCCCGAAAGATTCTTCGTTCTTGTTCTCACTTGCCAATATTTCAAGTGATGGTTTTAATTATTCAGGTTCAAGTCTAAAGCAAAGACATTCAGTTATATCTGTAAGTTATTACAATATGGATTCGCAAGATATAGATTATGAAGTTTTTGAAAATACTACATTATCAGCAAAGATTGGAACCGTTATCAAACAAGTAAAAGGTTTTGCGTGTACATCGCGAGGTCAAGCGCAAAGATTGGCAAAAGCAATTGCATTTTCTGAAGCAAATGAATCTGAGCTAGTGACATTTACTACATCAATGGAAGGTGGCTTGATGTGTAGGCCGGGTGCTGTCATAAGTATCAATGACCCTGTTCGGGCGGGTGTTAGACGTTCAGGAAGGTTAAAAAGCGTTACATCAACAACAATTGTTACAGTTGACGATACAGAAAGCACAGATTTACCTACAACCAACAGCCCGACATTATCTTTAATTTTGCCAGATGGTTCTGTCGAAACAAAAGATATTTCAGATATTACAAACGGCGTTGTTACTGTTTCTTCTGCATTTAGTCAAACACCAAACGCAAATACAATTTATTTAATCCAAAATTCAACAGTTGAAGCGCAAAAATTTAGAGTAATAACCGTTGAGGAAACAGATTCAACGAATTACACGATTACAGCTTTATCTTACATAAATGAAAAATACGCATTTATTGAAGATGGGGCATCTTTACCGACAAGAACAGTTTCAAAATTAAATGATCTTCAGCCGCCGCCTTCTAACCTTTCAGCCGTTGAAACAATTGTTCCGATCAACAATCAAGCGGTTTCAAAAATATTTTTAAGTTGGCAACCAATAGTTGGTGTCATTGAATATCAAGTTAATTATCGTTTTGAAAATGGTAATTATTTCACAGAAAGAGTTTCAAGACCTGATTTTCAAATAATGAATAGTCAGCTTGGAACATATGAATTTCAAGTTTTCAGTTATAACGTAAACGGCCAACTTTCAGCAACTTCAAACGATTTAACTTTTGAAGCTGTTGGAAAAACTGCACTTCCGCAAGATGTTTCAAATGTAACTGTTGAGCCTGTAAACGATCAATTTGTAAGATTGCGTTTTGATAAAGCAACAGATGTTGATGTTACACACGGCGGAAATATTGTAGTGAGGCACAGTAACGTAACGGATGGAACCGGCACTTTTACAAATTCTGTTGATATTATACCCGCACTACCGGGAAACGTATCAGAAACGCTTGTTCCCGCTATTGAGGGGGAATATATTCTTAAATTCCGCGATGATGGCGGACGCCTAAGTTCTGGCGAAACTTCTGTTGTTGTTACAATTCCTGATGCTGTTCCCAAACTCGCAATTCTTACAGACAGAGAAGATACTGACGCAACCCCTTTTAATGGTGCAAAAACAAATACATTTTTTGATTCAACCTTAAGTGGTATAGTACTTGGGTCAACAACAGAAATTGATTCTGTAGGACTTATTGATTCTTTATCTTCAATTGATTTTCTTGGCGATATTGCATCTTCTGGTAAATATGACTTTGTAAGTAATGTTGATTTTGGCGCAAAACAGGTCGTAAATCTAACCCGTCACATGGTTACAGAATCTTTTTATCCTAACGACTTAATTGATTCCAGAACGGCATTAATTGATGTGTGGACAGATATTGACGCGCAAACGGCCTTTGATACAAACGCAAAATTACTTGTTGCGATAACAGATTTAGACCCTGATTTGTCAGTTTCGGCAACTTACGCACAATCAGGAACAACAATTACTGTTACGAAAGCAAATCATGGCTATGTAGCGGGAAATGTTATTGTCGTTGATTTCACAAGCGGAACAGGTATTGATGGCGAATATGTAATTCAAAGTACAGGAAGCGTAAATGATTTTGTATTAACTGGAACTACAAGCCAGACAACAAGCGGAAATTGCACTTACGGGGCTAATTTCACACCATTTGAACCGATGGCAAATGGAACTTTTATCGGTAGAGGTTTTAAATTTAGAGCAGAATTAACAAGCGATGACCCTGCACAAAGTATTTTAATTAAAGAACTTGGATATTCTGCAAATCTAATAAGAAGAACAGAATCGCCGACAGCCGTTATTGCTTCGGGAACTTCTCGAAAGTCAGTTTCCTTCATCAATACCTATTTCACGGGTACTTCTGAACTTGGCGGGTCAACAACAGCACATCTTCCGACAATTGGAATAATTCTTGAAAATATGCAAAGCGGAGATTTTTTCAGTCTTCACAACATTACAGGAAGCGGCTTCGATATAGATGTGAAAAATGGCTCTAGTTTTGTTGATAGGAATTTTAGATATACCGCTGTCGGATTTGGGCGCGGTTCTTAGAATTATGATAATCTTAAGTAAAAATAAGTAGGCAATGGCAACTCACGATTATGTACTAGATAATGCCACGGGCGCGAATTTTCGTTCAGACCTGAACAATGCTTTGGCCGCTATTGTAAGTAATAATTCATCATCAACTGAACCTTCCACTAAATACGCTTATCAATGGTGGGCGGATACAAATGAAGGCGTTTTAAAAATTAGAAATAGTTCTAACGATGGTTGGGTAACTTTATTACAACTTGATGGAACTTTGACGCTTGAAGATGGCTCTGCAAGTGCGCCCGCTTTAGGTTTTAGGGATGATCTAAATACAGGAATTTTTTCAAGTGCGGCTGATACTGTCGATGTAACTTGCGGCGGAACTACAAGAGGAAGTTTTTCTTCTTCTGGCTTGTCAGTAACAGGAAATGTTACTGCAACAACTTTTGTAGGAAATATTGATGCTGTTGACGGAGACTTTGACGGAACTCTTGAAGCTGATGCAATTACTGTTGCTGGAACAGCTTTATCAACTGTCATAGCGGGAACTACTCTTACACAGGCGGCACAAACAAACATAACTTCTTTAGGCACTCTTACAGGTTTAACCTTAAGTGGAGATATGACTTTTACAGGAGATAGTGCAAATATAGTTTTTGATAAATCAGATAGTCAACTTGAATTTGCTGATAATGCAAAAGCAGAATTTGGAACTGGTGGAGATTTAGAAATCTTCCATAATGGAACAGATTCACGAATTGTTAATACCACAGGTGATCTTTCTATTAGAGGTAGTTCAATAAAATTAGCATCAACTACTGGAGAAGAATATTTCAGAGGCACTGCAAATGGCTCAGCTGAATTATTTCATGACAATGTAGTTAAACTTACAACAAATGCTGATGGTTATAGATCTAACGATAATGTTAAAGCTCAATTCGGAGTTGGCTCGGATTTAACCATATATCATGATGGCTCAAATTCTTACATCGATAATGATACAGGAACTTTTATAATACGAAGTGATGGCGGTGGAATGAAACTTTTATCTGACGCTAATATTATTCTTAGAGATAATGATGATACAACAAATATGGTTAGATGTATCAATGGTGGACAAATTGAGTTATATCACAATGGTTCAAAGAAAGCGGAGACAGTATCTGGGGGATTTACAATTTCAGGAACTTGCACCGCAACAGCTTTTTCTGGTGATGGCTCTGGTCTGACAGGGGTTAGTGGTGGAGGAAAGATTTTACAAGTAGTTCAACAAACCAAAACTGATACTGCTACACATTCTGTAAATATAAATCAAGGTGCGGCAAATTTCTCTTTAATTATGAGCAAATCAATCACACCTTCAAATTCATCAAACAAAATTCTTGTTCAATTCAGTATTTCAGGTAACGTAGAAGCTAACGGTGCGCACGTTGATTTTGTGTTAAGAAAAACAGTTGGTAGCACAGTTACGCATCCAATTTTAGGAGACAGTGCAAGCGGTTATACTTCAATAACAACTGGTTTTAGAAGTGGAGGAGGAAATCAACATAATGTCGGACAATGTATTTATCAATTTTTAGATGATGCTGGAACAACATCTGCTATAACTTACGGTGTCGCAGTCGCTACAGAGGGAGCATCAACTTATAGGGTAAATGCAAGTGGTGGAGATTTAAGCAGTCAAACTTGGTCATCAAGACAGGCCAGTACTATAGTATTAATGGAGGTTTCAGCATGATTTTAGATCACGATGCAATAAAAAAAGCATATCCCAACGCTACAAAAATTGATGATAGCGAAGGTGTTTTTGATATTACAGGCAAGGAAATAGTAATTGATAATAGTCTTGTTACTGCCGCAAGAACAACTTTAAATAATGAAGCTTCTACAACTCTTTACCAACGTCAAAGAACAGGGATTGATGGAACAACAGACACCATATATCCAGATTTAGGAGAACAATTTGACCTATTATTCAAAGACATACAGAATGGCACTTTGACAACTTCGGGAGGATTTTTTACTGCTATAAAAGCCGTAAAAGACAAATATCCAAAACCAAGTTAAAATTAAAATAAATTATTTTTTTTATGGCAATTTCTTGTACGTGGGAAATCAATGGCACTTGTTCAAAAAGAGACATTGCTGATGGTTACTATACTAATGTCGTCTATCGCGTGAAAGGCATGGACGGCACAGAAGAAAAGGCAAGGCGTACAGGCGAAATTGTTTTTACAAAACCTGAATCGTTACCTTCAGATTTCATAGCTTTTGACACTTCAAAAAAAACACCTGATGAATCAACAATGCTTACATGGGTAAAAGATTCACTTGGTTCAACTGAAGTTGCGGCTATCGAAGCATCTTTAAAGGCAGAAATTGATTTAATAAACACACCAGTACAAACAACAGGAGTTGCATTTTAATTATGGCTAAAACAAACGAAGAGCTTGAACAAGAAATGCAGATAATGATAAAAAACATTGATCAAGCAAAAAAAGTACATGAACAATGTACAACAAGACTTATTCAAATTCAGGCAATTTTACAGGATAGAGCTAGTCAAGTTGAAGTAGAAAAAACAAAAGTTGAAGAAACTTCTGACTAATTTACCTTTTCTATTTGTCTTGTCATCATTCCAAGAGTTACATATAATGGCGCCAATGCACAGATTCCGCAGAAGGTTATAATTGTAACAGGCACTAATGCTTTCAAAAATGCTTCTCGAATCATGGCTCGTATTTCACAGATATTATCTATTTTAAGTTTTATCATCAGCGCGTCAATGTTGGGCGCAGGGGTTTACGGCTACATGATGGTTACGAGTGATGATTTTAAAGAAAAAATGATTCAACAAGTTATTGATAAAATAACTTTACCAGAAGTTCCAAAACTACCAAAATCAACAGGCAACGTAATTCCATTTTAAATGGTTGACAACCTTATTTAATTATATTATAATTGGAATGTAAGAAACCAAGGAAACCAAAATGACTAAGACAATCACTTTCGAGACTTGTAAAGTTGATACAAGAAGAATGAACAATATGACATGGATTCTTTTAGAGCAAGAAACTTTTACACATAAAGGAAACGAAAGAACAAGATTTTTACTTAGAAAACCAAGAGGAAAAGTTGAATATCGCGGCGTTAGATATGAAAATGGCGATGTCTGGATATGTAGATAGGGTCTAATAAATAACCCTTTTTTTTTATGGAAATACCAGAAATAAATATTCCGAACATACATATTCCAGAACCTATCCATATTGAACCGCCTATCGTCCTTGATACGCCTGTTTCTATTGATATGGGCGTTCCTGTCATTGATGCACCTTGCGCTGTTGTACGCGATTCTCTGACGGGTGGTAAAGATCATTTCAACAACGACCCCGATGGAAATGTTGCTTTATGCGATCACACGGCGCCATTTTATTTTGCGCCTGATTATTCGCCATCAGCAAAAATAATTACACCGAAACAGAACACCAAAACAGAAGCGCCAGAAATACCAGAAGTAAAAACGCCAGATATTCCAAAAACAAAAGAAAATAATGATAATAATGTAATCGAAGAAAAAGAAATTGATTGCCCTGCGAAAGACCAACAATTCAGGCTAAACGATGTAAGAAATGCAGAAGCGCAAGAAAAGGTTGTCGGTTTTGAAGTGATAGACGGAAAATGTGTTGAGATATGGGCGAAAACTGATTTTGTCGATAAATACCTTCCATCGTCATCTGTGGTCGCCACGACCCTAGTGGTAACAATTGTCGCAACATCCGCCGCAACTGCTACGCCTTTTTTGACTAGACTTCTTAAGCCAATATTCAAACAGATAATAAATCGTGCAAAAAAACTTATTGGCAAAAAGTCAGGTACAAAATTTAGTTCTTCTTCTCGTTTGAAGAAACAGAAACTTCTTTCAAAGAATGTTGATGATTAATCAAAGTATTACTTGGATTTGTCAATTGGACATCTTCGCATAATTTATAATATTTTGACGATTTTTTGAAATTATAACCCTTTGATAAAAGTTCGCCGCACGTTTTTAAACGTCCGAGTTCTAGCGCATACATATTGTCATTTAATCTTGCCTGAATTAAATCTGATTGTCTTTGTTGCGCTTCGCGGCATAACCGCACCGCTTTTCGATCTAGTGAAATATTCCAAGATAAACTGATTCCCGGCGAAATATTATATGTATCTTTTTGCGCTGTTCTTATTGTTTTATATCCGATTATTTGGCCGGGGTTGTCGGGGTCGCCATCGCCTATCGTTACGCCGTTTGCATCTGTCGCGCCTTCAGTATCCTTTACTGAATATATGGGGTCAAGATAAAAATCTTGATAAGGTTTTGTAAATGAAGCCGATGAAGTTACAAAAGGTTGGATGACTAAAGTATCAGATTGACAGACAACTGTATTTAATCCGACTTGATTTTGAAATTGTCTTGTCGGCATATTCATTACCCCTAAATTTGTGACCGAACCACTAGAATTTGATACTGGATTATTTGTCATATTGGTATTAGCGTAACTTGGAAACTGAACAGAAAAAAATAATATTGCGCCTGCTATTTTAAATTTTTTTATCATTGCGTAAACGTGGACGTTGATTCAGTTACAGATTGGACTTCAATGGTGCGATCTATATGGACATAAGAATTTAGCCCCGGCCCAATATACGATTCGTGAAATTGCGTTGCCGCCCCTGCCGTTGATTGCTTCCATTGTGGTTTTGTAGTCAAATTAATTCCTGTTGTTGTTGATGTTACGCCGTTAATTGTTTGTGTTGCCCCTGCAATCGCTTCAGGGCTGATTGTACCGCCTGCCGTGACCGCTTCGATGTTAGAACCCCCAGATGTATATTGATACCCCGTAGAATAAGAATATGACTGAATAATTTCTCGCGTACTTTGAGAACTGGTCGTTCGAGATATAGAACTTCCGGCTGAAAAATTTGGAATAACAGGAATAGCAAAACAGGGCGAACTGGTTAATAAAAAAAGGCTTATAAATAAGCGCCGCATTATTCGATTTCGATTGAACTTGTAATTGAACCTGTTACGCTTGAACCCGCCGCACCGGGGCTTAATGTTATAGTTCCGCCTGCAACTGAAGTTATACCTATTGATTGTCCTGAACTAGACCCGCCTGAATATGTGATTGTGTCGCCTGTTACTGGTAAAGAAGAAACAACGCCAGAAGAAACACTTGCTGTTGTTACTACCGCATCCCCTTGAATAAATGATTCTGAAAAACTTGTTGCGGCGCCGGCTGTAGTTTGGGTGTAAGACCCTGTTCCGTGTGTAGCGGCCACGCCTGTCAATACTGAACTATTGTCTAATGCGGGCGAATCTAAATGCCCCATTGTTCCCGCGGTAATTCCTGTCGAACTCATTGAATAGGTTGAACCAATCCGTTTTGCCTGCGAATAGCTACCATCAACAACACCCTGAGCCGATGCCGTTATTTTGTGGACATAGCCCGCCTGCAATGGCAAAGGAAGCAAAAATAAAATAGGAAGTAATTTTTTCATTTGATACCTACTTTCGAGTTTTTATTGTCTACTATATTAACTTTACCCTGTAACTTTTTTTTGTCATTATTCTTACTTTTCAAGTCAACCCCAAATTGCGTAAGGACGCCCGAAAGCAAGCCTGCGGCAAAGGTCGTATCAATTTGCCTGACGGGATTAGGGTTGTAGTATGACCAAGAAATGACGGCCAAAGACCAACCAAGAACGATAAGTTGAACGAAAGTTGCAACAATATTCGGCCTTTGTTTTTCTTCTTCTAATTCTTCCATAGTGTGGCCTTTTTGCTAAAACTAGCAAACTTGACTAGAGTTGGAAAGAATATATTACAAAAAATGATTCGATTTATCAAGCCAATACTGAAGTTCTTCGTCAAATCCAATGCGATAAAATCCTTAGTAATTTCGCTCTTAGAGGATTACGCAAAATCCACAGAAACTGACATTGATGACGAAATCGTTAAGTTAGTTAAAGAAAAGTTGTGGCCTGTAACATAACTTTAAGTTATGGTTGGCGTAAGGCGTCAGGTGGTCGATGCCTTCTCTGCAAAAAATGGGCTTACTAATTCCCCAAAAGTAAGCCTATTTTCAATATAAGGAGGTCAGCTTGCTATGGCTTGGGATGATTGGCTTACCATAACAGAAACGCTTGAAGATCAACTTTATCTTGAGATTCAGGCGCGGATGTTAGGAGAGATAACTGACTTTGAATATTTGCTTGATATAGCTGTAAATTATCAGCGGCAAAATTGGCAAAAAGACGAGATCATCAAAAATTGCATTGCAAAAATTGGCGATCTCGAAACAGAACTAATTAAAGTAAGTCTTAAAAAAGAAAAGGAAGAAGATAAATCGAAAATTAAAAAGGTATTTCGTCAACCTCTTTAGGCTCAATAAAGTTTAGATTTATATTGCCAAAAATTCCATATCTGCCTTCTTTGGCTTTTGCGTTGATATAAATACCATCGACTTCGACTTCTTCTTTTTTTGAATAATCCCAAACTTTACCTTTCTTTTGTTTAGTATCTACCATTTTCATAACTTCTTCGCAAAAGGCGGAAACAGATTCAGAGGGAATAAACATAGAAAATTTTTGTGGAAATCTATCTTGATCTTCATATTCGTTTTCACTTGTTGAAAACTTGATTGGATAGGGCATCGCGGCTTTAAATGATTCAGGCATGATTAAAAAAATTTGTTAAAAGTTGATCGAATAATTGTGTAAGCGAAATTTTGTTTTTCGCGCAGTATTTACGAATTAGGGTGGCTTGCGTATCATCGGTTCTGAAATAAAATTTGTTGCGGTTGTAATAAGAATTGCGGCGAGATCGAAGTTGCGCAATAACTTCTTCGCCTGATTGTGTGGCCTGTTCTTCGGTCATTAATCATCTTTATACTTTTCAACAGCTTGGCGCAAAAATCTGCCGTGTTCAGATAATGTAATATTTTCAGGACGTACTTGTTTAACTTTTAATTTGAAATGTTCTTTAAAGTCTTTCAAGATTTGTTCTTGATGACCTGAATTTCGTATGTCATCACAAATCAAATCTCTTGCTTCAGGATTTATTGCTTTTGGTATCAAATAATCTTTGTCAGGTTCTTGATTCGGTTTTGTCGGTGTTCTTACAACATCGTTACTTTCTGTTTTTGATTTTTCTATAAGTTTGTACCCAAGCGCTTTTGCTTCTTCTTCTTCTTCTTTCTTAGCTTGTTTTACTTCAAGACCCGCCCATAATTCAAAGGCATCGCCGAAAGAGTAACAGGCGCAAGCGCAAAGACATCTTCGATGCGCTTTTTGTATGTCATTAGTAGAGATTGACCCGTATTCGATAGCTTTGTTTCCGTAGCCTGTAACCGCATAAGGGTAAAAGGGCAATTGTATTCCTGTTTCAATGTTTTTAAAATAGCCCATCAAATAACCAGTATTGTCGGGAGCCATCCAAACAAGTTGGCCGTTTGGGTCAGGTTCTAAAGCAAAGAACCAGTTTGGCGCGTGTTCTCTAATTCTTTGCGCTGTCTTAGCCCAAGAGCAATAAGGAACTTTGCCTTTGTAATAAATATCGTCTTCTGTAATAAGACCGCCCAGATTTGGGATTTCGATTGGTTTTGTTTGGTTTTCCATAATCCGTAAATAATTTTAAAGAAGCAAAGGCTCTTTGTAACGGCAGAGGTCAAAAGACTATACTTACAACTTCCTTTGCTTCAATGTCAGCAAGCAACTGACTCTTTTAGTCTACCAATTTATTCAGGTTTGTCAAAAGTTTTTATATTTATATTTGCGCCAATGTGTTCAAATCGTTTTGCATAGCGTTTTAAAGCCTGCAAACAAACAACAAGAGAATCATCAGCAAGAACAGTTCCGCCAGATGTTACAGATAGGGCATCAAGAGTACTGCGCGTTAATTTATCAACATCCCCTGTTATTTTGCTAGTGCAGAAAAAAGGCGCGCTATTTTTTAATATTTCTGCATTTTTACCCGTTCCAAAATGGCTTTTAGGGCGCGGCATTATAAATTCAATAGAAACTTGCACGGGTTCATTAAACGGGTTGCCTGCAAACGCTTCAAGCGCCGCGTGAATAATATCCTGACGCCACGGCTTAACCCTTTTGCTTGATTCCATTAATCCGCCATATCTTGTCAAAGTTTTTGAACCCTGCGGCGCGGGTAAACCTACAACACGAAATTCAAGTTCTTTCATTTTCAATCAAAAATTTTTGTTCAAAAGTTTTAACAAATTTATAAACTGAAGGAAGATTTTCAGAAGGGATAAAACCCCATACGCCTTGTTTTTGTAAACTTCGATCAACTTGTAAGAAAGTCTTAAATTTTTTATATTCATCAATTAATTCTTTTATTTCTTCATCATTCATTTAAAATCCTCCTTGTTCAGAATCAAATCTTTTCCACGCCTGCGACCAAGCATAAGCGCAATCAATCGTATGTTGATCTTCGCCAACAATACATCTATTCGGTCTAGCCCAAATTGTTTTGCATACATCAGGAATGATTTTGTGATGTTCAGCAAGCGCTTCAAGATAGCTTCCCATTTGCGCATCTGTTGAATAAGGCTTGGCGTACTTCTGCGATTGTGTTTTTAAATCAATCAACATAAGTTTTTGAGATTTATTATCGTAGCCCAGAAGATCAAGTTGACCGCCGACAGATTTTTCAAGATCGCAAAGCATATATTCAACCGCCCACGGCTCGAAATCTTCCCACAGTTCCAAATCCATCAAAGGTTTAATCCAATCTTCATAATCGCCCATTTCGATTTTATCGTTGCCTAGCATCCGCTGTTGCAAAGCATAATGCGCTGTTTCGCCCCGTGGTTGCCATTTATGGCGATAGCGTTCAATGTTTTCTAATTGTTCAGGCGTTTTTGTATTACAAACTTGAGTTGTTGAAAATGCAAGCTGTTCGCCCGTGGGTTCCCAAATGTATTTGTGGGTTTTTTCTATCCTTGCGATAGGTAGCGGCGGAAGTAATTTTTTCATGCCACCGACATCCCGCAAGGCGTCACAAAATAGATTCTTGCTGTTCGGCCACTTCGCGTAGGGCGTCTT
>Ga0160423_10001358_pt1 | contig 20518 bp, 15 predicted proteins | sample CRUFie14St8metaG_FD_108191 | JGI IMG/M metagenome (GOLD analysis project Ga0160423, IMG submission 108191) | Marine microbial communities from the Costa Rica Dome - CRUD Field 142mm St8 metaG | ecosystem: Environmental > Aquatic > Marine > Oceanic > Photic zone | place: Costa Rica: the Eastern... | reverse complement strand
TCGGCATGTTCGAGGAAATGTCCGGCCGTGGCCTCAGTTCTGAATTCCTCCTTGGAAATAAAGTAGTAGTCCCGAGCATGCACCTCCCCGTTCCGTGCCTCACGAGTCGTGCAGGATATCGAATAGTGAGCTTCTCCATCCCTTGCCAGTCGCCGACAGAGAGTTGTCTTGCCTGATCCAGAGGGGCCCGAGACAAGGAGGAGGACGCCTGTGCGCTGGGACATTCCTGACTGTCAAAGAAAACACTCAAGGATGCAAGAGCAGCTATGATCTACGGCTGATTTTGAGAGATTGTATGGTAGTAAAGAGCAGCAGTCAGGATGTTGCGATCTTTGCTCTCAGGAGGGTCATGGATGCCATCAGGCAGTATGTAGTTATGGCGGACGCCTCGGAATCAACCGTCTTGCCAGAGTAGTCTATGTCAGATGCAATAAAGTTATATGTGGTGTGCGGTCCCCCGGCTGGTGGAAAAACCTGCTACGGGAAGCAACTGGCTTTCCGACTTGGCGCGGTGCTTGTCGACAGCGATATTGCCACCGAGCCAGTGGTCCAAGCCGGAATGGAGGCGGCAGGACTCTCTCCTGATGATCGAGATTCAGCTCGTTACAAGGACCTCTTCCGTGATCCGGTCTACGAGTCGCTCTTCCGATTGGCGGAAGTGAACCTTGTCAGCCTTCCGGTAGTCCTGGTTGCACCTTTCACGCGGGAGTCTCAGGACAAGGATTGGCCTGTCAGGCTCAAAAACAGGTTCAGGGTGCCGGTAGAGATACATTTTGTAACCTGCCAGCCAGAAATCAGGCTGGAGCGCATGAGGAACCGGGGAGAGGCCAGAGACGCTGCGAAGTTAAATAACTGGAGTTCCCATTTAGCCAGCGTTGCGAGTGAGCTGCCACCATTTGATCATGTTCTCGTGGCAACTTGTCAGGAGGGTTCTGGCGAAGAAGGGTAGCTCGAACGATTGGTTCTGCGAGCTGTCGGCCTTCAGGAGTCCTCCTTTTCAATGTCCCCGTAGGATCGATCGAAGTGGACATAACCTCCATCAATATGATGAATCTGCCCGGTCGTATGGCCCGAGCAGGAGGAGGCGAGGAAGACGATGGCATTCCCCATCTCTTCTGCGCTGGTCATACGCCCACCGAGAGGAATACGGGCCCGGATCGATTCGAGTGTCTGCTCCGGATTTTCAACCGTCCTGATCCAGGAATCGTACATTGGAGTCCACACTTCAGCAGGAACAACGGTGTTCACCCGGATCCCGTATTCAGCGAGGTCTACCGCCCATTCCCGGGTAAGGCCGTGGATAGCTCCTTTGGAGGCAGCATACCCCGAGGTGCCTCCCTGACCAGTGACTGCAAGCTTGGAGGAGACGTTGATGATGAAGCCGTTGCTTGAAATCAGTGATTCGAGGGCAAAATGAGTGAGGTTGTAGAGATGAAAGAGGTTCCGCTCCAGTGAGGCAATAAATGCCTCGGGGCCGGCCTTCAGGCCCACTCCATCGTTGACGCCAGCGTTGTGAACAATGCCGTCAATCCGGCCGAAGAAGTCGATGGTTGCTTCCACGGCTGACTGGCAGGCCTTTGTGTCGGTCAGCTCGGTCTCAATCATGAGGCCCCGGGGTGAGTTTGCCCCGATCCGCTTAAGGAGAGCAGAACCGGCGTCCGGGCTGCGCCCAACAATGACGGGGATCGCTCCTTCCCGTGCAAAAGTCTCGACCGCGGCAGCACCGATGCCCTTGGCACCTCCGGTAACGATGACTACTTTGTCCTTTAGTTTCAGGTCCATTTCTTACTCAGGTGGCAGGGAATCTTGCGAGGGTGTCGGGTTTCATCTCGATGGAAAACCCCGGATCCATGGGTGCCTGGTATCGTCCATCTTTTAGTATGCAGGGAGTGACAAAGTGCTCGTGCAGATGGTCTACATACTCAGCGACCTTTCCTTCCCATGATCCCGAGATGCATAGGTAATCGATCATGGACAGATGTTGCACGTATTCGCAGAGGCCCACTCCTCCGGCATGAGGCATATCGGTTTCCCAAACTTTGCGGCCATGAGCATGATGGCGAGGTTTTCGTTCAACCCTCCCACTCGGGTGGCATCAATCTGAACTACGTCGATGGCATCTGCCTGCAGGAATTGCTTGAAGATAATCCGGTTTTGACAGCACTCGCCAGTGGCCACCTTGATAGGGTGGATTCCTTCGCGAACCTGCCGGTGCCCGAGAATATCATCCGGCGAGGTCGGTTCCTCGAGAAACCAGAGATCAAACTCTGCAAGTGACTTCATCCACTCCACAGCCTCAGAAGGCTCCCACACCTGATTGGCATCCACCATGAGGGTGATGTTATTACCAACAACCTCGCGGACAGTTCTGAGGCGGCGGACATCGTCTTCAAGGTCCCGGCCAACCTTGAGCTTGAGATGTGTCCACCCGGCCTCGACGGCCTCTCTACAAAGGCTGCGAAGTTTATCATCTGAGTAGCCCAGCCATCCTGCAGAGGTCGTATACGCTGGATAGCCCCGGGCGAGGAGAAGCTGGAGACGTTCATCACGATCCTCCCGGGTTTTTTCCAGAATGTCATATGCTTCTTGCGGGGTGAGTGCGTTGGTAAGATACCTGAAATCGAGACAGCGGACGATTTCCTCCGAGGTCATTTCATTCACAAGCTGCCATACGGGCTTGCCTGCGTCACGGGCCCAGAGGTCCCACACTGCGTTGACCACTGCGCCGGTAGCGAGGTGAATGACTCCCTTATCGGGGCCCACCCATCGCAACTGGGAGTCGCCGGTGACGTGGCGCCAGAATGCCCCCATGTCTGACACGATTTCCTTGAGCGAGCAGCCTACAACCAGTGGAGCGAGCGACTTGATGGCCGCGACACACAGTTCATTGCCTCGACCGAGGGTGAAAGTCAGCCCATGGCCTTCATGATCCCCATCGGTCTCGAGAATGACATAGGCCGCGGAGTAGTCGGGATCCGGATTCATCGCGTCGGACCCGTCCAGCTGAGCAGACGTGTCGAAGCGCGTATCGTGAGTCCTTAAGCCGGTGATTCTCAAGTTTGCAGGAGGATAAGCTCTATAGTTCCCTCGTCGCGACCTGCCTCTGGACTCCGAGACCGTCAATCCCGAGTTCAAAGACGTCTCCCTCTTCTACGAAGCGAGGAGGGTCAAAGCCGATGCCGACCCCTGCAGGTGTTCCCGTTGAGATGACATCCCCTGGTAGCAAGGACATGAATTTACTCACGTAGGCAACAAGGTGGGGAATCGGGAAGATCAGGTCACTGGTGTTGCTGTCCTGAAGGGTCTCCCCATTGCGCTCGAGCCAGAGTTGCAGATTGCCCGGATCGGGCACCTCGTCGGTGGTCGCAAGAAATGGGCCAAAAGGGGCAAAGGTATCTGCTGACTTTCCCTTAACCCATTGGCCTGTACCCTCGAGCTGCCACTCTCGTTCGGAATAGTCATTGTGAACGGCAAATCCTGCAATGTAGTCGAGTGCGTCACTTTCTTTCACATATTTGGCGTGTTTGCCGATGACGAATGCGAGTTCAACTTCCCAGTCCGTTTTTACGGAGTCTTTTGGGATCACAAGATTGTCGTATGGGCCGGACCATGCCGAGGTCGCTTTAGAGAAGAGGACGGGTTCGGCAGGCGGTTCGAGTCCGCCCTCCGCAGCGTGCGCAGCGTAATTCAGGCCGATACATATAATTTTCGAGGGGCGTGCAATGGCGGGCGCGAGGGTCACTTCGGAAGCCTTGACCTTTGGGGCGGTATCTTTCTGCTCCTCCAGCCATACCCGGAGACGAGTGAGCCCATCATGGCCGAAGAACGCTTCATTCCAGTCTTCACCAAAACCAGAGGCGTCGAGAATAGTTTCTCCATCGAGGAAGAGACCGGGAGTAGGAGAGCCATTCTTTAGGAATCGAGTAAGTTTCATTGCAGGGTGGGAGTTGTATTTGCTCTATGCGTTTTGAGGTTGAGGAGTCTAGCGGAGATTCGTTACTCCGCCATCGATTTCGAAGGCGCTGCCGGTAATGAACCCGGCTTTATCGGATGAGAGGTAGCCGACCATTCCAGCAATTTCTTCAGGAGTACCCATTCGGCCGATAGGCTGCCACTCACTCAGCATTTTGAACATTTCCGGTCGTTGTTCTTCAGGATAGTTCTTTGCGAGATACCCGTCGACAAAAGGAGTATGAACTCTCCCCGGGCATACACAGTTCGAGCGGATACCTTGATCGATGTAGTCGCGGGCAATTGACATCGTCATGCTGAGAACCGCTCCCTTCGACATGGAATATGCGAACCGCTCAGAGATTCCCAGATACGAGGCCACGGAGGCAAGGTTCACTACGCATCCTCCTCCGGCTTTGACCATTTTTGGTATGGCAAAGTGAAGACAGTGATACATCCCTTTCACATTGACCTCATAAATCCGGTCCATTTCCTCCGGGGAGCACTCTTCTACATTTCCGACTGAGGCGACACCGGCGTTGTTGACGAGAACCCGAGGAGGATCGAACTGTTCGAATGCATTACGAACTGACTCTGTCTGTGAGATGTCGCAAGGAATGACCCGGGCGGCTCCTCCGGCGTTCGCAATCAGGGCAGAGCTTTCCTCGCCGGCGGCCTCATCGACCTCGAGAATGATAATTTCGTGGCCCTGACCACTGAGTTCCAAGGCGATGGCACGGCCAATTCCAGAACCGGCCCCAGTGACGACTGCGATACTCATGGAGCGAGACAATATCGAAACAGCCCTCAGGCCAAGGGGTTTTCCATATTGCCATGGAGAAGGGCTTTCAGAATAGGGGTTATTGCAGGACGGGTCATTCAAAGGGCTTAACTACAAGGCCGCCAGTGAGGGAGAGGCCATAGCCGGGGAGAAGAGCGTCTCGAGTATTGCCCCCGCGGCTTAACCGGATAATGACTAAAGCCCAAATCCTGTGCCGGGCAGGAAGCGGTAGTAGACCTCCAGCATCAGAGTGGCAAGGGCCGTATGGTAAACTGGATCGTTCTTGTTACCCGGTCCGGGATTTGGAGGAGAGCGGAAGTGGCCATCTCCCTGTTGCCCACTTAAAAGGGTGTCGCGGAACTTGTCGTTGTAGTCGAGCCAGCTCTTGCCTCCCTGATTAATAGCGGCCTGACTCACGTAGTAGTGTTCGTAAAGGTTACAGGGTCCTCCGTTGTAGCTTATTTTGGCATGGCGGTCGATGTAGTCCATCCCCTTGCGAGCCGCTCGATTGCTGGTTCCCTTGTGCTGTTGGAAGCAGAGCACCCCGGCTCCGGTGAGGGTAAAGTGCCCGCCTCCGACGGGACTCGTTCCCGTATAGCCGAAACCGCCATTGCTGTTCTGGCGACCCTCACAGTATGTAAGAGCCTTGCTGATACACTGCGGCATGTTCCGGAAGTTGAGTCGGGTGTGGTAGCCAGCTTTGAGAGCCTGCATCTGCCATGCGGTGATAGACATATCTCCCCCCCGACCACCTTCGTCAAAGTTGTAGTCCCATCCTCCGGACGGATTCTGATTGTCAATGATCCACTGCACTCCCAGTTGAACAGATTCTTTCAGGTTGGGAATATTCAGCCCTAAAACTCGACAGAACATATAGGCTTCGGCCAGAGCGTAGGTTGCTATGCCGTGTTCATAGACCCAGTGCCTGTCTCCACGGGTAGTGCAAAGGCGGCCCTTGTTCTTTACGCTGTTTTCGATGAGATACACCATTCCATTGGTGACAGCTTCTCCGAATTCCTCGGAGAGTGGTGTCTCGCAGTGACCAAGATAGGCGAGCAGAACCAGGCCGGTCTGTGCGACCTGATGGCTTCCGCCCCATGACCCATCGCGCCTTTGGACGGTCTTGAACCAACGCAGAGCCTTCATTACGGCCTCTTCGCAGGCTTCCGTGCCTCCACTCTGTTTCAGTCGGCGCATCCGATCTTCAGCAGAGCAGCGCTTTCGCATGGCTGCAGGGATCTTCCCAAATCCACCACCGCCGCCGTTGCCACCGTTGCCCCATCCTTGCCCTATATCGTCCCTGAAGCCAAAGGTGAGAGCGGGGATAGCCTCTACTTCAGGAACGGGCACCGCAAAGTTAGTGGGGTTCGCCGAAGCCATGACCTTGGCCATTGCGGAGGATGGAGCATTGGGCTTTGGGGTGACTTCTCTGGTAATCCTTTTCTCCTGAAGAGGATCGTCCTCTTCAGAGCCCGCACTATAAGCAACGATCGTCGGCGAGTTGATGGCCAGCGATGGGAGAAGGATGAAAAAGAGAATGAGGATGACGAGAACGATCGATAGTACGGCAATAACCAGACTGGTAATGACAGATGCCCTGCGCTGAGCATCCAGATTAGACTGGGCTTCAGGACTGAGTCGGGCGTGAATGCTCATGGCGAAAAGGGATTATTCCCGGTGCGGAATAGTCTATGAAAGCCTCAATGTGGGCTGCCTTTCAAGGGTAGAACGTATGAAAGCCGCCTCATATTAGCACGGAAGGGTAACTTAGAGGCGAGACGGCCGGCATTCGGGGGAGTATTTTGACGTATCGTCAGGCAATGATCGGCTTGATCACCCGCCCCGCGACATCTGTCAGTCGGAATCTACGACCGCTGTGCTTGAAGGTGAGCTTCTTGTGATCAAGTCCAAGGAGATGGAGGATGGTTGCGTGTAGATCGTGAATCTCAACTTTGTCAGTCGCAGCACGGTGACCGATTTCATCGGTTTCCCCATAGGACGTTCCACCCTTTACTCCACCCCCAGCAAACCAGTAGCAACCGGCATGGGGATTGTGGTCCCTTCCTGGCTTGTTACTTTTCTGTGCCACCGGCAGGCGTCCGAACTCGCCGCCCCAGATGACGAGGGTTTCGTCAAGAAGGCCACGTTCCTCAAGATCCTGAAGCAGTCCGGCAATCGGGCGGTCCGTCTCGCCCGCGAACCCGGCATGATTTCCCGCGATATCGTTGTGGCCATCCCAGCTGCGCTGGTTTTCCATCCCTCCAGAGTAGATCTGCACGTAGCGCACACCCCGTTCAACCATCCGCCGAGCCATGAGACACTGGCGGGCAAAATGGCTGCACTGTCCATCATCAAGGCCGTAGAGCTTTTGAATATGATCCGGTTCAGCGTCGACGTTGACGCACTCTGGGGCCTCCTGCTGCATCCGGTATGCGAGTTCGAAGCTTTTGATACGGGCGGTAAGCTCTCGGTCTGCATCGACACGGTTGAGGTGCTCGCGGTTAATCTGGTCAAGGAGCTGGAGTTGGGCAAGTTGCTGAGGCTGACTGAGGCCTGCAACTCGCTTCAGATTAGGTATGGGGTCACCCTTGGTGTTGATCCATGTCCCTTGAAAGGATCCTGGGAGAAATCCGTTTCCCCAGTTAGAAGCATGGCCCTTGGGCAGGCCTCGCCCTTTTGGATCGCTCATGACCATGAAGGCCGGAAGGTTTTCATTCTCGGTGCCTAATCCATAAGAAACCCAGCTTCCTACACAGGGATGGCCCATGCGTGTGACGCCGGTATTGGCCATGAAAAGAGCCGGGCTATGGTTGTTGGATTGGGTGTGGAAGGACTTCACAAACGCCATTTTGTCCACGTGCTTTGAAAGGTGCGGAAAAATGGATGAGGCCCAGGCGCCACTTTGACCGTGCTGCTTGAACTCGAAGGGGGATTTCATCAGGGGGCCGACCGCGTTTGCGAAAAATCCGGTAGTGGGATCAAAGCCCTCAAGCTTCTGACCATCCTGGGTCGTGAGCTCGGGTTTATAATCCCATGTATCCAGGTGAGAGGGCCCTCCGTTGATGAAGAGCCAGATTACGTGCTTGGCCTTCCCCTCAAAATGCGGTTTTCGCGCTTCAAGCGGATTTTCTCCAAGTGGGACTGTGGCATGCCCCTGCTCGTGAAGTAACGATGCCAGAGCGAGGGCGCCCAGCCCTCCTCCCGCTTTACTGAGTAATTCTCTGCGGGTCCAAGCGGTCTCAATACTGGTTTCGTTCATATCTTACTCCACGTAGATCATTTCGTTAGAGGCGAGCAGGGCGTGACAGAGATCTATCATAGCGGGCTCCTCCCTGCCTCCATAGCTTGCGGTTTGTTCTCGGAGGAATTGCTTTAGTTGTGCTCTCCGCTCTGGAGATGGCAGGGCACCGTGTGCCCGGTAAACAGCACTCCCAACCGGGTCACTACTTCCGAGAACTTTTTTTGCGAAGTGAGCTGCCATTTCACGGATTTCGGGACTGTTCATAAAGACGAGTGCCTGCGAGGGAGTAGTTGTAATGGCACGTCGACCCTGACTCGTCATGGTGTCCGGCCAGTCAAACAGCTGCATCATGGGAATCAATTTACTGCGCTTGACGGAAAAGTAGATGCTGCGGCGTTTCATGCCTTGATCCAGAGTGCCAGCTCCATACATCCGGCGGTCTATCATCCCGCTAACGGCCAGGGCGTTGTCTCGGAGCACCTCTGCCTCGAGGCGGCGGGGACTGCGCTTCCACCAATAACTGTTAGAGGGGTCCACTGCCTTATTAGCCTCACTCTCTGTAGAGCCCATCTGATACGCGGCGGTCATCATGATCTTCTTGTGGAGTCGTTTGAGTGTCCAGCCGTTCTCGATGAGATCATGTGCGAGATAATCCAGAAGAGCTGGGTGAGTAGGCTTGCTTCCCTGAAAGCCAAAGTCGTTTACGGATTCTACGATGCCTCGTCCAAAATGATGATACCAGAGCCGGTTCACAATGACCCTCGCAAGAAGGTGCCCAGCCCCATGATCTACGTCGGTGATCCATTTCGCTACCCTGCTTCGCTTCATTGAAGTCCGGGATCCGGGAGGCCGTTTTACGGCCCAGTAGTCGGCAGTTTTATGGTTCCGGGTGAGAACCTCGAGAAAGCCGACTGGAGCTATCCCATTTTTTTGGGCAGGATCTCCGCGGACCAGATAGTAGCTTTCCTGATAGAAATCAGGCACTTTTCCACTATTAGTGTGATGTCGCATCGGCTTCAGACCTTCCGTGCATATCATCACCTTTTCCTTTTTACCTACGGGCCGAGTCGATTCGAGAGCTGTGACTCGGCTCTGGATGCTGGCCCAGTCAGGGTCCAGCTGGAGATAAAGCTCAAGCATTCGCTGTTGGTCTGCCTTCTGCTCTGCTCTTTCGGAAGCTCTACCAAGAGTGAGTAGTTCCTTTCGGGCGTTCTTTTGTGGATCCTGGTCCCCTTCCACCAGTGGAAGGTGAGCCGGGGGTCGGGCACTAACTGAAATTCTGAGCCGCCCGATGGCGTGTTGACTATTGAGCTCGAAGTGCAGTTTAAGGGAGAGTCGCCTCCCAGGACCTTTGGTGAGATCCGGGTTACTGATCTCAAAGACGGTAGCATGATCCTTTCCGAATTGGGGATCGATCGCCCAGCCGGTTTTGCTGTTTCCATCAATGATACGGTCGACATGAAGCTGGGAGCTCTGGTTGAAGGTGGCGCGTGGGTCCGTGAGTTCAAGAGTTTGGCTGCCTGCCGTCACCTCAAGATTTGAAAGCCCAATATTTCCATTGCTTGCGCGGCCCGGCCCTCCTCGCTTCATTGAGGGATGACTCAGGGCCTCGATTCTCAGAGCTCGGATCTGCTCGATGGGGGAGGTGGCTACGAAGGTATAGACATCAGAGGATGGGTTAGGGCCACTAGCGAGATAGGAGCCGTCTTTCAGGCGCTGGAAGGTAGCACCTCCTTTCGAAACGAGGGGCTCTGCAATTAGTGTAGACCATGATGAATCCTCCTTCTCAATTTGTTGAGAAAGATTTTTTCTCAGCCACGCGTCGAGCCTCTTCGGTGCTTTTTCTCTTCTGAAGAGATTCGCTTCATCGTCCAGTTCAGCCATGGCAAGATTGAACGCCTTCATTGCTTCTCCGGTCGGCTTGCTGGTCTCGAGGTCGACTTCGGTTCGGACAGTTTGTGTGAACGCACTGAGCAGCTCGTAGTAATCTTTCGTGGGAATTGGATCATACTTGTGATCATGGCATCGGGCGCATCCAACCGTGGTTGCAAGCATGGCGGATCCCATCGTTGCAATCATGTCATCGGTAGCATCGAATCGAATACGCTCAGCCTCGCTCAGGGTTATCTGGGTCGGATAAACTCCGGCCCCCAGAAACCCTGTCGCAGCGAGCGCTTCGGGATTGTCGGGCTCCAGTTCGTCTCCTGCGATCTGCCATTGAACAAAAGTATTGTACGGCATGTCAGAGTTCAGGGCTCGGATCACAAAGTCGCGGAAATGAAACGCGTATTTGCGATCGTAGTCATGCTCGAAACCGTGGCTCTCTGCGAATCTCGCGACATCCAGCCAGTGTCTTGCCCAGCGTTCGCCGTAGCCAGGGCGATTGAGGAGCCTTGTGATAAGCTTTTCGTATGCTTCCGGGTCCTTGTTATCGACAAAGGAGTCAATTTCCTCGGGAGTCGGGGGAAGACCTATGAGATCCAGATAGGCTCGACGGATCAGTTTTTCGGGAGCAATTGGGCCGGCTGCTTTGAGCCCGTGTTCATCATGACTTGCAAGCAGGTAGCGATCGATCGTGGATTGCTCCTTATGATTCTTGGTGGGAGGAGCACGCAGTTCCAGGGGAGCATAAGCCCAATAGCGCCGGTCCTCAGGCGTCACCCGCATAGGCCTTTTCCCGGCCGGACTTTTCTCCAGCAGCGGTTTGTCGTAAGCGGCGCCCAGAATGATCCACTCCTCAATAGCTGCGATAGCCGCAGCGGGCAGTTTTGGTTTCTTAGGAGGCATCGCGATCTCTTTTTCTAAATGAGCGATTGCGAGAAAGAGGAGGCTTTCCCTTGGTTTACCCGGGACAACTGCCACTCCCTGATCACCACCTTTCATGAGAGATTCCCTTGTGACGAGATCGAGCCCGGACTTGGTCTTCTCTCCACCATGACAGCGCAGGCAGTGCTCCTTCAGGATAGTGCTCACGGTTTGATCGAAAAGAGCCTGGCTGGCCGCCATCTTTGTTGCGTGGTCCTGCTCGACTGCCAGGGCCATACGAGCCAGGGAGAGAAGCACAAGAATGGATCGCACGATGGGCATCCCGCAGAGTCACCCTGTGATGTCAACGTGGCAAGTCCCCAAGATGGGCGACCCGCACCCTTATTCAGAGAACCCCTGCAGCCGCGGGACCAGGTAACCCCGTGAGAAAATCGGCCCACCCCCAATCTGTGATTCGCTCAGGTATTGAAGAGATCCATCTGGGGGGAGTCTGTCTGGGGGAAGGGACTCTCCTTGCTCGGCCGTTGCGATTTTGAATCCTGGCCCCGAGGGCGTGCAGCGCTCATCTCCAGATGGGTCAGAATTTCCTTCGCACGATCAATGATCGGAGCAGGAAGTCCGGCGAGACGGGCTACTTGGATACCATAGCTCTTATCCGCAGGTCCCGGCAGGATCTTACGGAGAAAAATAATTTCCTCTTTCCATTCCCGGACCGCGACATTGTGGTTGTTGACGCCCTCCCGCGTGTGGGCGAGATCGCACAGCTCGTGATAGTGAGTAGCAAAAAGGGCGCGACATTGAATCCGGTCATGAAGATGTTCGGCAACCGACCAGGCAATCGATAAGCCGTCAAAAGTGGCTGTCCCTCTACCGATCTCGTCCAGAATTACCAGGCTGCGATCAGTTGCATTATTAACGATGAGAGAGGTCTCGTTCATTTCGACCATGAATGTCGATTGACCGCGGGCAAGATCATCGCTGGCTCCTACTCGGCAGAATATGCGGTCAACAATGCCGATACGGGCCGACCTAGCTGGAACATAGGCGCCGATCTGGGCCATCAGGACAATGAGAGCAACCTGCCGGATATAGGTAGACTTACCGGCCATGTTGGGACCTGTGATAATAAGAAGGCGGGAGTCCTCATGGTGCAGAGAGGAGTCATTAGGAACGAATTTCTCCTCTACCAGAGTCTGCTCGAGGACTGGATGCCGACCGTCGATGATTTCCAGATCACGTGAATCATCAAGGACTGGCCGGGTGTGCTGGTAGAGCTGTGCAGTCTCTGCCAGCCCGAGAAGGACGTCGAGAGTAGCAAGGCTAGATGCACATTCCTGTAATTCATCCAGATGCGTCGTGATTTCGTTCCGTAGTTTGACGAACTCTTCGTATTCCAACTGCTTGGCCTTCTCATCTGCGCCAAGAACCTTCCCTTCCACCTCTTTTAATGCAGGTGTGATGTAACGCTCGGCGTTAGCCATGGTCTGTTTCCGTTGATAATCTTCCGGAACCTTGGAGAGGTTAGCCTTTGTGATCTCAATGAAATACCCGAAGACGTTGTTGAACTTGATCTTAAGAGAGTCGATACCTGTGCGTTCGCGCTCACTCTTCTGCAACTGGGCAATCCACTCTTTACCGTCTCTTGAAGCCGAACGAAGCTCATCAAGTTCGAGCGAGAAGCCTTCCCTGAGGAGTCCTCCTTCTCGTGGCGAAGCCGGAGGTTCTTCAACGAGGGCCCTCTCCAGCAAATCTACCAGCTGCGGAAATTCGTGCAGTCCTTTCAGTATTTCCATGGCGAGGCCAAGCTGTCCCGATCCGGCTGACGAGAGGGCATCAAGATTACTGCGAAGCGACGGAATATGGGTGAGAGAGGTCTGGAGGGCCAGCAGGTCTCTGGGATTTCCTGATCCCTGAGCAAGTCTCCCACTGCAGCGTTCAATGTCCCGGACGTCCTTCAAGGTTTCTCTGCAGGTAGCGAGCAGAAAGCTCTCAGAGAGAAAGCGGTCGATAAGGTCATGTCTTCCTTCAAGAATAGCCCTTTCCGAAACAGGATGAAGAATCCAGTCCCTCAGTTTTCGGGCTCCCATAGGGGTTGCAGTCCGGTCCAGGACACCGAGTAAGGTGTGTTGACGTCCAGAGCGTGAGTCAACGAGATCGAGATTGTGCTGTGAGGCTGAGTCGATAGCGACCTGTGTTCCAACCTTGCGAACCGCTAGAGCCCGAAGGTGGTCGCACGATCTGCGGAGCTGATAAGAAAGGTAGTGTAGAATGGCACCTGCTGCGCTCAGGGCAGGGTGCATTCCAGCACATCCAAACCCGTCCAGAGACTGGACCTTGAAGTGGTCACGGAGGGTATGAACAGCCTGATCGAGAAGGAACGCATAACCGTCATATGGAAGACTGTTCCGGAAACCACCAAGAGATTGGAGCTGCTCATCAGAGATTAGGAGCTCCGAAGGAGACAACCTTGTCAGTTCGTCCTCCAGTTGTTGGCGATCGGGGAACTCTGCGAGGGTAAATTCACCCGTTGAATGATCGACCACGGCAATCCCAAAGACGGTCTTATGTTGATAGATTGCCGCGAGGTAATTGTGCCGGCGGTCATCAAGCAGGGAAAGGTTATCGATCGTTCCAGCAGAAATAATCTGGGAGATTTCTCGGTCTACAATTTTTCCGGGAACAGGCTCAGAGGTCTGTTCTCCGATAGCAACCCTCCTACCTTGCTTGATCAGCTTGGCAATATAGTTTTCGGCCGCATGATGCGGAACCCCGCACATCGGCACGCCTCCTCTCTTGGTCAATGCGACATTGAGAAGGCCAGCAGCTTGCTTGGCATCCTCAAAGAACATCTCGTAAAAGTCCCCGAGTCTGAAAAACAGAAGTACGTCGTCGGGAAGTGACCGGCGCATCGACTGATACTGCGCCATCATAGGGGTGAGCTTTCCTTCCTTACCGGCCACGACTGAGGTTGTAACCGGGGATTACGATGATTGAACGCGAAAGTTATTCACAGAGCCTATCCAGAGAAAAACAGCACATCGTTTTGGATGTCCAGATCAGGGTCTCCTGACCTCGAACAGGTGTTTGTGATCGCGTGAGAGCTTGCTAGGATCAGGAATCATGAAATTCGTTCTCTTGCCCCTCCTCGCGATGGCAGGTGCACCTGGGTTGCCCTTGTTCGCTGGTGAGAAGTGGGACCAGGATAAGGCGAAAAGTATGATCGCAAAGGTGCTGGAGGTGGAAAAGGCAGGAGGGTTGCCATGGAATCGTATTCCTTGGAGGATCCAGGCTCAAAGTGCGCTGCAGGAATCCCGGGCCACTGGAAAGCCACTGTTTATCTTTTTTTTCGTGCCACAGTCCGGTCCACCAACAGAACCTTGTGGGTTGGAGGGCCGACTTCTTCGAACGCATGTGCTCTCGGAGCCAAAGATCATCGAAATGGTGAAGGCGCGATGCATACCTATGAAAATACGGCTGGAGAAGGGCAAGGATTACCCTGTTGATTGGCCGGCACTGAGACACTGGGCTACAGCTTTCAAGTTTTCCAACGAAAGGGGATTTGCCGGGTGTTCAGTAATTAGCCCTGACCTTGCGATCGAATTTGGAAATAGCGGCTCAGCAAGAATCTACGAGCTCCTGAGTTCGCCCGCCTTTGACTCGGAAGCGATTCTCGGGATGTTGAAACGGGCGATGGAACGGGTCAATGAGGAGCGATCAATTCTCGTCCAGCGAGGTATCAGCAACGAAGAACGAGGGGCAGAGATTCTGCGGTTTCGCAAAGGGGTCACTCGAGCCGTTCGCAGCGAAGGGAGAAGAAACCTTCCTCCCGCAGGATATTCTCTAGAGCAAGCTCTTGAATTGTATCGGGTGGCTGGAGTCGAGGCTGCAGAATAGGACGTGTGGATCTGCCGAGGCGGTTGACAAGGGTGGCGGTCTTGGCGAGTAGTTGGCTGTTATGAAAAAACAGCCATTTTGTGTGATCCTTGCCCTTATCACTATCCTGGGCCTTTCAGACCCGGGAGTCGCTGCAGATAGTGACGCTCCAGAGAAAGAGCCTCCGCCAAAGGATATGGCCGAGGCGATGGACGCAATGAGTGGATCGCTTAAATTACTGCGCCGACTGAAGCGTGATCCCGATCGATGGGCTAAAAGTGCAGCGATGGTAGCAAAGGGATCATCCGTCGTGATTTCAGCGATGAGAATGATACCACGGGAAATTCAGGACCTCCCTGATGGACCTGCCAAGCTAAAGGCACTTGCTGATTCACGAAGACTCATGGGGCTAACACTCGCCGGGTATGGGCGTCTCGAGTTAGCTTTCCTCGCGGAGAGTGAGGAGCAAGTAGAAGAAGCCCTTGATTTTCTGAAAGAGATCAAAGCCGAATCCCACGAGAAATATAATCGGGGCGAATAGGCCCAAAGCGTAGCGAGTTTCAGGTTATCACTGAGAGAGGGACTCTTCTTCCAACCTCAGCGCACAATACTTACGGGAGTCCCAAGGGACAGCGTCGTATAGACTGCTGAAGCAACCTTGGATGGTATTCGCACGCAGCCATGAGAGGTGGGGTAACGGGGCACCTTGCCTTGGTGCATACCCAGTCCTTTCCAGGTGAGTCGCATCCAGTAAGGCATTGCGGCACCCTTGAACTCTCCGCCTTCAGGAACCTCATCTTCGGTAATGTCGGCGTCGTTCTTGTAAATATTACCCTCGGAATCGTAGATTGTTCCGTAGAGATTTGATTGCTTTTCGCGCTGCACCTTTTCGATGATCCGATACCTGCCCGGAGGCGTTGGAAACGTTTTTCGGCCGGAGGCGATGGGATAATCCAATGCGATTTCGTCGTCGTTATAAATCCGAGCTCTCTGGAGCGAGAGGATAATCTCGACGCGTGTGTTTTTTTTGTCCAAGGCGCCGAAAGCCGTCTCATCCTTATACACCTTGTAGGTCTTGGGATAAGTAGGTTCTGCGGTGAAGTGGGCGTAACTTCCCACAGGGTGTGGGTTAACCCACTGCGCTTTCAGAATCTTTACCTGATCGGGATTCGGGTCGGGGGTAAGAGAACAACTCGTGATCGCCGGAATGATGGCAGTAAGTAGAGCTAGAAGGATTTTATCAGGAAGATTCATACGAACAGCCAATTCCTCGCAAGTTGATTATAACACTGCGGGGAAGAATCTCAAGCGTCTGATCGTGTCATCGGCTGGCAGCGAGGGCACCACGCGGTTGTCCGAGTTGCAATCGTGCATCGCTCCAGTGAGGAGTGGCACCTTGGACAGGTTCCTCCGGCTTGCCATCTATGCTGAAATAGCCAGGATCTGGGAGGAACCTGCTCGACATAGCTTCCGGGGGAAAATCCTCTCTTGCCGTCGCGAGGCGAGTTTTTGTCCGCTACATGGCGGAGGGCTCCGCGGCAAACTTGCCTGCTTACCCGGCGAATGAGGGCTAGATCAAGCTCCTGCAGTGGAGTCCCCGGAAAGCGGAAAAGCCGCCAGCAGATTTCATCGGCCATCCAGTTTCCTATCCCGGGAAAGATCGATTGGTCGAGGAGAAGGGCCTTCAAGGAGGTTCCCTTTCGGCGTGTCGTTAACTGTCTCAGGTAGGCGAGAGTAAACTTGGCATGTAAGACCTCGAGAGGGAGTGTCTCCCAGGGCTTGTGGTCTTGCTGGTGAAGATAGACTCGTCCAAATTGTCGGTAATCCGAGTAAACGAGGGATAGATTCTTCGTTCTTAGAACGAAATGGTCGTGTTTGTCCGGGCAATGATATGGATCTGTAAGGAACAATCGACCAGACATTCCAAGGTGAACTTCCAGGTAGATGACAGGGTCCCCAGCCGAGGGTTTTACGAGAGAATCCGAAAAACCAAAGAGGAGGCGCTTTCCGTGGGTGCGGCTGTCGACCATCATCTTGCGCCTAAGATGTGTTTGGAGCTCACTCGCGGGAGTATCCCTGTAAACCCGGGTTTCAGGATGTGATTCTACCGCGATAACCTCCTGCCCTTGTGCTGGCTCCCAAATCCGACGGGCTAGTTCTACTTCGGCGAGCTCAGGCATTCCTTAGGTGAGAAAAAATCAAATGTAGATCTGGCGATGTCAAGGAGGGGGCGAAGCACTACCTTGAGATACGTCCCTGAGACTTCTGCTGAATCCGCTCCAGTAGTTCTGCGGTTTCGGGATGCTCTGTTGAGCAATGAGGCTGCCGGCCGGTCTCCGGTTTGTTCCTGTAGAGCAGCCGCTTTCTTCGCGAGCACAAATGAGTGTGAATCGCGTACGAGAGCAGTCTCGAAGTGTAGTCTTGCGGATGCTGGAGCACCATCTAACTCCGAAAAAACTCCACGGGCATACTCTTCCAGGGTCGTTTGAGCAGGCGCGTCCTGGCCGGGGAGGGCAGAGAGCGGCAAAAAAAAGAGCGAAGAGAGAGCAACAAAGGCGGCGGTCATGGACCGCCGCCTCGATGAGATGTAATCAGGAGCGTTCTTCCGGCCCCCTTGATCAGGGTTACTCACTTTACCTTAAGCGTTCCCCACATGAGCTGGCCGTGTCCTGGGTAGGTGCAGACGAATTCGTAGTCCCCGGGTGTCGCGGGGAGAGTAAGGTAAAGAGTAAACCGGCGCCCAGGCGCTACCTGTGGGGTAGAACCAAGGAGATCAGGACTATCAGGCACAAAATTCTTTTCAATCGCCTTGGCACCTAGGGCGATAGTTGCCTCAAGAATATTCTGGCGCGTTCCCGGCTTGATGACGGCGAGGTTGTGCATCAAGCCGTCCGGATCATTGTTGGTGAAGGCGATTGCGAGTTGTTCTCCTGCCTTGGCCTCAATTTCCTTCTTGTCAAATTTCATGCCCCGCAGAACACCGACTTCAATCCTACGAGCATTGTCATAGCCCTCCGGCACCAATCGTGCCGGGGCTTTGCTGAGGGCGTCCATCTCGGCTTTCATCTTGGCGTCGCTGACCTTCGCAAGGGACTCATTGCGGAAGTTATTGATAAAGCCTCCAAAGCTGGCCCCACCCTTGAAGTTCCGGGCCTTGGCAAACCAGGTGAAGTATTGCTTGCGCAGTTCCGGCGTCCATCCTTCGGAGACATTCTTGAGTGCGAAGACATAGTGGATCTGCTGCCTCTGCGGGTTGTTGGACTTTTGATTCAAAAAGCTATTTCCATACTGCCCGGAACGCTTGAGAAGTTCATCGTCAAATTCGATCTCCTCAAGGCCGACGGCTTCCTGACTCAGGAGCGGCACAGTTTTAGCGACCACGGCGGGATCACCGAGGTAGACAAGCATATCCACCAGCTCTCGATTAAGTGCATCAGTTTTAGCGGGGTAGAGAGGGCTGATCGCCTCGATGACAGACTCGGCAGTGGCGATGTCTGGTTTCCCCATCCGGATAAAGCAGAGGGAGAGAACGCGGAGGGCCTCCAGTTGCTGCGCTTCGTTCATGGCGGCTGGCGACAGCTGGCTCAATGCGTCCAGCAGCGCCCCTTGATGGCTTGCGTCACCTTGTCTGGTCAGGGCGAGAAGCGCGGTCAAAGAGGTCTGAAGGTCATCTTCATTAAGGGCTTTGGCTGCCCAGTCGCTCACAGGTTGATGTTCGAGGGCAATCCTTGCGGCGTAGCGGATGAAGCGATCCTCATGCCCGAGGGCGCTCCAGACCTTTTCAATGGAACCAGCAACTGCTTTACCGTGGTATTGCTCGAGATCACGCCGCGTCTTCCGGAGTGCTTGAGTGGCCTTTGTGTCCGGGAAGCGCCGGTCATTTGATACATCACCGGTGTAGGTCACCTTATAGAGAGCAGACTGGGTTCCCCGGCCTCCGACAGCGAAATACATGTTGCCGTCCTTGCCGATGACGCCGTCTGTAACATTAAGAGGAACACCGGTAACGAATTCCTCCTTAATTCCGCGATAGCTGGATCCTTCCGGCGCGAGGTGGATCGCGTAGATCGTTCCGTAGGTCCAGTCAAAGGCGTAGATTGCATGCTGGTAGTCCGCGGGGAAATTGGAACCAAGCCCCGACATTACTCCAGTCGGACAGCCGGGACCGATGTCAATGGTCGGGGGCAGACAATCCGGGTACCACGCGGGCCATTTGCCCGTCCCTGTGCGCCATCCAAACTCGCTCCCGCTTGTGCAGTGATAAACTCTGGTTGGACGATACCAGGGTGTACCGCTATCCCACTCCATATCGGAATCGTAGGTGAACATTTCCCCGTGGGCGTTGAACGCCACGTCATACTGGTTCCGAAAGCCCGCTGAATAAAAATTCCATGCTTTGCCGTCTGGATCGGTATGCGCGATCCAGCCACCCGGGGCTCGAATACCGCGTGCATGTCCCCGGGCATCGGTCATTCTTGGGAGAAGAAGGTCCTCGGCGTAGTTTTTGGGGACGGAGTAGATTTCAGGCTTGGGAGGCTGGGTGTGATTACCGCCAAGGACCATAAGAGATTTTCCATCGGGAGTGAGGACGACCGCATGGGGTCCATGTTCGCCGCCACCCTGCAGCCCACGCAGTTTGGTGACCTTGTCGAGCTGGTCGTCTGCGTTTGTGTCCGTGAGGTAGTAAAGCCCACTGCCATGCCCGCCTACGCCGCCTCCGTTCACGCAGACATAGAGACGATTAAACGCCCAGAGCAGTCCATGGCCTCCGCTGATCGGAGCGGGCACCTTTTCCACCTTCAGCTCCTTGCCGAGGGTCACCCGCCAAATCCCTGCCTTGCCCTGATCGCTGCAGTAGAGACGGCCCTTATCGTCTATAGCCATGGAGACCCATGAGCCTTGCTGCCCCTTGGGCACCGTGTAGATTTTTTCTATTTCAAAGCCCTTAGGGTGGACTACTGCTTCACCCTTGGAGGCAGGTTTCTTCTTCGCGACCTTCTTGGAGGCGCGATTTAGAACGATGTCCTTAACCTCGATCTTCATGGGGCTACCTGCGTGAAGCTGGATTGCGACTACCCCCGAGAGAGAGCGCTTTGCCTTTTGCTCGTCCACGACTTCGCTGGTGGTGACGCCGTTGACCTTGTGGGTAAGAACATTGCCCTTTGCCTGCACCGTATAAGTATTCCATTCCCCGAGGTTGATGTTTTTCTTCCGGTCAAAATCACCCACGATCGCGCGTTTCCCGTCTGCAGCGACTTTAATCTTCTGACCTCGTTGAGCGATGATGCCGCGGCCTTTTTCTTCGTACATCATCCCGAGGTAATTCTGGGAAGGGTGCATGTCCATCTGGTAGCCACTGACAACCCAGTTGTCCTTATTGACGAGCTTGGACCGATATTGGATTCCCGAATTGTTGTTTCCGGTCACTCTCGCCTTAAGAGTGAGCTCAAAATCATCAACTGCCTTCCCCTGATAGACGAGAAAGGTATTTCCCTTGGTGGGATTGTCGGCCTTGGTTTCACCTACAATCACCCCGTCTTCGACAGACCAGAACTTCGAATGGCCTTTCCAGCCAGAGAGATCCTTACCGTTGAACAGTTTTTCTGGTGCTCCCACCAGGATGGTCGGAAGTAGTGACAGGGCCGCTATGGGCAAGAGACTGGCTTTCATGTTAGCCAGTAGGTAGCCGAGCAATGGGCTGTGGACAAGGCGCGTTTTACCCACCCGAACAGGCGACCTTCGAGTCGGAAAGCCCGGGTAGCATCCTGAAGGAGGAATCAATATGATTCCCCTCGTTTCATCGAAAAGATGACTGACCCGGTGCCTCGGCAGAGAACGCCATCAGCGTTCTCCTCGCCGTCCGAGCTCAGACATCTACGACTTGTAACGCAAGCGCTTCTTGTGGC
>Ga0160423_10001357_pt1 | contig 20526 bp, 13 predicted proteins | sample CRUFie14St8metaG_FD_108191 | JGI IMG/M metagenome (GOLD analysis project Ga0160423, IMG submission 108191) | Marine microbial communities from the Costa Rica Dome - CRUD Field 142mm St8 metaG | ecosystem: Environmental > Aquatic > Marine > Oceanic > Photic zone | place: Costa Rica: the Eastern... | reverse complement strand
TTCACCTTCTTTGCCTCCTCGAGCTCCGCCTTCTTCCCATCTATCTCGCGGCTTATCTAGTGAGGCAAGGACCAGACAGGATGGTTGCCAGCCGTGCGGATCACAAGTGGGTAAGGGGGCGGGCAAAGTCAGCCCTGCCCGACGACTTCGTTTTCTCTCTGTCAGTTGTTTCGTGCGCAGCCTTACCACCTCACTCTGCACCCTGGACTCCTTCCTCAGATCCTCGTAACGGTCTCTGTCCAAGTCTAGAGCCCTGTTCGAGTTGACAAGCCTGTTGAACGAGAGTTCCAGCGCGTCGATCGCGTTGTTCAAGTGCAGGAAGCTGGACCGTGCTTCCTCGGGACTCCGCGTTGCCGAGGGCCTTGCGGTACTCTCGAAGACGAAGAACGACCTCCTGACGACGTCGAGAGAATCTTTCAGGGCAGTGTTGTGCACTCGCCGCTCCATGATCTGATCCAACCCCTCCATCTTTTTGCGCTGGCCGGCTCCGAGCGGCTCCGTCCTTCACCAGCGGCTCGCCATTGTGGGGGGGGAAGATAGAAATCGGGCAGAAATCAGCATCAGGGGGGAGCTGACGCGACACGTCCCAGCAGAGTCGGGGTAGTTCAGTCAGTCCGATGGCGGGCCTGACACGCGGTGGCGTCGGTCGTTCCGTCCCCCACCCCCGGTCCCGGCGACCCAGGGCCGGGAAGTGTTACGAAGGTTTTCGGGTCGCGAGTAGGACGTGCTCAGCGAGGACGTGGCGCTGCGGCGCCTTTCGTGCTGTGGACGCTCTAGTTCGGAACATAAACAGCGTTCTCGGCGCTGCGGGGGACATGTACGGAAACGGGGAGGGACCGATTAACGGGTTGACGACGGCCGAGGGCACGCAGGAGAACCTCGAGTGTGAGAACGAGGGGACGGGGCAGCAGGTCGCTTTGGATACAACCGGGTACAAGCGAGTCTTCGTGAGCGTCAAGCTGAGGGACAGAATCTGTGTGGATAAGTTTCGAGAGGCACAGGGTGATTCTGACGTTAACGTCGCAGAGTCACTGCAGTCGTACCTCGGCCTGCCCTTTGAGCAATACTCAGTGCTGAACCCCAGGTGGATCCAGCGCTTGGACGGAGAAGACCGGGGGGTGTTTCTGCTTCAAGTTCCGCTCAACGAGATAGTTGGCCTGCAGCTCCAGCCAAGCTTGAAGGCAGAGGTGCGCACAATCTCGGAGGCTTCCGCACAGACTAAAACTAAGACGGGGGGCAAGAGGACGGAGGGGTTTCGGGGGATAAGGCTGAGGCAGAGGCCGCTGAATGGGGTCATAATCAACGGCAGCGAAGCGAAGATGGGAAGCAGCATACTGGATGAACTCGTTGACCTTTCTTTCGCCCTGACAATTTCCCAGGAGGAAAGGAGGTTCGCACCAGGATCGGGTGGTAGGCAGTTGCAGGAAAAGACGTTTCTGACGGGGAGTCTGCTCCTTGACGTTCAGGTGAACGTTCCAATGCCCCTCTCAAAGCTGCCAAGGAGGGTCCTGACGTCGGCGGGGGGGGCCCTCGTCAGGATCGTGGTGCAGAGGATGCTCAAGGGGTTCCTTGCGCTTCTTGCCAAGGACTTTGAGGGATGGTGCAAGAAGGAACGGGAAGATCCGATGTTGCAGACCGGAGAAGCCAGAAAATTATTGAAGGACGAGAATTATTTTAAGGACGACGCACTACAATGAGGGGGCATCCCTTCTGGGTGTGCTCAACTTTGATGTACATCTTACACAAACTTTTTTTGTAATTTACACCGTGCACCCAGCAGTGCAACCCCCCGTACAAATATGTAGGTATGCGCCAGCTAGCAACTCGGTGCACTTTCTGTACTTTTGGACCTGTAGCACGTGATCAACGAAAACAAAACAAAAAAAAGGCTCAGTAAGACACAGTCGTGCAGGGAAATGTCAATGCGAGGAGCTTTACGGAGCTTTACGGCAACGTACCAGGGGAGAAAAGTCCAGCAAACGCCGAAGCTCAGATAGGCTCATTCGAGGCACGTCGATGTGAACAAGGAGGGCCTCTACAATACCCGCGACAGCATCCGGGCCCTCCTTGCTGCAGTGGACGCTACTCTCTATCCAGGATCCCGCGTGGAGGAAGAGCTCATACGGAGAATCTTTTCCTGATTTCGAAGCTTTCTGCAAGGTTTGTAAAACAACCTCGAGCGAGCTAAGAGACCATGCCTGGTTGCCCGAGTCTATCACTCTTCCCAAGCCGCTGGAAAGGTAAAACGTTTCGGCTTTCTGGTAAAGGTGAGCGTCATTGCACGAGAACGCGCAGTTCAGCCTGCGCAGGCAGTTTCGAAGGGTGATCGAGTCACCAAGAAGAACAGAAAGCGTGCCACGCAGAAGAGCGACCTGACAAAGGGGGTGGGAGGGGAGGGATGGCGTCAGCTCGTGTTACTCCGGGGCCGTTTGTAGGTGAGCGACCCGAACATACCTGTCTGAACGTTCCCCCAAACATGATCGCTCTAAGAGAGCTGTGAAAATCAGCGTCCTCCAGCGAGCACAGGAGATGGGCGCCGTAAATGTTCTGGAGGATGGGCGCGAGGCAAGCCGAGGTCCCAGCTCTCTCAGAGAACTCCCGAAAGCCCTCGCGGCACATTCCAGAGAGCCCGTCGAGAGTGTCCAGAACAAGACGAGCGGCGAGAACCTCGTTGGACGACATCGAGAGGGCCGGAGCGTTGCAGGCCTCGAGGCCTTCAGGAGGAGGCGAAGCAAGGAGTCAGACGCACAGAGATCCCACGACGGCAGGCCGGGAGCGCCTTCAAAGCTTTATCGCTGTTGACCATGCTCACCTTCATCGATCGCCCGAACGCAATCGCATATTCGACGATCGCCTGCTCCCGGCGTCTGTCCCAGCAGCTGGACGAGCGCTTCGACCTTCCACACGTCCTCGATCAGGGCGGAGAGCCGCCTCCCCCAGCCTGCGCTGTCAGTCTGCCACAGGGACGTCACCAGCCCTGCGCCTTGGCCAACCTTAGCGAGATCACTGGTGGAAATCCTGGGCCTCTTGGACGCGCGGACCTCGGGCCCCGTGGTACAGTTAGGGTCCAGCTCGCGGAGCACGTTTGGGAAGCCCATTTTTTTGGTTGTTGTTGTTGCTCACTTTCTCTTATGGGGTGGGGGTTGGGGATGGGGGGAATTGAACATGCGCCTGAGCTTTTCCAGCCTTCGTCTCGGACCGGCCAAGCTCAAAGTCCAAGCCCTGTGCCTCAAACCACGCCCTGGTTCCTACGATGGCTCCCGCGAAATCCTCTTCTCCTCCTTCTCCTCTCTATCTGTCGCAGCAACTCTGGCTCCCGCGCAAGTTTTGAAATGGAGCCCCGAAATTTCGCCGGAAATGTGTTCTGGACATTTCCATGGCGAGAATTCTCCATTCCGGAGAGAAGGATAAGATGTACCTTTGTTCCCCACAGCGGCGACCACAAAAAAAGCGCGTCGGAGCGCGCGGCCAGAAGCGAACGACAGGGAAGCGAAGCGGCCATGGCGATCAAGATGACCCGAAACGTTACGGAACTTGCAGTTTCCACCCGGGCCGCGACCGCGGTGAGGAGGGTCTCCAGAGCGACCTCCCTTCGCGCAGCCGCGACGGCGGGGAGGTCCTCGAGGGGCGCCGTCTTGTGCGAGCGCAGGGAGAGGAGGGGGAGCACGTTGGTCTTGGCGGCCGCGGCCCCTGAAGCGGCGGAGGCTGAGGTGGAGTCGCGCTCCACTCTCAGGATCAAGCTGAAGTGCTACAGCTCTGAGCCACTCCAGGAGGCGGTGGAGGCCATCCTCGACGTGGCCTTCAGGACGGGCTGCGACAAGACGGGACCCGCGTACTTGCCGACCAGGAGGCGAAAGTACACCATTCTGAAGTCCCCGCACGTCAACAAGGACTCTCGCGAGCAGTTCGAGATCAGAACCCACCAGCGTATCATAGACCTCAAGAACGTGTCCGCGCAGACAATAGACGGGCTCATGGCCCTGGACCTCCCCGCAGGCGTGGACGTGGAGGTGAAAATCTGACTCGGCGAGGTAGAGAGCGGCGAGGGCTCGTGAGGCGCGTGTATAAAACAAGAACCGAAATACTTACTGTTTCTAGTTCGCCCGGGTGCGGCACCTTCACACCCCAAACCCACTTTTTCTGAAAACCTCCCAAGGCAAGGTGCTCCCCTCTCCCCCACCTCTCCCCCACCTCTGCCTCTCCACCTGATACCGAAAAGCGGATCCGTTCTGAGACCTAGAACCCGACCTGCTTCACTCCCTGCCCGTGGATGAACTTGGGAGTGTCTATGGTGAGAACGTGCTTCTCTCCCTCAAGCGACTTCCTGACAATCTTGTTGAGAGAGGTGATCCCCACCCACGCGAGACCGTCCATGAACGCTAGGGCGCCGCTGCCTTCCGCCACCCTCGCTTCGATGCGCTCGTCGAGCTGCGCCGCCTCCAGCGGAGCCTGTTCCGAGCCATCCTTGAAGGCCATGTTCCAGCCCCAGCAGTCCGCGAAGGATGGTATGTGCTGAAGGTAAGGCACAACCCTTGGGAACACACTGGCGAGGGTCCTGTTGATCGGGGTGAACACCTCCGTGTGCGCCAGAACGCCGGCTGGCCCACTCTGTGTGACAAAGACTCCACCCGGTGCGAGCTTTGCCTTGACTATGTTTTCATAAAACTCTCGGGTGTACAGCTGGTAGCACGGTCCCCCGAACACGGGATCTGCCAAGTCTCCAATGATCACGTCAAACTCGCCGTCACGCTGGCTAAACGTTGGTTCGGACAATCGTGCACCGCGTCAGTCGCAAGCAATAGACACTCAGAGCGAATTGAGGGTAGAGGGGGATCTAGGAGGGTGGGTTGTCTTACTTTTCGAGCTGCGCCTTTGCGTCATCAATAATAAGCTTAAGCCTCGGGTCCTTAAAGGTGTCCGCGTTGTCCTCTAGGTGCTTTTCGCAAAAGTCGCAGACGACCTTGTCGATGTCCACCATCACGACCTTCTCTACCGACTTGTGTTTGAGCACCTCCCGGGCAGTCGACCCCTCCCCACCGCCGCAGATGAACACCTTTTTCGGATTCGGGTGGTGCAGCAACGCGGGATGGACAAGGCATTCGTGGTAAACCCGCTCGTCCGCCTCTGCACTTTGAAGCTTCCCGTCGAGAAGGAGAACCTTTCCAAAAGGACCCGTCTCCAGCAGCTCCACGTCCTGGAAGTCGCTGACCTCCGCGTGAAGTATCGACTTGACGGAATAGAGCCACCTCAAGTCGTCCTGGATCTCCTCCTCGAGCCAGAGCCTTTTTGCGCCCATGAGGGACGCTCCCTTCTCTTCTTTCATCGTGTGCCTTGCCGAAGCGAACCTCGCCCTCGCGCCGCTTCTCACTCTCTCTCTGGGCCAGTTGGCAGCCAGGCCGGCGCATGCATGCGCATGCTGCGAAATTTCCACTTGGTGCACCATGGTGCGCAGATCTTGTGAACGTATTCACAACTTTCAGGATGCCTTCTTGGGAGGACGAAGAGCAGAGACCTTCATTACAAAGAGAGAGTATGGAGCTTATACACAAACACTGTGGTGTATAAGCAAACCAGAATGAAGGCTAGGCACACCGGACCGATCCTGTCGTCGAACCTAATAGCGAACCGGGCCTCCTTCCTCTTGATCTGCAACGACCGCCAGTAGTAGATCCAGACTCCATACATAGTGATTGCAATGGCAATCGGGATTGTGATCAGCCCTATGACGTGGGCGTCCACATCCGAAGGGCTCGCTCCTCCCAACATCGCAGAGGACACTCCTCCCAAGATGATGCTCATGTGGATCCATCTCAGGAAGGTCCTCTCGTTCGCGAAGCTCGTTTTGGGCTCAATCCTCATCGGGACCATCCTCGGAAGAGCCCTCCTCTTGAGCTTGTCCTTCTTGAACACGCCCAGCAGGCCGCCAAAGGACTTCGACGGAGGGGGCTCCTCATCCACCCCACCCTCAATGAGGTCGGTCTTTGAGTAGTCCCCGAGGAGCGGATGCCTCAGCTCGTCCTCCTCCTCCGCCTTGGGGTACTCCATCATGGACTTCTTGGTCATCCTGCGCTTGCTGAGAGAGCTCTTTGTGCTGTCCTCACTTGCCACGTTTGATGAAGCAATGATGGACTCCCTGATGCTCTCGTCGTCGATCCAGTAGGGGACGGCCTGAACCTGGTCAGGCAGCAGCACTGAGCACCCATGGATGAACTTGCTGAACTTGTGAACCTCATGGAGCAGGCCGCTCTCGATAAGCTGCGTCACCCAGAGCGGGGCGTCCTGGCCCTCCTCCAGGCTCAGCTTCACCTCCAAGACGGCGTGAGGAAACTTCGTGATCTCCGTCCTCGGGACAGGCAGTGTTGGGTCCCTGAACCACCTTCCAGCCTCCATGCACGAGTCCCCGTGCTCAGGGTTCTCCCTAATCATGCACAGGTTCGTGTCGAGGGAGACCCTCACGGTGGCGTCAAAGGGAATCTGGAACGCGACCCTCATGTACTGCGTCCTCATCAGGGGCTGCAGCTGCTTTACGTCCACCACCCTCTGCACCTCCTCGAAGAGCCCCCTGAACTTCTCGATCTCCTCCTCAGTCTTCCCTTTCTGTCGTAGCGCCTCGACGGCCTCTTCCGCCTTGAGCTCGCCCTTCAAGAAGGGGATCACGAGGTTTGGAGGAAGCGTGAACCTCTCCTTGACAGAAATCTCCCCCTTCCAAGACTCCTTGTGCGTCTTCCTCTCGATGAAAGCGAGCTCGGGCTCGCCCAGGCCGTACCACCGTATCCTAAGCGCGATGGCCTGCGGCCTCTTCTCCAGCCGGCCGTGGTACAGCTCCAACTGAGAGTTGTCAAAGTACGCCGAGTTCGTCATCTGGGAGTCCCCACTCAGAAGGTCCTGCCTCACCTGGAAGACGGGAAGGTGCTGCAGTATGATGTGCTTGACCTGAGACACGTGCTCCGTCTTCACCCAGTACTTCCTGGTGCTTCTCTCAAAGTCCTTGAGTTCCAAATCCTGGGCCTCTGGCACGACGTCGTCCCTAAGTTTGGAGTAGATCCGGCTAAGGGTCACAAACACGGCAGAGTAGTCTCCCTGAATCCAGGGGGTCTGGTGGAGCCTCGCCATGTAGAACTGGCGGGCTGGGGTGGACGGCAGGTTCTTGTCGTGTTTCTTCAAAATCTTGTAGAACCCCGTGTAGTTGATGTTGATGTACTTCTCAAGGTCGAGGAAGGTGTCACCTATCTCCTTGGCCCGCATCTCGAGCGCCTGGAGGCCTGTGCTGGGCCCCCCCGGCGTCTTGTTCCTCACCGCCACGTCCACCTCGCGCTCGAGCTTCTCCAGCAGCGCCTTGGCCTGCTTCACCTGGACGCCGGTGAAGCTGCCGACCTTCAACACGTTCGCGTCGATCGCTTTGAAGAAGTCCTCCTGCGTCACGTCCTTGGTACCGAGCTTCCCCGCAAAGTTCGAAGGCATGCCCTGCACTGTGAGGGACGTCGTATAATGGTTCACGTCCCTTTCAGGCATCCGCAGCTCAGTCTTCGTCAAAGCCTTCACGATTTCCTTCAAGCGGTTGTACTCGATGTAGTGGTCCTCCCACCCCGGGCGCATGTGGCTCTCCAGGTACTTTCCGAACTTCATGGTCACCTCCGCGGTTGGCCTTCCCCACTCTACTCCTTCTTTTGGCACTCGAGCCCTGTTGGATCTGCGCGCCAAGTTCTCTACCGGACCGCCAGTCCAACCTTGGGCAGAGGCCGCTTCCTAACCAGTGGGCCCTCCTAACCAAGCGAGTCCCCTCCCCTGTCCTGTCCTGCCCTCCTGTCCTCCCCCTGCCTGGGCTGGAGACCCCTCGTCTGTTGTTTCCCTTGCGATTCTTTTGTCCTTTTGGCCCCCATTGTAGATTTCCCACTGTGAATGGCCATTTTTAGTGGCGCTGCTGACGAGGCCGTCAGTCACAAAGCCGGGCCGTCCCAGGCCGAACACCCCCGCGCTCTGCGCGCTAACGCAGGTGTTGGCTTTTGTGTCGCGCGCGCCAACACAAGGGGTGGAGGGTGCAAAGTGAAGAAGCTCGCAGTCTTTCCAAGTAGACCGCAACGATGGGAAGGGTCGAGCCCAAGACGTTCTTCGCGAACGAGAGGACCTTCCTGAGTTGGTTGAACATGTCGGTCACGCTGGGCACGGTGGCCAGCGCCATGCTCGGTTACTCGAACAAGTTTGGCACAGAGGGCCAGGGGGGACTGACGACGAGCCTCGTAGGTCTGATCCTCTTGCCCATCGCGGTGGCCATGGTAACGTACGCCACCTACAACTTCCACAAAAGGGTGGGCATCATCAGGCGCTTCGAGGACGGACCCTTCGACGACGTCAAGATGCCAATCACGCTGGCGATTATTCTCATTGTGGCGCTGTGGGTCATCTTCCTTACATCGCTCGTTTCGTACCTGAAGTAGCGGACCGGCCAGAAACCTGCGTTCTTGGAATAGAAACCAACTTGTGATAAATAGTGAAAACTCTATCCTCCGTCCAGTCTCTCTCCCCACTGCCTGCGCGCCCGAAAGAGGGAGGGCTGAAGGTCGGGATGCCCTGAAAGAAGTGTATCGAGGAGTGAGCAAAAAAAAAAAGAGCTCAGACCTCCCTGACGCCCCACGGGCCTGGCACGGTGGTGTCTGACTGAGCCCGTCCAACACTGCCACCAGCACCGCGCGCCTTCTACTTCTCCAGATCTTGGGAGAGAGGTAAGACGGGTTCGGGATCTTGCCCGAGAGAAGTCGGGCTGGGCTCGGCCGACCCCGGGAAGCTGATAGGCTCGAGCATTGGGTCGCCATTTTGATCTGGTTGTCTGTGCGGTCGGATCTGGCGCCCACACTGAAATCTCAAAGATGCGAGGGGAGATTCAGTGGCAGGCAAGCGCTCAACCAGCGGAGTCATGAAGCACCTCCTGAGCAAGGCTCGGGCGAGGTCCGGGGTTCTGGCCTCGCCCCGGCTGGCCGCGGGGAGGCGACCCGAGGCGACCCGAGGCGACCCTGGGTTGCCCCTACCACGGGGCCTCGCGCGAAGGAAGCAGCGCAAGGGCACCTCGCTGCCCTCGGCCTCCGAGACGGCCCCCCTCTTCGACTCTGACCTCGACGAGGCCCCCAAGAAGGTGGCCATCCTGGTCGAGCCGTCGCCCTTCACGTACGTGTGCGGCTACCAGAACAGGTTCAAGAACCTCATCCGCTACCTGAAAGAGGCCGGCTCGGAGGTGCTCGTGGTCACCCCCGGCAGGCTCATCACGGAAGACCTATCCGGTTCCGAGAGGAGGGAGCCCCTTGAGTACCACGGCGCCAAGGTTGTCGAGACGCTCGGCTTTGAGCTCCCGTGGTATCAGAAGCTCCACATGAGCTTTGCGCTGAGCCCGAAGGTTCTGTCCGAGATAAAAACGTTCGCGCCCGACGTCATCCACTGCAGCAGCCCGGGCTTCATGGTGTGGGCCTCGATTTTGTACTCGAAGATGCTGAAGATCCCGCTGCTGCTGTCCTACCACACGCACATTCCCAAGTACGTTGAGAACTACGGCCTCGCGTTTGCGTACAAGTTTGCGTGGTCGCTCATCAGGTTTGTGCACAGCCTGGCAGATATGACGCTTGTCACCTCAAACGTCATCCTGAACGAGTTCAAGCAGGAGAAGATAGCGGCGGAGGAGAAGATGAGCGTATGGCGCAAGGCCGTGGACACGGATATTTTCAACCCCTGCCACCGTTGCGAAAAAACGAGGGCAGAGCTCTGTGGGGGCAACCCTGACGCGAAGATCCTGATGTACGTGGGAAGACTTGGCAGCGAGAAAAACCTTGAGCTGATCAAGCCAATCCTGGAAAGCGTAAGGGAGAAGCACCCAGACACTTACCTTGTCTTTGTGGGGGATGGCCCGGTGAAGGAGGACCTGCAGCAGCTGTTTGATGGCACGCCCACGATTTTCACAGGACTTCTGAAGGGCGAGGAGCTGTCCAGAGTATATGCCTCCGCCGATGTCTTCGTTATGCCATCAGAGAGTGAGACCCTCGGTTTTGTCGTCTTGGAAGCAATGGCGAGCTCCGTCCCTGTCGTCGCGACGAAGGCAGGGGGAGTGCCTGACATCATCGGAACTTGCGGGAAGTACGGGATGCTCTTTGAACCAGGCAATGCCGAGATGGCGAGCCAGCATGTGGACAAGCTACTCTCCTCACCCGAGCTGCGGACAGAGTTTGGAGAGATGGGAAGGAGCAAGGTTCTTTGTTGGGACTGGCGGGCGTCAATCATGGACGTGCTCACCAATAAGTACGTCACCTGCATCCGCAATTGGAAGCAGCGCACTAGCAAAAAATGGGCCTACGGCCTATCTTCCTAAATCGGACTTTTTTTGTTTTCAAACGTTTAAGAGTAGAGATATTACAACAAGCCTTTCCTGTATAAGAAGAAGATGATGCCAATCCCCATTAGCCCACTTCCGTTCAGTACCAAGTACAGAGACACGCAAGAGGCCACAACTTTGAAAAAGCCGCGAGCCACTCTCCCCGGACTCACGTTCCCGCAAAAAAAGATTTGAGGGGCAAACACCGCGTGCATGAGGCGGTCCCAAATGAGCGCCCCACCCACATCCACTGCCAGCAACGTGATAATGCGACGACGAAAGCCATCGTCGGGCAGGTCGACAATCTCGAGGAGAGCATTGATCGGGGGAAATAGCTCGTAGGCCAAAACGAAGAGGCCAATGCAGCTCATTCCGAGAGAGTGCAAGAGGGCCTTGTTCTCGTCCAATCCTGGTTGAAAGGGCCGGCCCTTGTAGTTTACCATCAGAACACTCACTTGCTGCATGGTCTCAATAAAGAAGACTGTCGTATTGATCAGATTGGCAGAAAACTTCCCGTGCATCTCTTGCTTGAAATTCGGATCCATGTACGTCTTTGCGTCCCGCACGGCAAGGATCATACAAGTAAGGTGGATCGCAAACTGCCCAAAGAGGCTCGAAAAGAGGGCAGGACTGAACATGGAGGTCAGCGGCCTAACCCCACTTATTTCCTTCAGAGGGGACACGTGGCTGACAGCCAGGTGAGACACCGTAAGGAGAAGGCCCGTTGCAGTCATTTGATAGTCACTGAATTTGATGCCATCTAAGTAAAGAACAGAAAGGCTGTAGGAAGAGATCAAGCTGGTGAGAACCATGATTTGGTTGTTTTGCACGCTTGTCACCAGTGTGCATCTTCCTTGGCGCACAATGTCGTACACACTCCGAATAGATGGGAATTTTGATGTGAAAGGAGCTGCAATGGAAGCATCCCCTAGCTTCAGCATTGGTAGCTCACCATCCTCCAGCCCTTCCTCCCGAGCTGCAAGTGCTGCAGCAGAGAAGGCAAAAGATCCGCCTGCATCAGCAACTTTCTGTTTGCTTTCCTGCTGGTGTTTCTTCACAACGTTCTTCATCGCCTTGATTGACGCAAAGCTTTCCCCCATTTCTTGCAGTCGGCGAGTCTCGGCTTCAACATCCTTCATCATCTTCGCCTTTCTCTCTTGGGTTTCTTTGTGCTGCTTTTGCCTTCTCTTCTTCAGCTCCTCTGTTCGTTTTGCGCGTTCTTCTTGGATGATTTTTGCTTTCTCTTCTGCTTCCTTCATTTGCTTCTGAAGCTTCTCAAAGAACCCCAAAGGCTTGTCTTCCTCCGCCTTGCTTTCCTCCTCCGATTGCAGGTCCTTGCCAGTGTCACTCTTCCCCTCACCCGTGCCGCCCTTATCTGCATTGAGGGACCCAAATCCGCTCAGCAATGCAACCCCAACGTGGGCCTGACGGAGGGCACCCACGTCATTCGCACCGTCTCCGCACATAAGCGTCGTCATCTTCAGATTGTTTAGGACAGATAAGACCTTCTCCTTGTTTTCTGGAGCCATGCGTGCAAAAACTTTGAAAAGGTGAAGAACTTGACCCAAGTCATCTCCGTATATTCCAAAAGCGTGCTGCAGCACCTTTCCCGTAATGCATAGATCGTTGTCCTTTGCCAGGCCATGCATTCCAGACAGATCAAAATCAGCAACAGCAGCATCTGTTGCAGCATTTACCCATTGAAAATAAGGCTCGGATTCCATCTTCTCTAAGACCAGGATCCTTTCACGGTTTTGTGTGCAGAGCTCAATATCACCAGCAACATGCAAAGCTGTCAAGATATTATCACCAGTAATGATTGCCACACGATGATCACTCTTCATGAGGAGTCGGATGACTTCTTTGCTATCTTTTCTCATCAGACAACGGAAGGCAATGAAGCCAGCAAACCTCAAATCAGCTTCTGCCCATGCCCTGGGAGCCTTCTTCAACTTTTCAAGGCAATCGTCCCCAATAGGCGTTCCATCCTCCAAAGTTGAGATAGGACGGTATGCCAGCGCAATCACCCTCATGCCTTCCCTGGCCAGCTTTTGATAGGTCGCATCATACCATCTCGGCTTTGAGCCGCCATTATTTGATAGCAGAGTGGCAATCATTTCTGGGCTACCTTTTGTGCACACTTGGTACTGTGAGCTTGTTGAGGCTCCGCAAACTTTGACAACAGTGCTCATTCTTTGGAGCTTGGACGAAAAATGGTACCTATGAAGGATGTGCACACTCTCATCGCTGCCATAACTCCGGTGCTCCTCATCCTGTTGAGATGGAGAGCACTTTTGAAGCTGCTGGTCATACTGCCATCCAATCGATTTCAGGGCTGCACTCTCCACAGGATCGCCCACTGTCTTTCCGTCTATTTGGAGAAGGGAGTGGCACCCTGCAATCACCCGGCAGCTTTCCAAAGGAGCGTCCTTCATCGGAATCTTCTCACAGAGTACATCAGGATTGCTGCTAGTAGACCCAGATCCAATTGCCCTAGCTGGGACAATTCCAGTAGCCTCAAGTTGGTCTGTTGTGATTGTTCCCGTTTTGTCAAAGAAACATGCATCAATTTTTCCTGCAAGAGGAACGCGAAAAGGTTCCGTACAGAAGATGTTGAGGCGGACAAGATGGATCAAAGAGGCATTCACAGCAATTGCAAGTTGCATGGGCAGGTCAGCTGGGACAACACTTGTCACAATCAAGATGCAGTGAATGAGCAACTCGTATCTTGTTCGGTTCTTGTCCTCAAACCCCTTTTGAAGAACATAGTTGGAAGCAAAAACGGCAAACACAAGCAGAAGGCAAATCATGTACACAGACTCTTTCAAGAAGTCTCTGTTGGATGTCTTACTGCCACTGCTGGACAGCTCAATCATCCGCACCAACTTGCCCTGGGAGGACGAGAATCCAGTCCTAAGAACGTAGCAAAGGCAGCCACCGTCAGGGGTCATGAGATTTGACGGTGAGGTCCCCCCTGCCGCGGGAGACTGCTGGAGAATGCTGGTGCCTCCGAACAGGATGTGTATCTTGTCACTCCCTTTCAAGTCCAGCTGCCTTTCCCAGGTTGAAGGATCAGTACTCATCGCCTCCTTCATCTGCGGCACACTCTCACCTGTGAGTGTTGCCTCATTCATGATTGCTCGCCCTGACAGCAGCAGGCAATCACACGGAACGACTTCGCCACTGGAAGTGTTGAATCGTTTGATGGAAACGATGTCCCCTGGCAGAAGAGTCTCTGAGCTCACTTTCACCCATCGGCCCAGCCTGTGGACGTGAACCTCCTGAGCAATATTCCCCATTCCCCTTATCATCTGGATGTTCTTCAGCCTTGTCACCACGCTGGTTGCCTCGAATCCAAACACGCTAAAGAGGCCAAAGAGTGCGTATTTCCATGCCGAGTCCAGGAGCCAGAGCGCGACGCAGAAGACCTGGAACACGCTCATGGGGGCCAGGAGCTGCTTTGTGTACAAGTCCATAAAGGTTGGCATCGGAATGTGAAACTTGTTCGGCCCAAACCGCTCCTCCGCAGCTTTGATTTCCCCTGCTTCAGAGTAGCCCCTTGATGCAATGTACTCCTTCAGCTTCAGGTTGACGGGCATTTGGACCTTCTTGATCTCGTTCCCTTCGATCTCATACTTGCGCTTATGGGAGCTGAACCACAACACGGATCTTCCATCCCTTTTGTAGATTTTGCTGCCCTGGATGAGAACAATCTCGGCCGTGCTGTGTGGGTCCCGAGGCACCACCTTGACGTACGAGCCTTCTCGGAAGGTGTCCACCTTTTTGTACTGGACAAGGGTTTTGAAGGAGACGGACCAGATCTGACACAACTCTAGGAGAGCGTGCGCCACGAAGGTGACAAAGAGCGCGAACACGGCCCAAAAGTCCGGCAGGAACCTTTGGGGGAGCTGCGGCCCATCCTCCTCCTCGTCCCCCCAGCCATCGTCCCAGCTCGCTCCCGCTTCGACGCCCTCGCCGTCGCCCTTTCCCTCCCCCTCCGTACTGCCCCCCACCTCCTCAAGGTCGAACCCCTCCGGACCTACCTCCAGCTCCTCGTCCTCAACGTGGTCCTGCTCGAAGGTCTCCGCATCCCAAGCGTCCACACCGAAATCTATCCCGTCCGACTTCCTCACCACCCTCGGGGGGGCGTCGGCGACGGAGGCGGAGGCGGTGATCGAGGCTGTAGCGAGCGTGCCGTTTGCCTTGAGCTCCAGCTCCCTCACCGCCTCCAGGTATGGTTCCCCTGCCGTTCGTGCGCACCACCGAAGCACAAAAGCATAAGCGACCAAGAGCGGAAGGTGTTGGATGCCCAGCCTGAACTTTCCTGCGAGACTTAGCCCCGGGCGGCGGGCGTACACACTGAAAGCGCCCCGTTCTGACGCTTGGGCGCTCGCCATACCTTCCCCACTCCCTCTCTCCCTTAAACTTGTATGTGTCTCTACCTCTGTCTCTACCTCTGACCCTACCCAGCTTCGGAAAGACCCTCCCACGGCCCCTCCGCCCACCCCCAGGTCCCTCGTCTGCGTTTCTTTTTTTTGTCTCCTCCAGTCCCCTCACGGGGAGAGGAGTGCGAGATCCACGCCCGGATCCGCCCCCTGTCAACCAGGTTGGCCGAGAAAATCTGTCTGGCTTGGCGACTAGGAGAGGGCGATGGCTCTCGTGCGGAGAGCGACTGAGTTACTTGCGCGGGCTGGGGCTTGCTCCCCAGCTGTATCGAGTGAACTTCGAGTCTTCGGCCGCGCGTCCCTGCTCCGCACGGCTGTCGCTCTGCCTCGAGAAGGACTAGGTAAATGCGGAAGCCCTCCGTCGTGGGCGAGCCACAGAGCCTATGGGACGGCGCACGACTCAGCCGCTCTGTTCTATAGGCGGAAGGCTCGGCCGCACTGCTCTGGTTACGGGAACCTAGCTACTGCGCACACTCAGCTGCGGACGTACTGCGATGGCGGGAAAACGGTCGAAGGAGAGGACCAGGGCCGGGAGGGCAACGTTTCAAAGTTCAAGAGGATGTTCCGCAAGTACGGCCCTCTGTTCGTGGGCTTCTACGGTAGTCTTTACGTCTGCACGCTTGGGACGATGTATCTGTGCGTCGACCAGGGCGTGATTGACAGTAAGTTCGTGATCGAAATCACGGAACAGTATGCTGACCTGCTTAAACAGTATGGCATGGACGGCATCTTCAACCACGGCAAAGTAGATGGCAAGGCTGGTTCGTTCGCGATCGCTTGGATCGCAACGAAGTTCACAGAGCCCGTCAGGTTCGGCATCTCTGTGTATTGTGTTCCGAAGCTTGCTAGAGTTCTGTTCAACAAGCGAGGATAGTCTTTCAGGGGGCCGAGGGAGAATTTCTTTCAGATAAAAGCTATAGCTGTGTGTGCTATAGCACACACAGGATACTGTCAATTTGGTTTTTGCTGGGCGGCTCGCCCGTAAGCTACTATATGAAATCTGTGGCACAGCGATGAACTTCCCCACGCGGCGCTCCCGAGCTAAAAGTTATCCTTCAGCTGCCGGACGCGGCGGAACACCTCCACCTCTTCCGCATCTCCGGCCATGCCAATGCAACGCTTCAGATCCCCATCGCCGCACCTCAAAAAAGGGTTTGTTTTAAGCTCCGCCTCCATGGTCGTTGGCACCGTCTTCAATTTCTGAGACCTCAGGGACTCTATCTCCCGAAATCTGTCTGCGAGGGCCTGGTTCCCCGAGTCCACCGTGATGGCAAACTTGGCGTTCGACATAGTGTACTCGTGAGCGCAATACACTGTGGTGTCCGCGGGGAGGGTTGTAGCCAGTTTCTGCAGAGAGGCATGCATCTGCTGGGGTGAGCCCTCAAAGAGCCTGCCGCACCCCATAACAAAGAGAGTGTCCCCCACAAAGGCTATCTTGGAGCGAGGGAAGTAGAAGCTTACGTGCCCGGTTGTGTGACCAGGGGTCTCGAGAACTTCGACGAGCTCGTCACCGAAGTGAAATTCGGAGCCCTCGCTGAGGTGGTGCGTGATTCCTGGGATTCTGGAGCTATCGCCGCTAAAGCCGAAGACCTTACAGTCATACCGGTCCTTCAGCGCAAGGTTCCCATCCGTGTGGTCGTAGTGGTGGTGCGTGTTCAGGATGCAGTCGAGCGAGAGCCCGAGATCCTCCAACCTATCGACCACGGGCTTTGACTCGCTAGGGTCGATCACCGCGACTTGTTTTCGCTTCTGGTGCTCGAGGATGAAGATGTAGTTATCGGACAGCGCTGGAACGGTGTGCACGACCACGTCTCCGTGCGTCCGCGCCATAGCAGTCGCTTCCAGGGCGCGGCGGCGATGGCCTTGAGCGAGAGTCCCCTCGTCGTGGAAGAGACGAATTTGACGGGAGCCGGCCACTCCTCGAGCCGGCCCACGACGCAAGGCTGAGAGAGAGCGGGCGAACATGCCCCCCTCCTCTGCAGACTCCTCGTGGATCTGCTCGTCTAAGGAAAAACACCAATCTTTTTTGAACATTTCCGATGGCCACCGGTGATGGCCGTTGACATTTACCAGTACGAAAGGGGGAAGAAGAAGACAGAAGAGGGGCGAGCTTCGCAGCGCGCTACCGACGACACCGGGCGGACGGTCTTACAAAGACACGGCGGGGCGAAGATGAACGTGGTGACTATCGATGGCTTGCAGGAGGTGGGGGTGAAGCGCGAGAATGAGGAGTACTACAAGAGCAAGCAAAGGAAGGAAAAGGCAATGGAGGAGGCCACGGCAGCAGCGAGCACGAGCGACCGGGGCGGAGTGGGCGTGGTGAAAGATGCCGCAAGCGGCATTACCGTGGACCTGTCCGGTTTCCGGCCGGTCAACAGACTCCGTGACAACATAAAGTCCATGTACGCCGTTGAGGTCCTCAAGGGAGAAGGGATGGGCCAGACCACCCTGAAGCAGACCCACGTGTACATCAGGGTGCAACCGGAGGTCCAGACCGATCACAACGGAAAGTCCACGAAGGCCCGCGTGGTCAGGAGTTTTGAGCCCGGAAAGGGGGGCCAGGCACAAGCCATCAAGAACACGAGGGCCATCTTTGAGGACATTGAACAGACGCTGGAGTTCGTGGACAACACCAATAAGGAGACCTTTGACAGGGCCCTGGAGAGGGAGAACTACCTGGACTCGAAGGGAACAGCGGTGGAGCAGCGCAGGATCGTCGGGCAGTCCACGCTGAAGCAAATGGAATTCTTCGCGAAGCGCTGCGGTGAGCTTGGGCTTCAGAAAACGCCTGCAGAGATTGTCGCGAGAATGATATTGATGAACGGCGTTCAGTTCTAGGAAGCACCAAAGACACCAAAATTAAGTTGTTGATGCATCTGCAATGCGTTTTGTACTTCTTTCGTGTGCGTTGCGTTTATGTTCTTTTATTTTATTTTATTTACTCGCCCGCGCAGGTGAGAATTCTGGCTTTCACCTACTCCTCCTGCAAAAGCCCAGTGCTGTTATTGAGCACAACCGCATTTGTTTGGCCACGGGCCACGTTCAGGAAGACCTCCTCGAGAGTAGACAGATTGAGCTGCAAGCCCTGCAGACCCAGCTCTTCCTTGTACTGCTCCACCTTCTCGAGAACTTCTCGTGCGACCTCAGAGTCCTCGTGATTCAGGCTGTACGTGATTGTGTCGTTGCTCTCGTCGATAGGCATGAAGCCAATTGCAGGGTTCAACTTTGCGATGACCTCCTCCTTGTGTGTCGGGTCCTGCCTCATCCTCCCCTTGTCTAGTTGGACAAGCAACTTGTACCCCGACCCGAAGCTTGACTTAAGCCTCACACTGCTCCCGATGCAGTGAAGCTCTCCCTTTGATAGGATTGCGATTCTGTTCCCCAGTATATCCGCCTCCTCCATAGAGTGAGTGGTGAGGATGATCACCCTGCCCTTCGCAGCTTCCTGGATCACCGTCCACATGTGCCTCCTCGTGACAGGATCAAGGCCGGTTGTTGGCTCGTCCAAGAAAATGACGCTGGGGTCACTGATTAGCGAGATGGCAACCGAAACCCTCCTTCTCATGCCGCCAGAGTACTGGCCCACGGGCTTGTCAGCATCCTTGCTGAGCTGCACCATCTCTAGCTTTTGCTCTGCTTCGACTTTCGCCTCCTCACTGGACATTCCTTTTAGAGTTGCAAAGATTTCGAGATGCTCCCGTCCAGAGAGGGTGTCCCAAAGTGTATCGAATTGTGGGCAGACTCCCAAGAAGGTTCTGATCTTATCCAGCTCGTGCTTCACACTGTAGCCATACATCAAGGCGTCTCCTGAGGTCGCCTTTAAGACCCCTGTAAGGCAGTTGATGAGTGTGGTCTTTCCAGCACCGTTGGGACCCAGCAGGCAGAAAATTTGTCCCTCGTCTACGCTAAGCCATACACCCTTGACGGCTTTGAACTTGGCACCACAGGGATTAAGGGGTGAGGAGTACGTCTTCTTCATTCCAAACACAGACATGGCAGTACCCTCTTGTGTTTCCGATGCGTTCCCCAGCCCCTCTTGCCCTGACACTATCCTCCTCAGCTTATCGACCAGCTCATTCTCTTCCTGCACAACGTCTTCATTTCGCGCGCTCGCAGATCTTCCCGCGGCATCCGAGGTTGCTTTCTCCGCGACAATGCCACTAAAGTGATCCCTGGCGTTCCAGCCACGGGTCAGCCAGTATGACGGGTCAAGGAAGTAGTAAAAGGGTCTGTAGTTGTTGTACTCGTTTGGGACAATGTTGTCAAGGTATACAGCCAAAAGCATGAAGACAAACATTTCCACAGTCAACCACTTGAAGATTTCATCCAGTGGCATTGAACAATTTGGCTTGATGTATGTTCCGGGGATAAACCGCACGCTCGTGAAGTCCTCGGTCACGCAGTAAGACGACCTCTCGCCCCACCTCAAACCAGGCGACTCTTTGGTAGCTGTGGCATCGCCAAAGTCAGTCAGGCCCTTTGCAAGAAGATTTTAAGGGAAGATGGACAAGATCATGTAGAACACGTAGTTCAGGCCGTTCTCATAGCTGCCATCATAGGGCCACCCAGATACAACAACTGCAATCATGATGTAGCCCAAGAAGTACACGAAGAAGCCGATGCTCACTGCGGCCTGTGGCCTTCTCATGAAGGCAAAGAATATGAATGCCAGGCTCGTCATGGTCATCTGGAACAAGAAGAACAAAAAGAATGTCAGCCCGTAGTTGTTCTTCAGGAATATCCTGAATTGGAACATCATCCCGAACAGAACGATAAAGGAGGACGTCATGAAGTTGGTGACGACCTCCCACAAGTACCACGAGATCCAGAAGGAGGACTCGAGCATTCCGGCATTCCTCATTCCCTGCCTCTGGCCCGTCTGCCGTTCCGTAACTAGAGCAATCAGAGTTGCCACAAAGTTGAACATTCCCACAGCGTACAGGAAAGGCGCAGCAAACTCCGGGATCCTCGACTCGATGACCATCGGGGGGTGGGCGAAGCTGCTTATGCCCACGGACCAGGAAATGTCTGCCTCTGCACTCAAGCTCCCAAACTTGTGCCGAGCGAGCATCTTGGCCCCCTCCCTTTCTACGGCCACCTGAACTGGTACCTGGGAAAAAAAGTTCGGGCTCTGGAACTCGTTCTTGAAGTAGCGCACCGACGAGTTTGTCTGCAGATCATAGTCAATTCCCACGGGCTTCCCACCCACGACCTCAACGTCCAGAAAGACGGCCGCCTGGGCCCTCTCCTTGTGCTGGTCCATCCAAGCGTCGATTTCAGCCGAGGTGTCCATCCCCATAAACCTCGAGGGCTTGCTTCCCGTGCTCGCGATCACGTGGTCCACGACCTCTTTTACGAAGACGTCGCCCTTTGGGGCGTACAGCAAGTTGTAGCAAGGCTCCCCCTCGGAGTCCTTCAGATAAAGATCCTCGGAGCAGTCCGGGATGCTGTCCATGGAGCGAACTTCAGGGTCAAAGACGTTTTTGTACTGCTCGTTGTCGGCCATGTCAGCCTGTAGGGCGATGTCTACCAGAAAAATGATGAGGATGAACCCGAAGGCCGCTCCTATCCGTAGGACGGGCGAGTTGGCCCCGCGCAAGGTGGTCACCGCATTTTTCTTCAGCAAGACGGCGACTTGGCTGGCAAGACGCTTGGCGTAGCCCTGCTGGGGCTTGAGGGCGACTTTCATGGCCGCGACTTCCCAGGGCTGCCCCGGCCAGCCGGTTCCAG
>Ga0160423_10001356_pt1 | contig 20531 bp, 14 predicted proteins | sample CRUFie14St8metaG_FD_108191 | JGI IMG/M metagenome (GOLD analysis project Ga0160423, IMG submission 108191) | Marine microbial communities from the Costa Rica Dome - CRUD Field 142mm St8 metaG | ecosystem: Environmental > Aquatic > Marine > Oceanic > Photic zone | place: Costa Rica: the Eastern... | reverse complement strand
GTTTTTTAGGAACGAATCCTTCGATTGAATTTCCTAAATCAACCAAAACTCCTCTATCATATATATCAATAACTTCAGCCTCTATTACATTATTAACACCTAATTTCTCTTCATAACTATCCCAAGGGTTGGTTGTTAGCTGTTTATGACCTAAACTAATCTTCCTGTTATCTTTATCAATATCAAGTACTTTAACATCTAAAAAAGCATCTACTTTTGTAAACTCTGTAGGATGTTTTATTTTTTTTGTCCATGACAGGTCTGATATATGAATTAACCCATCTACACCTTCAACAAGCTCAACAAAAATTCCAAAATTAGTAAAGTTTCTAACTTTTACTTTGTGGTCAGATCCTAACGGAAATTGCTTGTCAATATCTGCCCAAGGATCAGGTGTCATTTGCTTAACACCTAAAGACATTTTTCTAGTATCCCTATCTAAAGTTAATATTTGAGCTTTCACTTTGTCTCCCTTAGAATAAAAATCATTTGCAGACCGTAAATGGGTAGACCACGACATTTCAGAAACATGAAGTAATGCTTCTACCCCGACTTGTAATTCAACAAAAACTCCGTAATCAGCAACTACTACTACTTTTCCATCAACAACGTCGCCTACTTTTAAATTTGGATCTAATGCTTCCCATGGGTGAGACCCTAATTGCTTTAGACCAAGTTGAATTCTACTTTTACCTTCGTCAAAATCTAAAATTACAACATTTATTGTTTCATCTAAATTTACTATTTCTTCGGGATGAGAAATTCTTCCCCAAGATAAATCAGTTATATGAATTAACCCATCTATTCCTCCAAGATCAACAAAAACTCCGTATGAGGTAATATTTTTTACAGTACCTTCAAGAACCTGACCTTTTTCTAATTTAGACATTATCTCTTTTGTTTGAACAGCTAAATCAGCTTCAATTAATGCTTTATGAGAAACAACTACATTTCTAAATGATTCGTTAACTTTAACCACTTTAAATTCCATCTCCTTACCCACATATTCATCATAATCTCTAATAGGTTTTACATCAATTTGTGAACCAGGAAGAAAACATTCAATTCCAAAAACATCAACAATCATACCTCCCTTTGTTCTACTTTTTATCTTTCCATTAACAACAAGGTCATTTGCTAACGCATCATTAACTTTTTCCCATGCTCTTAATACTCTAGCTCGTCTGTGTGATAAGATTAATTGTCCTGTCTTATCTTCTTGTTTTTCAATTAAAACTTCAACAATATCACCGATTTTTAAATCTTCATTGTATTTAAATTCGTTAAAAGATATAACACCATCAGATTTAAAATTAATATCTACTACAACTTCTCGGTCTGTAATCGTTACAACCTTACCATCAATAACTTGTTTGGCAATAACATTTGGTAAAGTAGAAGTATATGTTTTTTCTAAATCTAGTCTTTCATCTTTAGAATAAATTTCATTATTTGTTAATTCATCCCAATTAAAATTCTCATCAGTTTTACTTGACAGTTCTTTAGTTTTTGGAGAAGTACTGGTCTTTTCCTTAAGCTCCTCTTTTTTTGCTTCTGATGTTTTTGAGCTTGAACTAATTCTTGGTTTTTTTACAGATGAACTTTTAACTTTCTTTATAGTAGTTTTTTCATCTACTTGGTTTGTTTTTTTACTTTCTTCAGCCATTTGACTTTAGATTAATTTGTATCTTAAATACTTAAAGGTTTTAATGTAAAGTATATTAAGAGGATTAAACTTATATTTCCCTTTTAAACCTTTTTAAACAATAATTAAAGGGCTGCAAATATACAATTTATATTTAATTGAATAAATTATGTATCGAAGTCTGCACATCTTCCATTAACCATCTAGGAGTAGATGTTGCACCGCATATACCAATCTTAGTTTGATTTATAAACCAATCTTTTTTAATTTCTGAAATATCCGAAACGAAATATGAATTTTTATTTTCATTTTTACAAGACTGAAATAACATTTTTCCATTAGAGCTTTTTTTACCGCTAACAAAAATAATTACATCATTTTGATTAGAAAACTCTTTTAACTGTGGTTCTCTTCCGGATACTTGTCTGCATAATGTGTCATGAACAATATAATTAACTTTTAGATGATTGGGTATTCTTCTGCTAATTTCATCAGTAATGTCCTTATATAACTTAGGGCTTTTAGTTGTTTGAGAATAAATATAAATAGGTTTAGAAAAATCTATTTTTTTTAAATCTTCAAATGAAGCGACAACAATTGCCTTATCATTAGTTTGGCCTATCAAACCTTGAACCTCAGCATGACCTTCTTTGCCAAATATAATAATTTGACCATCAATATTTTGCATTGTTTCATAACCTTGCTTAATTTTATGTTGTAATTTTAGTACAACTGGACATGATGCGTCTAATAACTCAATATTATTTTTTAGTGCAATCTTATAAGTCTCGGGTGGTTCACCATGAGCTCTAATTAACACTTTACAATTTGACAACTTAATAAAATCATTATGAGTTATCATTTTAAGACCTTTATTTTTTAGTCTTTCAACTTCTTTATCATTGTGAACAATATCCCCTAAACAATATAATTCTTTGTCTTTAGATAATATATCCTCAGCCATTTGAATTGCATAAACAACACCAAAACAAAATCCCGAATACTTATCAATTGTTATTTTCATAATTTTTAAGTTTTTTTTGAACTAAACTATCAATAAACTTTAATTGTTCATTAATTGATTTATCTGAATTATTAATTAAAATAGCATCATCAGTAAAGATAAGAGGATTATGTTTGCGATTGGTATCATCATAATCTCTTTTTTTAATATTCAGTACAATATCATTAAGATTAACATCATAACCTTTTTGTGTAAACTCGTTGAATCTTCTCTCTGCTCTTTTATCTATGTCCGCAGTAATAAATAATTTTAACCCTGCATCAGGAAAAACTTTAGAACCAATATCTCTACCATCCATTACTATGTTACCAAACTCTCCTTTTTTCTGTTGCAAATGAATCAGTTTATTTCTTACTGCTAAAATTTTTGAAACAATACTAACGTTTTGTGATACTAGTGGACTACGAATAATATCTTCAATATTTTCATTATTTAATATTGTTGTTGATTTTTCAGTATTTACATCATAACTAAAATCAATATCAATTTGATTTAAATGATGATCTAATTTATGAACATCATAATCATGTATCATATCATTTTTAATAAAATAATATGTTATTGCCCTATACATAGCTCCAGTATCAATATACTGCATACTATATTTTTCAGCGATTTTTTTGGCAAGTGTACTTTTTCCTGAAGAAGAGTAACCATCAATTGCAATATTAAAGGGTAATGACATTATAATACAAAATTATTAATATTTGTTGTAATACTAAAATTATTTGTTGTACCAGAAATATGATAAGAAGATCTACTGAAATCTAACACAAAACCAACAACTTCAAATCCTACTCCAAAAGAAAAACCAACAAAACTAGGGTAACTTGATAATGACATATCAAATCTTCTTTGAAAATTAAAACCTCCTCTTAAAAACAAACTCTTGTTAAAAGGTCTTAGTTCACCACCAATAATTAAATGTCTTAAGAAAGTTTTAGCAAAAGATTCTTTTTGTGTAGCTAAATTTACACTATTATAATTAAAACTATTATTAATCTTATAAGGAGAAGAAATATCAAAATTTTGAAGATTTTTATATGAAATATGATACGTAAATGGTAAGTATTTTAATTTTTTACTTAGAGCTAGTTCTAGCTTTGTGGGTAAATTTTCAGCAACATTATATTTTTTTAATTGTTTACCAATATTTTTAATTAACAATGTTATACATAAATCGTTATTATTAAAATATGTAGAAGATATATTACTTGAAAGTGCAATGGACGAATAGTTGCTGTATTTTGAGTTTAACAAATTTAAACTCATACCCAAAGTAAAGAAACTACTAATTTTTTTTGCTAATGAAAATGAAAATATCTGATCACTTGCACTGAATTCTCCTAATATATTGCCAAAATCATCTGTATAGTCAAACAATCCATAATTAATTGTTTGAATATTAGCAGAAGTTAACCCTAAATTATCAATTTTTCTTGCAAAAGAAAATGATAAAATATTTATATCAGAAAAATAATCACTAAAAGCAAAAACAAAATTATTATTCATTTCTTCATTTAAAAGGGATGGTGCTAATCTAGTTAAAGAAACATCATTATTATTGGGCAAACTAATCCCACTTCCTCCCAAAGACTCAACTTTGGGTGAGACTTGAATATCAAAAAATTGAAACGAGTTAACACCTCCAGACTGTGCAAAAATTACAGAAGGGAAAAATAAAATTATCAATAAAAATAACCTTAAAGTCAAATTAAAAAAATTAATTTAATAGTGCAGCATTTATAACTTGGTTTAAATCATTTACATAATGAAAATTCATATTCTTTATATACTGTTTATTTATTTCTAAAATATCTTTTTGATTTTGTTTTGATAAAATAATATTAGTAATTCCAGATCTTTTTGCAGCTAATATTTTTTCTTTTATTCCTCCAACAGGAAGCACTTTACCTCTCAATGTTAACTCACCAGTCATAGCTATTTTTTCTTTTACCTTTCTCTTTGTGAAAACTGACACAAGAGCTGTAAATATTGTGATGCCAGCAGAAGGCCCATCTTTAGGAGTAGCTCCCTCTGGAACGTGAATATGAACATTCCACTTGTGGAATATTTGTGGGTCTAAATCATATAAATGGGCATTAGATTTAAGATACTCCATTGCAATAGTTGCAGATTCTTTCATGATTTTTCCTAAATTTCCAGTAACTGACAAACGACCCTTTCCTTTACTTAAAATTGATTCAATAAATAAAATATCACCACCAACAGAAGTCCATGCAAGTCCAGTAACCACTCCAACAATATCATTACTAACGTCATGCTTACGATCAAATTTAGGAGCACCCAACATTAACTCAATTTGTTTTTTATTTGGCTTATTGTAAATTGATTTATTAAGTACAATTGATTTAGCAATATGACGAATTATTTTACTAATTGTTTTATCCAATGATCTAACACCAGATTCTCTTGTATATTGATCAATAATTTTTTCTAAAACAGAATCTGACAAAATTAGATCATTCTTTTTCAAGCCATGTCTTTTTAATTGCTTTGGTAACAAATGATTTTGCGCAATTTTAACTTTTTCTTCTAGTGTGTAACCATTAATTTCAATAATCTCCATTCTATCTCTTAGCGCAGGCTGTATTGTGTCCAATGAGTTTGCTGTAGCAACAAACATAACCTTAGAAAGGTCATAATCTAACTCTAAATAGTTATCATAAAAAGATTCATTTTGTTCAGGGTCTAAAACTTCAAGTAAAGCAGATGATGGATCCCCATGATTATCTCTTGTAACTTTATCAATTTCATCTAAAACAAAAACAGGATTGGATGAATTAGCTTTTTTGATAGATTTTATAATTCTACCAGGCATTGCACCGATGTAAGTTTTTCTATGCCCTCTTATTTCAGCTTCATCTCTTAATCCTCCTAAAGAAACTCTTTCATACTTTCTTCCAAGAGCAGAGGCAATTGATTTACCAAGTGAAGTTTTTCCTACACCAGGAGGTCCAAAAAGACATAATATTGGAGATTTCATATCTCCTCTTAACTTTAGTACCGCTAAATGTTCAATAATTCGTTCTTTAACCTCTGTTAAACCAAAATGCTCGCTATCTAAAATTTTTCTTGCAAAAGTTAAATCAAACTTGTCTTTAGAGTATTTATTCCAAGGTAAATCTAAAATTAATTCAATATAACTACGCTGAACAGAATAATCTGACATCGATGGATTCATTCGCTGTAGCTTTTTAAGTTCTTTTTCAAATGCAATACCAATTTCTTTATTCCACTTTTTCTTTCTAGCTAGACTTCGCATTTGTTCAATTTCTTTGTGAGAACCACTACCGCCTAACTCCTCTTGAATAGCCTTCATTTGTTGATGCAAATAATACTCTTTTTGTTGTTTATCTAAATCTATTTGAACTTTAGATCTAATCTTATTTTTCATCTCTAATAACTGAAGTTCTTTTGTTAAAAGTTCAAGACATAAAATTGCTCTTTTTTTCAAGTCTACTTCTTCCAATAACTTTTGTTTTTCAGATAAACTTATATTCATATTTGATGAAATAAAGTTAATTGCAAAAGTTGTGTTTTTTATATTTTTAATAGCAATGGAGGCTTCTGTAGGAATATTAGGTGATTCTTCAATTATTTTTAGTGCTAAATCTTTTACAGAATCTACTAATGCATCGAACTCGTCGTCTGATTCAATTGGCTTAACTTCTTTTAATTCAGAAATTTTTCCCTTGTAATACGGCTCACTACTGATAATTTCGTTTAAGAAAAATCTCTTTCTTCCTTGAATAACAGCTGTAATGTTGCCATCTGGCATTTTTAACATCTTTAAAATATGCGCTACTGTACCAATTACATTCAAATCTTCAATAACAGGTTCTTCAGTATCAAACTCCTTTTGAGATAAAACTCCTATTGTTTTGTTTCCTGAATCAGCATCCTTTATCAGCTTAACTGACCTTTCTCTGCCAATTGTAATTGGAATAATAACTCCTGGAAATAAAACAGTATTTCTTAATGGTAAAATAGGAAGAACTTCAGGAGTGTTTTCTTTAGAAATTTTTGCTTCATCCTCATCACTCATTAATGGAAGAAACTCTGTGTCATTTTCAATAATGTCAGATAAAAAATAATTTTGATCGAGTGTTTTATATTTCATGCTCAACTATTTTCTATCGTTGTATAAATTATTGTTTTTAAATGCATTAAATAATTTATCTTTGATAGCATTCTCCATATCCTCCTCAGCAAAATTATATCCAATTATACTTCCACATAAAATACCAATTAATGCAGCTTCTCTAACATTAAAACCCTGCTGTAAAACTTTCATATAAATTTCATATAAACTATACTTCTTACTATATAATTTTTCAGCTTGTTTAAAAAGCCTTGATAATTCTTCTTTATTACATTGCAATACTTTACATAAATTATCTTGGTCTCGATGATTTAAATTACTTAATAAATTTATCATTTTTTTTATTTTAGTTTTATTGCAAGTTGTATGCCAGAGTTTAAACTAGGTCTTTTTGTCATAATTTAATATGAGCTTCTATAACATTTTGTCATGTTAAACACCTCATATAAAATCTTTTTATCTAAATCACTAATTTTTATGTTTCTTCTCAAACAAACTTTTTCTGCAACTAACAAGGCTTTTTCAATATCATAAATTTTAAAGCCACTCGCTCCCCCCCAAGAAAATGAAGGGATAAAATTTCGTGGAAATCCAGATCCATAAACGTTTGTATTAACTCCGACAACTGTTCCTGTATTAAACATCGTATTTATACTTGATTTACTATGATCACCCATAATTAAACCACAAAATTGTAAATTGGTATTTTGAAAAGACTGTAACTTGTAATTCCAAAGTCGCACATCATCATAATTATTTTTTAAATTTGAAGTATTGGTGTCTGCACCTAAATTACACCACTCTCCAATTACTGAATTACCTAAAAAACCATCATGAGCTTTCGAAGAATAGCCAAATAAAATAGAATTATTTACCTCACCACCTAATTTAGAATAAGGACCTAGTGTCGTTGCTCCGTAAATTTTTGAACCTATCTTTAAAACCGAATTATTGAGCATAGCAAATGGTCCTCTTATTATCGAACCTTCCATCACCTGACAATTTTTACCAATATAAATAGGACCTTGCTTGGAGTTTAATATAGAACATGAAATACTAGCACCTTTCTCAACAAAAATATTTTCGCCTATAATAGTATTACTACTATCAATTTTAGTTGATTTTCTTTTTCTAGTTAAAATTTTAAAATCATTTTTAATTTCAATATCGTTATAAGTAAAAAGATCGCATATATTTTCAATAGATATAAAATTAGCATTTGATTCTATACAATTTAGTTTTTTCACATCAAATAACTTGTTACGAAAAGCTATTACATCACCATTTTTTTCAAGCAACTCACCCCTTCTGAGATTTTTAATCTCAATCAATAGTTCATCAGAAGGTAAAATTTTTGAATTTATCCATAAGTTATCTTTTTCTTTATTAATCTTATACTTATGATTTAAATATGATTGTGTTTCAACAGAAACATTTTTGTAATAATTCTGCCATTTTTCTATAATTGTTAAAATACCTATTCTAAAATATGAAATAGGTCTTGTATAACTTAATGGATAATAATTTGCAGGATCGACATCAAATAATATAACATTCATAAAACAAATATAAATAAAAAAAACCCAGAAATTTCTGGGTTTCTAAATTATATAGATTATAACTACTTGTTAAATTTTTTATACTTATTCTTAAACTTATCCACTCGTCCTGCCGTGTCAACCATTTTTGCTTTACCAGTATAATAAGGGTGAGAATCTGAGGAAATTTCCATTTTAATTAAAGGATATTCTTTACCATCATCCCACTTAATCGTTTCATTACTTTCAGCACATGATTTTGTTAAAATAGCGTAATCAGTTGATATATCTTTAAAAACGCAAAGTCTGTAATTCTCAGGATGAATATCTTTTTTCATTTTTATTAGTCTTTAAAAGGGATGCAAAACTAATAAGTTTTATTAAAACAACAAATAAGTATGAACTTTTTATTTTAGATTAATACTATCTAATAACAAATTTGTAGACTTTACACTTCTAGCAGATGTTTTTAGATCTTCAGTTTCATTTTCAGATAGATCTAACTTTATAATTTCATGTACTCCATTACTTCCAATAATTACAGGAACACCAATACAAATATCATCTAAATTATATTCACCATTTAAATAAACAGAACATGTAAACATTTTTCTTTGATCACATGCTATTGAATGAACAAGGGAAGACACTGCAGCTCCTGGAGCATACCAAGCAGATGTTCCTAACATTGATGTTAATGTAGCTCCTCCTATTTTGGTTTCATGTACAATTTTTTCTTTAATACTATTTGTCAGAAGTGTATCGATACTGATTCCATTTCTTGTTGCTTTTCCAATTAATGGAATCATTCCTGTATCAGAATGACCGCCAATAACCATTCCATCAACATCAGAAATAGGACATTTTAATGCCTCTGCAATTCTATACTTAAATCTTGCGCTATCTAAAATACCCCCCATCCCAATTACTTTATTTTTTTCTAAATTGAACTGTTTATTTACTAAATATGTCATTGTATCCATTGGATTACTTACAATAACTAGAATAACTTCTGGAGAGTATTTTAATAATTGAGAAACCACGTTATTTACAATTCCTGCATTTATGCCTATAAGTTCTTCTCTTGTCATGCCAGGCTTTCTTGGTATTCCAGATGTAATAATTGCAATATTGCTATTTTCAGTCTTTGAGTAATCATTTGTCGAACCTATAATTTTTGTATCAAAATAATTTAAAGAAGATGTTTGCATCAAATCCATAGCTTTACCCTCTGCAAAATTTTCTTTAATATCTAACAAAACAACTTCAGAAGCAAAATTCTTTATTGCAATGTATTCAGCACAACTTGCACCGACCGCTCCCGCACCAACAACTGTAATTTTCATATATTTAAATTTAGTTAATTATTATGCATCAATATTAGCATACTTTGCATTTGCTTCAATAAAAGATCTTCTAGGTGGCACTTCGTCACCCATTAACATCGAAAAGACTCTATCGGACTCTGCAGCATTGTCTATTGTCACTTGTTTTAACGTTCTATTATCAGGATTTAGAGTAGTATCCCAAAGTTGAGACGCATTCATTTCTCCAAGACCCTTGTAGCGCTGTATAACAACATTCACATCTTTTCCTCCTTTCATTTCTTCAATCATTAAATCTCTTTGATTTTCATCCCAACAATACCTGTGATCTTTACCTCTCTTTAAGAGATATAATGGAGGAGTAGCAATATAGACATGGCCATTTTCAATTAATGGCTTTAAAAATCTAAAAAAGAATGTAAGTAATAATGTTGCAATATGACTTCCGTCAATATCAGCATCTGTCATTATAACAACCTTATGATATCTCAATTTCTCAATATTTAATTCTCTTTCATCATCATGAGTTCCGATAGAAACACCCAAAGCTTGGAACATATTTTTAATTTCCTCATTCTCAAATACTTTGTGTTGCATAGCTTTTTCAACATTTAATATTTTACCTCTAAGAGGCATTATAGCTTGAAAATGTCTATCTCTACCTTGCTTTGCAGTACCACCTGCTGAATCTCCTTCGACTAAAAATATCTCACATTTTTCTGGATCTTTTTCTGAGCAATCAGATAATTTACCAGGTAATCCACCACTAGTAAGTACACTTTTTCGTTGTACCATTTCTCTTGCTTTAGCCGCTGCATTTCTTGCTGTTGCGGCAAGAATAACCTTTTGAACTATTGTTTTAGCTTGCTCCGGATTTTCTTCCAAATAATTTGTTAGCATTACACTAACAGATTTTGAGACTGCTGAGGTTACTTCTTTATTTCCAAGTTTGGTTTTAGTTTGACCTTCAAATTGTGGCTCCATTACTTTAACAGAAATAACAGCTGTTAAACCCTCTCTAAAATCATCCCCACTAATTTCAAACTTCACCTTTTTAAGTAATCCTGATTCATCAGCATATTTCTTTAAAGTACGAGTCAAACCACGTCTAAAGCCGGATAAATGAGTACCGCCTTCATGAGTATTAATATTATTTACATATGAAAATACATTTTCTGAATATGAAGAATTATAAACCATAGCTACTTCAACTGGCACACCATCTTTTTCGCCATCAAAATAAACTACATCATCTAAAATTGAATCTCTTGTTGCATCTAAAAAAGATACAAACTCTTTTAATCCTCCCTTGGAGTAAAATTCTTCTTTAACGAAATTTCCATCATCATCCTTTCTTCTTCTATCCGTTATTGATATATTTATTCCTTTATTCAAATAAGCTAATTCTCTTAATCTTGCAACTAAAATATCAAAATGATATACTGTATCTTCAAAAATAGAACTATCTGGCTGAAAAGTAACTTCAGTTCCTGTTTTATCAGTTGATCCAATTTCTTTAACATCATACTGTGGAACACCTATTTTATATTCTTGCTCGAAAATCTTTCCTTCTCTGTGAACATTAACCTTTAGGTGTGATGATAACGCATTCACACAAGAAACACCTACACCATGAAGACCACCAGAAACCTTATATGATCCTTTATCAAATTTTCCTCCTGCATGTAAAACAGTCATTACAACCTCAAGAGCAGATTTACCTTCTTTCTCATGAATTCCTGTTGGAATACCTCTACCATTATCTTTTACAGTTATAGAATTATTTTCATTAATGAAGCAATCTATGTGTGTACAATGACCAGCAAGAGCTTCATCAATTGAATTATCAACTACTTCATAAACTAAATGATGTAACCCTTTAATTCCAATATCTCCAATATACATTGCAGGTCTTTTTCTAACAGCTTCTAAACCTTCAAGTACCTGTATATTACTTGCGCTATACGCTTTATTATCTTTTTGAGTCATATGTGTGGTTAATAGTTTAAAATTTTCTTTCAAACAAATATACAATTATCAACAGTAAATATAAATTATATTACAAGAATTAGTTTCTTATTTTTCAACAAAAGTTAATAACTTTTAAAAAGACCAAGTTAGCATAATTAGAGCTGAAAAACCTATGTCTTTATAGTCTCTCCAAATCTCTTTCTTAATATTTAATATATTATTAAATTCGATTGTTGCATTTAGTTTATTATTATATTTATAATCTAATTTGGCATCTACATAAGTTCTTGATGGTAAAGATTTTATTTCTTTGAGATATGCTTTTTGAGGTCCAATAAATTTTATACTTGGAGATAAAATAATTTTATCTCTCAAATTGACGCTTGGAAATATTGATAAAAATAAATTTGGCATATGTGATATTTCATTGTCATTCCATTTATAGTAATCTGATGACAACTCTATATTCAAAATTTTATTTATACTTCTATTGTATGATAATGTCAAATGTGTTTGCCAAACATCATCTTTATAAAAAACTTTAAACCTATTATATGATGTTAAATTATTATCAAAAAAAGGTAAGTTAGATACCACTCCATATCTAAATTCTAAATCTATAATATCATTACTACTTATAACATTACTAAATTCAAAAAACATTTCTTTCAGCTCAGTAGTACGTAGTTCTAGCTCTGAATCTTCTTCAATAATTTTCTGATTTGTTCCTAACGTATAAATAAATGGGTTTTTTTGATATAAATTGTAATACGTATTTCTATACTTATTATCTTCAATTCCAAATTTTATTTTTATGATATTTTTAACAGGATGATACGTCGAAATTAAACTTGGAAATACATCAAAACCCTGACCAGATTGATAATCAATTTCAAAACCTAAATCTAAGTCCATTTTATATTTTTTAAATTTTATTGATGGAGCAAAACCTGCTAAAAGAATATTTTTGCTTTTAATTGAGTCAATAGATTGAGGACTATTAAAATTCGAAAAATTCTCTAAGCTTATATCTAAGCTGATGGGTAAATTAAAAAGATCCATATCAATTAAAGAATTAAAACCTACAATATTTTCAGAATTTTCATTTAAATCAGAAATAAATAATGTGCTTTTTTGAGAGTAATTTTTACTGTCTATTGTCTCTAGACTCAACATGAATTGAGCAAAATTAAATCTCGATTGTAATGTTTCAAATCTGATTGGAATATAATTTCCATAAGACGAACTTATATTGCGACTATATTGTAAATTGGCATATAAAATTTGTTTTGATAAAACTTTTTTATAGCCAGCATTTATTTTAGATTGAGATTGACAAAACTTATTATTAACACTGCCTGTTTTGATATTTGAATTGATGGAATTATGATGAATCATTAAAAAATAAGATTTGTTTTTTGATCTATTACTATTATGTAGGTAACTGAAGTTCGGGCCAGATTTATAACCTGCTGAAAAAGATAGACTATTATCATAGATTTGGTAAATTTTATCAGATTTTACTTTAGCAGGTGATAACTTTCTTGTATTATACAAAAAATTATATTTAAAATTATTTGGATTATAATCTTGTGATCTGTCTTTTTTTAATGTGTCGACATATATAGCATTAGTATTTAACTTTACTGACTCTTGAATTGAAGGTTTATATCCTTCTTTAACTTTAATCTCCATATTTGGAATGTCTTGGGCATTTAAAAAAGGAAAAATTAAAACAAAAACTATTGTCAAACTTTTATTCATCTAATTTATTATTACGTATACTATTATTTAACTTTAAAGAGTCTACAGAACTAACTTTATATTCAAAATTTACGATTTGAATAGTATCATAATCAAAAAAATACTCGAATTCATTTTCTGAAACATTAATTATTGATGTAGATCCAATTTGGGATACATTTTTTTGTTCGCTATCCAGAATCTTTTTCAACTTCTTTTTAGATAATTCTCTTAGATCATCTCCATCGTGATTTGCAATAATACTTTCTAATGTAGCTTTAGCTTGAAAAGTATTTTTTTGTTTTTTATAGATATCTGAAAGCAGTATAAAACCTTTTGCAATATAATGATCACTATGGTATTTATCAGCAAGTTTAAAAATGATATTTTCAGCATGAACAAGACTATCATTTAAAAATGAAAAATAAGCATTGTAATACATTGCTTCAGCACCTTCTTCATAAAATGAAATAGATGCAACTTTTTCATAAAAATTTTTTGATTTAATATAATTTCCAATATCAAAAGAGTTTCTAGCTATGATCGTGTATGCCTTACTTAACAACCAATTATCCTTTTTATCAAAATCCAAAACTTGATTTGCGTAATTAGCAGCCTTTTCTCGATTAATATTTTCATATCCATGCATCAATCTTATTAATACTTCTCTTTTAAGTGAGTTACTTGATGTAATCTCTTTTAAATCTAAATAATACTTATTTGATAAACTATAATTTTTTGAGTTATAGTATTTTCTTGCAAGGTAAATAAGAGCTTGCTCTCTGAACTTTTGATCACTATTTTCTAAAATTAAATTATAATATAGAGTAGCAGATGATGAATCATTAAGCTCAACTGATGAAACAGCACTATAATATAGCGCATCAATATAAAAATTTCCGTCTACAAAATCATTTAAATATTTTTTAAAAATTTCAATTGCTGATTGATATTTTTTTTCTGAAAATTTAATAAATGCAGTATTATAAATTAATGTGTCTTGTTCATGTATAGACAAACTATAATCTGGTAAACTTTCAACAAAAACTAAATAATCCTCAATTTTTCCTAATGATGTATAAGCTCTTTCAATTCCAGAAATAGCCTCTTTAAAATACTTTGTTTTTGGATATTTATTAGCAACAATGAAAAAATTATCTAAAGCATTATTATATTCGTTATTATTTAAATAAAGCATAGCTTTTCCTAAATAAGAACCTGATAAAAGTTGACTTTCAATTGAATAATCAATAACTTGGTTAAAATATTTTAATGCTAAATCATAATCATTTATATTTTTATAATAATTTGCTATATCATACAAAGAAACATCATAAAATATTGAACTAGAAAAATCAGAAACAATCTTTTTTAAATTACTAACCTTTTCTAAATTCTTATTTAGCAAACCTAATGCAATAGAGCTTTTATATAAAGCATAATCACTATCAAATAAATTAAAATTAAACGCTTTTTGATAGTATTCATGAGCTTTAGAATAATTTTTTTCCATGAAATAACCATCCGCAATTCTTAGATATGTATCATTTAAATAAATACTATCTTTTGAGCTTTTTTCAAATATTTTAAAACACTCAATTGCTGATTTATAGTTTTTAGTTTTGAAAAAGCAATATGCATTATTATATTTTTGATTTATAACATACTCATATAGTTTTTCATGTGAAACATAAGCTATTTTTTTATGAACACGAATTGCATTTTCATAATCTTTCAATTTATAAAATGATTCAGCTAACCAAAAACAGCTCATGAAATAAATTTCAGAACTAATTGGAAAATTATTAGATTTTACAAAATATTGAATTGCTTGTTTATAATTCTGTTTATTATAAGACTGAACACCTAAAATATATGAGATGTTTTGCATTGTGAGTTGCTTATCATTATCAAGAGAAACTAAAGTGTTTAGTTGATTATATGCATTTATATACTGACTACTTCCCTGGTATAAATTAACTAATAGACTTGATATTTCTTCATTATATTTTAGACTTCTTTTGAAAATTTTGTTGTAGGATGTTAACACTTTCAAAGTATTATCAAAGGGAAGATTAAGTTCATAAGATAATTTAGCATAATTATAATAAGATTCTTCCTTAAGTGCCCAATTATAATTTAAATCAGATGATTTTTTAAAAGCTTGCATTGCATAATTTAAATTATCTATATTTATATAACAAAACCCTAAATAATAAGCTGAATATTGCATTAGAGAATCTGACAAACTAGAAATCTTAATAAAATTATCAATTGCATTTTGATGATTATTTATGTTATAATATGATAATCCTAACAAATAAAGATCATAATCTGAAGGTTCTGAAGCTGCCATATACTTTTCAAAATACAGAGCAGCATTATTAAAATCATTAACATGGAAATAAGCCTCAGCTAACAATCTATTCATTTCAGAATATCTAGAAGGCTGCAAATCATTTATAATTTTAGATATTAACTCTATTACTTTGTCATATTCTTTTTTAATAAAGTAAATTTGAGCAATGTAGTAAGGAACAATTGATGAAAATTTTTCAGAACTTTTTAATTTTAAAAAGTTTTCAAGAGCTTCATCATAATTTTCATGTGAATATAAAATATGAGCGAAATAATATCGTGAAGGGTCACTTAGGCTACTATTTGCAGATATGATTTTAGAAAAATAATAAGAAGCATCAATAATAGAATCTGATTTAAAGTAGCAGTATGCTAGCTTAAATTGCAGATCAGTTCGTAACATTTTTGGCTCTATTTTTTTAAAAAATTTCGCAGCCTCTAAATAATTCTTTGATCGATAATAAATTAATGCAATATCAATATAAACATCATTTATTAAAAAAGAATACGGATATTCTTCCAAGAACTTTGTATACAAAAACAAGGCATCAGAATTAAACAACTCTTTAGAACATTTTGCATGCCTATATAAAATTGATTCGTTATAATCTCCTGAAATAATTTTCTGATTATATAAATTTTGAGCAGCACTATATTTTTTGTTTATAAATAAGTTATCAGCAATTTCAACATTACTTTGTGCATACAATAGAATAGAACAACAAAGAATACAAATTAATGAAAATAGTGATTTATACAAAACATAAATTTATCAATAAAATTAATTAATTTAACATGAATTTAAATTTATGAAAAATAGAGTTTTCAACACCTTTTCTTAACAATTATCATATTAAACTTTGAATATTGTAGTTTAATTTTTTACTTTGCTATATGTTATATATTTTAAAAATAAAGGGTACTAAAATAATTCCTGATTTTGTTCAGATACGTGATGAGAATATGACATTAATTGCATATTTTAGATTAAGTCAAGCTGAAAAAGGTTTAAAAAAAAATAACTTAGAAAGTAATAGTGATAAAATATTAAAATTACTTAAAACATTGCCCTTTGGTAAAGTGTTTAAACTCAAAGAATAAATTAATGATAATTATTAAAAATTTAAATATATATCAAGAAAATCACCAAATATTTGATAATGTTTCACTTAAAATATCTAACGGCGAATTTGTTTATCTTATTGGAGATACAGGAAGCGGAAAAAGCTCTTTATTAAAATCACTTTATGCAGAAATAAAACCCGAGTCAGGTTCCATAAAAGTAGGTGAATTTGAAATTCAGTCACTTAAGGACAAAGATATACCCTTTTTAAGGAGAGAAGTTGGAATTGTTTTTCAAGATTTTCAACTACTAACTGATAGAAATATTTATAACAATCTGAAGTTTGTTTTAAAAGCTACTGGTTGGAAAGATAAAATCAAAATCAATAATAGAATTAAAGAAGTTTTAAATGCTGTTCATTTAGATAGCATGGAAGAAAAAATGCCCTATGAACTCTCTGGTGGAGAACAACAAAAAGCTGCTATTGCTAGAGCACTTTTAAATAAACCCAAAATTATACTGGCAGATGAACCAACAGGCAATCTTGACCCTGAAAAATCTATAAAAATTATTCAACTATTAGAAGAAATTAATTTATCAGGCACAACAATTATAATTGCCACTCATGACTATGAAATAATGAGAAAAGTTAAGAAGAGAACTGTTAAGTGTGATGATAAAAAAATTGTTGAAATAGATCCTGAATCACTATAAATGTGCATTATTAAAAATAATTACTCTTTAAAAAAACACAACACATTTGGAGTTGATGCACATGCTAAATTTTATGCAAAATTCTCTTCAAATAAAGAATTATTATCTGTTTTGAAAAAAATGAACACTGATGAAGTTACTATACTCGGTGGTGGTTCAAACATACTTTTTACTAAAAGTATTTATAATGTTGTACTACATAATAATATTAATGGAATTTCAATTATTAAAGAAAATAAAAATCATGTTTGGATAGAAGTTGGTTCTGGAGAAAACTGGCACGATTTTGTACTTTGGAGTGTTAAGCATAATTTTTCAGGCATTGAAAATCTTGCATTAATTCCAGGTAGTGTTGGAGCAAGCCCCATACAAAACATTGGAGCTTATGGAATGGAAGTAAAAGATTCAATTGAAAAAGTTTGTACTATAGAACTTGAAAGTGGTAAAACTAAAAATTTTAACAATAAGCAATGTAAATTCAAATACAGAGAATCAATATTTAAAAATGAATGCAAAAATAAATATGTAATAACTAAAGTCATTTTTAAGTTAAGTAAAAAATATTTAAACATAACTTCATACGGTGATGTTGAAAATGAACTAAAAAATTTAAACCTATCACTTAACCCTAAAAATATAAGTGACATAATAATAAAAATTAGAAATAAAAAATTACCAAATCCAAAAGAGCTTGCTAATTGTGGTAGTTTTTTTAAAAATCCAACTATTGAACTACAAGATTTTAAAAATTTAAAAATTAAATATCCAAAAATAATTGGTTATAAAATTGATGAAAAAAAAGTTAAAGTTGCTGCAGGATGGTTAATTGATAATCTTGGGTTAAAAGGATTTCAAATAGGAGATGTTGGAGTTCATAAATTTCAAGCACTTGTGCTAGTAAACTATGATAAGGCAAATGGTAAAGAAATTCTTGATTTTGCCAACATAATTAAAGAAAAAGTTAAAGCTACGTACAATATTTCTTTAGAAAATGAAGTAACAATATTATAATAAAATTACAGCGGTTAGATTACACCAAATACATTCTATACTACCAATTTTCAAAAGTTATTATAATGATACTTAATCAATCTAAAAATTATCAATTATATCATTAAAAATAAGACTTGGGCGCATAGCTTTAATTAGTGTGTCTGCATTAGGTAGATAATACCCATCTATATCGATTTTATTTCCTAAATTTGAACTTAATTCTTTAATAATATCTATTTCTTTTTCTTGCATGTTTCTAAACAGATTTGAAAAAATATTTGATAAATTTAAATCATCTTTTTGTTTTGCTAATTCCTCAGCCCAATACATTGATAAATAAAAATGTGAGCCTTTATTATCTATTTCACCTGCTTTTCTACCAGGAGATTTCTGTGATTTTAATAATTTTTCAATGGCAAAATCCAAGGTTGAAGATAATATAGATGCTTTTTTGTTATTACTAGTTCGAGAAAGATGTTCTAAAGAAACAGAGACTGCCATAAACTCGCCTAATGAATCCCATCTGAGATGTCCCTCTTTAATAAATTGTTGGACGTGTTTTGGTGCGGAACCACCAGCACCAGTTTCAAACAAACCTCCTCCATTCATTAAAGGAACTATTGATAACATTTTAGCTGATGTACCTAACTCTAAAATAGGAAAAAGATCTGTTAAATAATCTCTTAAAACATTTCCTGTAACAGATATAGTATTTAGACCTTTTTTTAGTCTTTCCAATGTAAAAATTGTTGCATTATAAGGATCTAAAATCTTAATATCTAGACCATCAGTATCATGATCTTTTAAAAACCTATGCACTTTTTTAATTAACTCAGCATCGTGTGCTCTATTTTCATTTAGCCAAAAAACTGCTGGCCAATCTGTAATTCGAGCTCTACTTACAGCTAGTTTCACCCAATCCTTAATTGGATCATTTTTTGTTTGACACATCCTCCAAATGTCACCTTCTTCAACTACGTGTTCAAGTAAAATATTTCTTTTATCATCTAGAACTTTTATTATACCCGATTCATTAATTTCAAATGTTTTATCATGAGAACCATATTCTTCTGCTTTTTGTGCCATCAATCCAACATTAGGAACAGTTCCCATAACGGCTGGATCAAACGCTCCATGTTTTTTACAAAAATCAATAGTTGCACTATAAACACTTGAGTATGAACTATCTGGAATAATTGCTTTTGTATCTTGAGTTAAACCTTCTTTATTCCACATTTTTCCAGAATTTCGAATCATTGCAGGCATTGATGCATCAATTATTACATCGGATGGAACATGTAAATTGGTAATTCCTTTTTCGGAATCTACCATTGCAAGACTGGCATTGTTTTCTAATATTCTTTCTATATCAAATAATATTTCTGATTTTTGATTATCAGACAAATTATTTATTTTTTCTAAAATATCACCAAAACCATTTCTAACATCAGTACCTATATCACTAAATACGTTATGATATTTTTTAAACAAATCAGCAAAATAAATCTCAATTACATATCCAAAAATAATAGGATCAGAAATCTTCATCATTGTCGCTTTCATATGTAATGAAAGAAGTAAGTTTAAATCTTTACAGTTCTGCATTTCCAATTTTAAAAACTTTTTCAATTTATTTTTAGACATAAATGAAGCATCAATAATTTCTCCATCAAGCAGTGAAATATTTTTCTTTAAAACAATAACATCACCACTTTTCAAAAATAGTTCTATTGAAACATTAGTGGACTTACTCGTACAAAATGATTTTTCATTATGATGAAAATCACCAGATTTCATTGATGAAACATGAGTTTTAGAATTACTATTCCACGAGCCCATTTTATGTGGATTTGTTTTTACATAATTTTTAATAGCTCTAGGAGCTCTTCTATCAGAATTACCTTCTCTTAAGACAGGATTAACAGCTGAACCTTTAACTTTATTATATCTTTTTTGAACATCAGTTTCTTCGTCGGTTTTCGGGTTTTCAGGGTAATTTGGAATGAGATATCCCTTACTCTGAAGTTCTTC
>Ga0160423_10001355_pt1 | contig 20535 bp, 14 predicted proteins | sample CRUFie14St8metaG_FD_108191 | JGI IMG/M metagenome (GOLD analysis project Ga0160423, IMG submission 108191) | Marine microbial communities from the Costa Rica Dome - CRUD Field 142mm St8 metaG | ecosystem: Environmental > Aquatic > Marine > Oceanic > Photic zone | place: Costa Rica: the Eastern... | reverse complement strand
TTCAACGATTGCCTTTGACTTTAGAGTGGTTGTTTTTTTGTCCTTATTAGTCTCTGGAGCGATGTATTCATAATTTATGTTTATCTTGTTGAAAGAGGTTCTAATATCATCTAAATCATTGTATACTTCCTCCACACCTGGTTCGTTAAAATGGCGTTCAAGCATTTTATCGAGCATTGTATTTATGGTGTGCTTTTGCATACCAATCATATCAATAACTTCTTCGCTTTTATTTTCTTTTCCTAAGATACCAGCGAAATGGACGCTTTCTATCCAACCTCCGACAATAATTAAGGCGCCAATGTGTTTCAAGTCACTTGTTTGAAGGTAGTCGTCTGCTTTTCTGTACGAATTTGATATGATGTACAAAAGAGAGTCTTTGTTGTCTAAGTTTCTCTCAACAGATTGTATTGTATTAATATCAAATGCATCGGATATTCCTAGTATATCACTCAATTTTTGTGCTGATCGGATATAACCTATTGATTCTTGTTGCTTATCGTAAAGCGCGCAATATCCTAGATCAGCTCCATAAACACCTAGGTTTAAGGATTGCGAAACTAAATCTACATATCCTTCATAAGACTTAGGATTGTTTAATATATCCTCATTGTAAGGAGCTCCTGATTTTTGGATGATACTACCCAATTGTATTGGAGAGGGAACACTAAACATTGCACCACCTACAGGAACAACGTTCAAGGGGTTGACTTCACTTGTTTCCAACTTAGTGGTGTCCTCAATTTGAATTTCAGGGTCAGTTTTGGGATCGGTATCGCCTTCTGGACAGGCTGTGAGTAAAACAGAGCTTACTGCTAAAACACCTATTCCTTTTAATATGCTCTTACTACTTCTCATAAACTTAAAATAGTTCGTATCTAAAATCAGTAAATATAGAATAATTTTATTTAATCTGATAAGAATAAAATGGAAAAATAGGAGTATTATTATATACTATTTTTAAGCTAAAATAGCTCGTTGCTTCTCAAATTTGATAAGATTATTTACTTTTGGGAGAGTCTCAAATTTTAGGAGACCAAATTATCGTGTATTATGAAGAAAATTGGAGTGTTAACATCAGGTGGAGATTCACCTGGTATGAACGCAGCAGTGCGCGCAGTTGTTCGAACAGCTGCATATTATGGAATTCAGGTTGTAGGTATTCAAAGGGGATATGATGGCTTAATAGAAAATGATTTTATAGATTTCCACTCTGGATCTGTGGCTAATATTTTGCAGCGAGGAGGTACAATCCTTAAAAGTATGCGAAGTGAAGGATTTAGATCTTTTGAAGGAAGACAAAAAGCGTTCGAGAATATTAAAAATGCTGGAATAGAAGGGTTAGTTGTAATTGGAGGAGATGGAACTTTTACTGGGGCTAATATTTTCATAAACGAGTTTAATTTTCCAATAATTGGTTTGCCAGGAACAATTGATAATGATTTGGTGGGTACCGATTATACAATTGGTTATGATACTGCTCTAAACACAGTTATAGATGCTGTTGATAAAATAAGAGATACTGCAGAATCTCATAATCGTTTGTTTGTTGTTGAGGTAATGGGGAAAGATGCTGGTTTTATTGCGCTAAGGGCAGGTGTAGGTTGTGGGGCTGCCGCAATTCTTTATCCAGAAAGTGAAGAAGATCAATTGAAAGAACTTATCTTACGAATGAATGCAGAGGGTAGGAGAAAGAAGTTGAGTAACATTGTTATTGTTGCCGAAGGAGCAAAAGAGGGTGACGCTCAAACCGTAGGAAAAGTACTAAAAAATGAGTGCCCAGGATACGATATTAGGGTGGTTGTCCTTGGACATATTCAGCGAGGAGGAAGTCCGTCTTGTATGGAAAGGGTACGGGCTAGTCAAATGGGATTCGAGGCGGTTAATTCGTTAAAAGATGGAAGAAGTGGTGAAATGGTAGGGGTTATTAATGACAAGATTAGCTATACGCCCTTTTCTAAAGCAATTAAAAATCAGGAAAAAATTGATACAAATCTTTTGAAGATGATTGATATACTCTCAATCTAATTTTTGCTCTTTAGCTGATGGTTTTTGTCGATGTGATTGTTCCTGTTCCTCTACCGAGTCTTTTTACATACTTTGTTGAGGATGAATTTGTTCATCAGATTGAAATTGGAAAAAGAGTAGTGGTCAAGTTTGGAAGGAATAAATTGTATACAGCCGTTATCCATTCAATTCACAATTATCCTCCTAGTGAATATCAGGCTAAAGCAATTGAATTTGTTTTGGATGATTTTCCTATCGTAGATAAAATTCAGCTCAATCTATGGGATTGGATTTCCAAATACTACATGTGTAGTCCCGGAGAGGTTATGAACGCTGCTTTGCCCTCAGGTTTTAAGTTGGTGAATGAGACTAAAGTATTGCTGAATGATCATCATAAAATTGATTTTTCAAGTTTAAATGACAAAGAGTTTTTAATTGCCGAAGCCTTACAAATTCAGCCTATTCTCTCATTAAATGAAATTGCAAATATATTAGGGATTAAGAGTATTCATAAAATCATCAAAGGTCTTTATGAAAAAAATATAATTGTTCTTGAGGAGGAGATTAAGGAGAAATACAAACCAAAAATCAGAACTTTTATTGATTGGAATAAAGATAATTATCCAACGAAAGAAAGTTTAACACTGGCTTTTGACCTATTAAAATCTTCTCCCAAACAACAAGATTTGTTGTTGCAAATATTGGGGGCTGGAGAGTGCGAATATGAATCCTTTAAGATTAAACGAAGTCAATTGGTTAAGAAATACAACTCAACTTCAGCAGTTGTAAACGGGCTAGTTAAAAAAGGCATTTTTGTTCTGAAAGAAGAAGAAGAGGGAAGATTATCAAAGTATGATGGAGAAGTTGAAGACATAACGCAATTAAATAATGAACAGCGACAGGTATTTGAATCAATCAAAAGCCAATTTGAACAAAAAGATTGCGTCCTTCTTCATGGAGTAACTGGAAGTGGTAAGACAGAGGTTTATATAAAGCTAATTTCTGATGCCGTTGAAAGGGGAGAAAAAGTGCTTTATTTATTGCCAGAGATTGCTTTAACAACGCAAATAATTACTCGATTGCAGAGAGTTTTTGGAGATAAAGTTGGTGTTTACCATTCTAAGTTTAATTTAAATGAGCGAGTTGAGCTTTGGAATGAAATGTTAAATCCAAACTCAAAATATAAAGTAATATTGGGTGCTCGCTCTTCTTTGTTTCTACCTTTTAAAAACTTAGGTCTTGTTGTTGTGGATGAAGAGCATGAAAATACATTTAAACAATTTGATCCCGCTCCGAGATATCATGGAAGAGACTTAGCGTTGGTTTTATCAAAAATGCATAAGGCTAAAGTCATTTTAGGAAGTGCAACTCCATCCGTTGAGTCTTATTTTAATGCAAAAACTCAAAAATATGGTTTGGTTGAGTTGGTGAAGAGGTATAGAGGGATAAAGTTGCCTGAGGTTCAATGTGGTGATTTAAAAGCTGATAAAAAGAAAAAGCGCATGGTTTCTCTTTTTACAGAATTGTTAAAAAACAATATGGACGAAGCCTTAGAAAAGGGAGAACAAATAATTTTATTTCAAAATCGTAGAGGGTTTGCTCCAATGCTGGAATGTTTTACTTGTGGCCACGTTCAGCAATGCAAACGCTGTGACGTTAGTCTTACGTATCATAAACATTCCAATTTATTAAGGTGTCATTATTGTGGTTATGTAGAAAAAGTAAGTTTAACTTGTACAGCATGTGGAAGTGTTGATACAGATATGAGAGGCTTTGGGACAGAAAAGATAGAAGAGGAGGTGAAAACTATTTTTCCAAAAGCAAATGTATCAAGAATGGATTTTGACACTACAAGAGGCAAAAACGCATATCAAAATCTCATTTCTAAATTTGAGGATAAAGAGATTGATATTCTGGTTGGTACACAAATGGTATCAAAGGGACTTGATTTTAATAATGTTAGTTTAGTTGGTGTGCTGAATGCTGATCAAATGCTTTATTATCCCGATTTTAGAGCCTTTGAAAGAGCATATCAATTAATGGCTCAAGTTTCCGGTAGGGCAGGTAGAAAATTTAAGAGAGGAAAAGTAATTATTCAATCGCATAATCCACATCATAGCACTATCCGAGATGTAATGGATAATGACTATTTAAACATGTATAATTCAGAAATTTTAAATAGAAGAAATTTTTTCTATCCTCCATTTTATCGTTTGATTTATCTAACTTTTCGTCACAAAGATAGGAATGTGCTGGATGCTTGCTGTGATACTTTTGCATTGAATTTAAAATCAGAAATTGGAAAAGAAAGAGTGTTAGGTCCTGAATACCCTGGTATATCCAGGATTAATAATTTATACAATAAAAAAATTATGATTAAGGCTGAAAAGTCTGCATCAATCGTGAAAGTGAAATCTAAACTTAACCACTTAATTACTTTTTTTAAGAAAGATGCAGCTTTTAAGCAAGTTCGAGTAATAATTGATGTCGATCCCCAGTAATTCGCTTAAATTAAAAGGTGAAGTTTTTTTCTGAACCGTTATTCAATTGAATAACTCCATTTGCGTCGCAATTACCATTTCCAAAATTTATAGTTTGTGAACCTTTTTCATTGGGTTTTAAAATGGAAGTTCCCGAGGTAATGTATTCTGCACACGAAAAATCAATAATATGACTAATTGATGTATTGTAAGTAAAACTCGTTTGTTCAAAATCAATACCGTCAGTAGTACACTCAAATTCGTAGATGTCATCTTCCAAACTTACCGTTCCTGATGTAGATATTTTTGTTAAGGTAAATGTACCGTCCCATTTCATTGTTCCATTTGGGTTAACGATTGAAATTCCGTTATTTAAGAGCTCTCCGCTATATTGAGTGTTCGTCGCGTTGAAGATGTAATTTATATTTCCCCAAATTTCTGAACCATCTGAACTATACTTATCAAAGGACACTGCCAAATCCTCAGTAATTATGGTACCAGAATTAATAGTGACCAAAATTTTTCCTTTTCTTATTTTACCTAAGCTCCCTGTAATCCCATCTCCATAATCGAGAGTGATTACTTTGGGGAAGGTTGAGTCATTGAGTTCTGGTTTGCTTGAAAGATGTACCCCATCTATTAATGTGTCTGCTGGGTCAATTATGAAATTTGGGGTTGTGTGTAGTATTTGTTTTAACACATCGGAAACCAATCGCTCTCCCAAAGCGACATCTTTTGCTGATTGAGTATATATTTCGCCATCATCTTTTTGACAGGAAAATAGGAGGATACTAATAATTCCAATAAAAATGATTTGTTTTATCATGTTATTTAAAAGACGCTTTAACAAGAAGTAAGTTGCTAATTTGATTTTAGATATTCAGTAAACGTGTAGTGATACGTGTTTTTATCATCGGGGTTATTTTTCTTTTCGGAGACCAAACTCCATTTTGAATCTAAAGTTGGAAAAAAAACATCTGCTTCTATGTTTGCATCAACCCATGTTATGATAAGTTTATCTACTAAATCTTGTTCAAGACACTGTTTATATATTTGACCACCTCCGATAATAAAAATTTTATCTTTTTTATAGGATGAAGCAAGCTCTAAAGCCTCCGTTATCGATGAACATACTTGAGCACCCTCGTATTGTATATTTTGACGGGTTACCACAATGTTCTCACGATTGGGAAGTGGACGGAATTTTTTTGGGATTGACTCATAATTTTTTCTTCCAGTAATTACAGGAAATCCTGTAGTTTGCGAGCGGAAAAATTTCATGTCCTCTGGTAAATACCATAATAAATCATTGTTTTTACCAATGCCATTATTCACAGACGAAACCGCAACTATTAGTATTACTTCCATGGATTTATATTGCTACAGGCGCTTTAATGTGTGGGTGAGGATTGTAGTCGATTAACTCAAAATCTTCAAATGTAAAATCAAAAATGTTTTTTATTTTAGGATTTATTTTCATGGTTGGGAGAGATCTTGTTTCCCGCGATAATTGCAATTTTGCTTGCTCAAAATGATTTGAATAAAGATGTGCATCTCCAAAAGTATGTACAAAATCACCCAACTCTAAATCACATACCTGAGCAATCATCATTGTCATTAAGGCATAAGAAGATATATTAAAAGGAACTCCCAAGAAAATATCTGCGCTTCTCTGGTAAAGCTGACAACTTAGTTTTCCATTTGCAACGTAAAACTGAAAAAAAGCATGGCAAGGAGGTAGGGCCATATTTTCTATTTCACCCACATTCCAGGCACTTACAATTAATCTTCTTGAATCTGGATTATTTTTAATTTGTTCAATCAGTTGTGTTATTTGATCAACATGCTTTCCTGATGCAGAAGGCCAGCTTCTCCATTGGTATCCATATACTGGTCCCAAATTCCCGTCTTTGTCAGCCCATTCATCCCATATGCTTACTCCGTTTTGCTTTAGGTATTCTATATTTGTATTTCCTTGCAAAAACCACAACAATTCATGAATAATAGATCTTAAATGACATTTTTTTGTGGTTACTAAGGGAAAGCCTGTGCTTAAATCAAACCTCATTTGGTATCCAAAAACACTTTTAGTTCCTGTTCCTGTACGATCACTTTTCTCAACTCCGTTGTCGAGAACATGCTGCATTAAATCTAAATATTGCTTCATTGTAAATGGTGTTGTAGGTAGTAAATTTCTACAAAAAGAAATTAGAAAGAAAGATTTTACCGTTTAAGTAATCAACAGGTGTTAACAACTGTTTCCTTCGATCTTTAATTTGTTCGAACTTGTCTGAAAAGTTGTAGAGTATTGAAAATAATCTGATTAATTGGCTTGTCTTTTATTTATTTCGTCTCTAATTAGAGAGGCCCTTTCATAGTCTTCTTTTTGGATGGCCTCATTTAATAGAGCCTCCAAGTCATGAATCGATTTTTTACTAAAGTCAGAAGGTTTATTATCAACTAAATTGGAAATTTCTTCTTCAACATTCCCATCACTTTCAAAATCAAGAGATTCTGATTCTTCATCAAGAATGATTCCTGCTGATGATAATATAAATTCAAAAGTGAAAACTGGACAATTGAATCGGACAGCCAGAGCAATAGCATCCGAAGTTCTTGCATCAATTTCTACGTCTTTTCCAGCTTGGTGACAGATCAGTTTCGCAAAGAAGATTCCTTCAACTAGATTGTAAATAATTACTTCTAGAACTCGGATTTCAAAAGTTGAAGCAAATGTTTTAAACAAATCGTGTGTTAGGGGCCTACTTGGTGTCATATTTTCTAGCTCAATAGCTATTGCCTGAGCCTCAAAACCACCAATAATAATAGGTAGTCTTCTATTCCCTTCCTTCTCACCAAGAACAAGGGCATAAGCTCCAGACTGTGTTTGGCTGTATGAAAGACCTATTATTTCTAACCCAATTTTATTCATTTACTCAATTTTCTGACTGCAAGAATACAAAAAAAGAAGAATAAAAACCCTAACAAGCATAAAGTTAAAGGTTGTATATTTTATCTTTTTGCTGATTTTATTGCAGCTGTTAGCCTTGGTATAACATCAAACGCGTCTCCAACAATTCCATAATCAGCAGCTTTAAAAAAAGGTGCCTCGGAATCAATGTTGATTACAACTATCGTTTTTGATGAACTCACTCCCGCTAAATGTTGAATTGCGCCTGAAATTCCAATGGCTAAATATAGGTTTGGGGAAATAGCAATTCCTGTTTGACCAACATGCTCATGGTGTGGTCTCCAGCCAATGTCAGAAACAGGTTTAGAACATGCGGTTGCTGCTCCCAAGGCATTTGCTAATTCTTCAATTATTCCCCAGTTTTCACTTCCTTTTAAACCCCTTCCCGCAGAAACGACTAATTCTGCATCCGGAAGAGAGATTCCTTCTGTGTCTCTATTAAAAGATTTATGCTTTAACGAATCATCATCACTCGATGCGCTTATTGTTTCAATGGAACAATCAACCTGTTTTTCATGAACACCAAAGGAGTTTGTTGAAACCACAATAACATTTTTCTCATTTGTGAGTTCAATATTAGCGAATCCTTTTCCTGAAAATGCTTTTTTCTTTAAAGTTATTGGGTTGTTCGAGGAGGGCAATTCAATTACTTCGGTAACTATTCCAGAATTTATTTTTATTGCCAATCTTGAACCTGAAGCTTTACCTTCAGATGATCCGCAAAAAATAATCGAACTCGCGTTTTCATTTTTAACTACATCAGATAAGATAGTCGATACTTTCTGGTGGTTTAAATAATCTAGACCATCAACTTTCACAACTTTTTCCAATCCGACTGACCCCACTTTATTTATTTCCTCATCAGCGATATTACCGATAATAATTCCTTTAGCAGGTACTCCAGTTTTCTCTGCATAAGCAACTCCATAAGATACTGCTTCAAGAGCATTTTTCTTTATGTTCCCATTTATATGTTCAATATGTATTAAAACCGACATGTTAATATTTTTAATGTTAAGTATTTTTATTAATTATTGTTTTATCAAATGACTTTTGCTTCATTTTGCAAGAGAGCGACAAGTTCTTCAACGTTGTTCGCATCAATTAATTTACAAGCCGATTTTGGTGTTGGTGTATCATAACTTACAATTTTTTGGCAATCACTAAATCCGCAAGAGGCAATCACTTTCAAAGGTTTTGATCTCGCCTGCATAATTCCTCTCATGTTTGGAATTCTTAATTCACTCTCTTCTACTAAACCTTTTTGTCCACCCACAATAACTGGGAGGATAGCTGATAAATCTTCACTCCCTCCATCTATAACCCCTGTAATTGTAGCCTCATTTCCGCTAATTTCTAGACCAATGCATGGAGAGACCGATGGGATGCCTAAAAGCTCACCAAGAGCATGAGGAACAACGGCGCCATTATAATCGATAGATTCCTTTCCTGTGATGATCAGGTCAAAAGGGTTGTCCTTGATGTAGTGAGCAATTTCATTTGCCACCTGAATAGGGTCGTTTGCCATTGTATCAATTCTCACTGCATCATCAGCGCCAATTGCCAATGATTTTCTTATAATAGGGTCATTTGAAGCTGGTCCAACATGAATTACAGTAACTGTTGAGCCTGCATTCCTTTCTTTTATGTGTAATGCTTTTGTAAGTCCAAATTCATCATTTGGATTAATCACAAATTGAACACCATTGCTATTGAATTCTGTGTTGTTATTTGTAAAAGTTATCTTAGTTGTAGTATCTGGAACGCTGCTTATGCAAACTAGTATTTTCATGATATATTGTTTTATTAAAATGCAATGATGATTGTACGATATAAGTTATTAAAAGGTTTTAAAAAAATAGAGTTTAGTGAGCAGTAAATGTAGTTTTGAACGTTGTATTTTTTTTGCTTTGTATTTTGATTAAAAAATAGAAATAAAACCATTTAAATTGTTAAATTTGAAATTTCAAAAATTCAATTATGAAAACACTACAATTCAGAGAGGCCCTTAGAGAAGCAATGAATGAGGAAATGAGGAATGATAAGGATATCTTTATTCTTGGAGAGGAAGTTGCTGAATACAACGGTGCATACAAGGTAACTCAGGGCATGCTTGATGAATTTGGTCCTGAGCGTGTTATTGATACGCCTATTGCTGAAAATGGATTTGCGGGAATAGCCATTGGAGCCGCAATGAATGGTTTGAAGCCTATTGTTGAGTTTATGACATTCAATTTTTCTTTAGTTGCAATTGATCAAATTATAAATGGAGCTGCAAAGGTTAATCTGATGAGTGGTGGACAATTTCCTTTGTCAATTGTATTTCGTGGTCCAACTGCTTCTGCGGGTCAATTAGGGGCACAGCATTCACAGGCTTTTGAAAATTGGTATGCCAATACACCCGGTTTAAAAGTAGTCGTTCCATCAACCCCTGGCGACGCAAAAGGACTTTTAAAAGCCTCTATCCGTGATAATGACCCTGTAATATTCATGGAAAGTGAGCAAATGTATGGAGATAAAGGTGAAGTCCCTGAAGGAGAATATATTATTCCACTAGGGGTTGCCGATATAAAGAGAAAAGGAGAGGATGTAACCATAGTTACTTTTGGTAAAATATACCACAGAGTCGTTAAGGCTGCGGAACAATTAGCTAGTGAAGGAATTGATGCAGAGATTGTTGACTTAAGAACTGTTCGACCTATTGATTACCAAACAGTAATTGAGTCGGTTAAAAAAACAAATCGACTCGTAATTGTTGAAGAGGCATGGCCGTTGGCATCTATTTCAACAGAAATAGCTTACAAAGTACAGAGAGAAGCTTTCGATTATTTGGACGCTCCTATTCAAAGAGTTACCATGCGAGATGTTCCAATGAGCTACGCTGCAAATTTGGTTGAGGCAACTTTACCGAATGAGGGTAGAATTATTCAAGCAGTAAAAAAAGTTTGCTACGAAACCGAAAAAAACGCCTAGAATTCAGGTCAAGTTAGTTGTATAAAGACTTCTATTTGATTTCATAAGGTTTTTTAAACTTCATATGTGAAAAAATAAGAGGTGTAATTCGCGTACGTAATACTGATTGATAAGTATTTTTATACAAACTCCAATTTAAAATTATGCGAAAGCTCATAATAGCTTTGATTAGTTTAGTTATAATAGGCATAGTAGGCTATGTGCTTATTCCCATCGAGTCAAAAACGAAAAATTTTGGCTATTCTGAAGCACTTAACGCAATCCCTCCAAAAGCATCATTTATTATTCGCTCAGATAATGTTATTGACAAATGGCGTGAATTGTCCAATTCAACCATTGGAAAGTCCTTCAGCAATATCAAAAGTTATTCTGCAATTCAATCTGTTTTTTCCAGAATTGATTCAGCTCAAGATGAATTTATATCATCTTTTTTAAATCAAAAAGTTTTTATTGCGGGTGTCCTTACAGCAGGAAATCAATTGAATCAAATTGTTGCTTTTGAAAATAAAGGGGCAACGCAAGAACAGGTTAAAGGTTGTATAGAATCTATATTTGGTTCCAAAGCATTAAGTTCTAAAGAATATGAAAACAATACCATAGATTTCTATGCATTGAATGAAACAAAAATCACTTTTGCTCATGTAGGAAATGTAGTGCTGTTTTCTACATCAAGTATTTTAATCGAAGAAGGGATTCGAGAGTTATCTGCAGAAAAACACCTTCCTGATCATGCTGGGTTTAAAAAACTATTAAAAACGGCAGATATTCGAGCAGATGGAAATTTCTTCATCAATTTTAATCAAATTGGAGGTTGTTTGAATCTCTATGGAAACAATGATATCGATTTTTCTAAATCATTTAGTCAATTTGGAGGATGGGCCGAATTGGACTTGAACTCTAGAGATCAAAGTTGGATGTTGAATGGGTTTAGTTGTATTTCTGATTCTTCATCAAGTTATTTAAATTCTTTTACTGGAGAGCAAGCGCAATCCTTGAGTGTGACTTCTGTACTTCCTGAAAATACTGGGGTTTTAAGTTATGTCAGCTTTTCAAATTTTGGTTCCTACAAGGAAAAATACAATCAATATTTAGCCCAAAAACAAATTTTATACAAACACCAGAAGAATATTTTGAATATTAATAAAAAACATAAATTTATTGTAGATGAGGATTTTTACAGTTGGATAGGTGATGAAATTGCAATGTTTACGGTTAGTGGTGATGAAACTTCTTTCGAAAGAAATTCTGGGTTAATTATAAAAATATCAGACCTTGATAAAGCAAAAGATGGCCTGAGAAAAATCCATGAGAGTACCGGTGTGCAAAGTGAAGTCGAATATCAAACGTTAGTAATTAATGATTTAGGGCTTGTTAATTTCTTCCCGCTTGTATTAGGTGATGAATTTAATTCAATCTCAGGGTCCAAATACTTAGTAATCGAAGATTATATCGTTTTTGCAAATGACGAGAGCGTACTTAAGCATATTGTTAATTTTTATTTGCGTGGAAAAACATTAGTTAAAAACATTCAGTTCAATCAATTTTACAGTCAATTTTCGGGGGAGTCCAATCTCTTTTACTATTACAACTTTAAGTTGGCTAATAATTACTTTGGTTCATTCCTTGAAAGCAGTCAATTGGAAAGCTACAGAACCAATCAAGATAGTTTAAATAAATTGCAGGCCTTTGGATTTCAAATTAATGCAAGCAAAAAGCTTTTTTTTACAAATGCATACATCAATTATAATACGAATTTAGGTTCTCAAAATGTATCGCTCATTGAAGTGAAGCTAGATACTACATATTCGATTCGTCCATCTATTGTAAAAAATCATTATACAAAGGAAAAAGAACTCTTAATCCAAGATGATAACCATATGCTCTATTTGGTAAACAATGTGGGTAAGGTAATTTGGAAAAAGGATTTAAAAGAGCCAATTGTTGGAAGTATACAACAGGTGGATAGATATAAGAATGATAAACTTCAATATGCTTTCGTTACGAAAAATAAAATTCACCAAATAGATCGTAAAGGTAGAGATGTTGAAGGATATCCAGTTGAATTAAAAGCACCTGTAACCAAAGGACTTGTTGTTTTCGATTATGATAAAAATAGAAATTATAGATTGTTGGTTACTCAAGGTAAACACATACATAATTTTAGTATCGATGGAAAAGTTGTAAAAGGTTGGGAGTTTATTTCTGGAGATAATATTGTTGTTGAGCCAAATTTAATCCAAGTTGAAGACAAAGACTATATTGTTTTATCTGATGAGTCTGGAAAAGTTAGGGTTTTAAATAGAAAAGGAGAGGATCGGTTAAAATTAAGCAATCAATTTCCGCCCCAAACTAAGAATTATTCTGTTTGGAAGAATAATGCATTATCGAACTCAGGCGTTTTAGGATCGGATACGAATGGAACCATTTATTTTCTAAAGTTAGCAGACGAAATGGAGACTTTTGCAGTCAAATCTTTTGAGGGTGATTTTGATATTGAGTACAAAGACTTTAATGGTGATGGAACTTTAGATTTCGTAGTTACAAATGATCAAAGTGTTCAGGTTTTTAAAAACAACAAAAAAATTGATGCTACCATAACCGATATAGAGTTTAAACCCGCCTATGGAGTTGAAACATTTCAGCTTGATAAAAATAGAACAGTAAACATTTTAGCGGATAAAAAAGAGATGAAAATTTATGGCTATGATGAAAAAGGAAATTTGTTAAATAGTTTTCCAATAGAGGGTATTTCTCCTTCTTTGGTTACCGATATTGATAACAATAAAAGCTACGATTTGATTGTAGGTGATAAACTGGGTAGTTTATATATTTATTCCCTTGGTAACTAACCTATCTGCACTTAAGTAAGCGATGAAATCACCAGGTAGATAATTTAGTTGTTGGAGTTTTTAAATCATACAAAGAGGTGTATTCATAACTTATGGAATTAAAGGTTTTACAGCAAGAGATTGATGAATGGATTAAAACAATTGGAGTGCGCTATTTTAATGAATTAACCAATCTTGCAATACTTACAGAAGAGGTTGGTGAATTAGCCAGAATTATAAGCCGAAAATATGGAGAGCAATCCTTTAAAAATCCAGATGAGGAGAAGGATTTGGCAGATGAAATGGCCGATGTGTTATGGGTTTTAGTTTGCTTGGCGAATCAAACCGGTGTTGATTTAGAAGATGCCATTCAAAAAAACATTGCAAAGAAGACGAGTCGAGATAAAAACAGACATAGAAACAACCAGAAATTATCCAAATAAAATTCTATAAGGCAATTGTTTTTTGATTCAATAATTATTTTTTGATTTAGGCTGTATCTTTTTTAAAATACTTGCATTATACCTTTACACACTACCTATATACATATATAGAATATACACACGAGTATATTTTTAAGCTCCAGTTCATCTGGAGCTTTTCAATTTTTGATCAAAAGATATTATGCGTGAAACAATTTGCAATGAACACTTTTTAAGAGACGTGAAGGCAAATTACATAAAGTACTAGGAATGTTCCTATCGAATTAAACTCACAATACCTACCTTCTCTTTCCATTTTCTGGTATGTTTTAACATATACCTTAGTTTGTAAACATACACATCTTGTGGTTGAGGATTTCCATTAACTGTTCCATCCCAACCAGAAGATAGGTCTTTAGTTTCATAGGCGAGATTTCCCCACCGATCATATATAAGTAATTCATATTGTTCGAGAATTTCGCTGTATGCTTTAAAAACTTCATTTTTTCCATCGCCATTTGGGGTGAATGTATTTGGAATAAAAAGAGGAAATATCACTTTCACAATAATTGAGTCGGTAAATTGACAAGTCTTATTATCACTGTAACTAAAGTAATAGGTAATGTCTTGATCTGGTGAGCCATTAATTGAGTTACAATTATTGCAGTTTAAAAAATCACTTGGTGTCCAAGAGTATTGGTAATTGGGGTTTAATTCAGCTGAGAAACTGTTACCAAATTGGATGATGTATTCGTCCTCTATGTTTTGTGGAGGGCTGGGTATGACATCAATTTTAATGGTGTCATAAGCGAAACAATTTCCTTTGTAGATGATGCTTGTGTAAAGTTTGCTTTCCTGCGGATAAATGATTATTGAAGAATCGTTTAGGTTATCTTCAAGTTCGGAAGATGTCCATAAATATTCATCTCCACCATTAAGAAATAGGTTAATTCGAGAACCTGCACAAACTAGTGTATCTGGAGTAGAGGTTTGATTAATTGTATTCAATGCGACATCAAATGTGTCTATTGAATTTCCACATGAACTTTCAGTAACTATATAATACGTATCTGAGTTGTTTTTTGGAAAATAAATTGAGTCATTTTTGAGCTCGAATGGTTTGTTGTTTAATTCACTAACTACATAGTCAGAGCCCTTGTAGAAGAAGTAGTTGGGAGATTCTTCCTCACAAGCAGTATCTCCTACTGAAGAACTTTCAGGGGGATAAAAGACAGGTATTTGAACATTTGTAGTATCTGTTCCACAGTTGTTCTTGTATTCTACAAAATACTCGGTTGTACTATCGGGTTGAACAGTTAAACTAGGCCCTTGGGTTAAAAAAGTAGAATTTTTGGACCACCAAGTATAATTATTATCTGTTGGACCACCAATGGAATGAATTGTTAGACTATTGTTTGAACATATGAATGTGTCAATGTCAATACTAATTTCTGGAATCTTTATCACCTCTACGTTTACCTCCGCAGTATCTGAATATGGACATTGACTAGAATCAATAGCAATTAATGAGATGACATATTCTCCTGCATCACTAAAGAAGAATTCACCATCGAATGATTTTGAAATTGATCCATCTGGATAAATCCATTTGTATTCTTTTCCACCTGTACTTTGATTTTTAAAAAATACGGGGTCATTTTTACAATGTGCAGAATCTTTGGTGAATTTAATATTTGCTGTTAGTTTTGAAATATCCATTTTAATAATTGCTAAGTTGCAATTGTCGGAATTGTTTGTTGTTGAATATGCTGTTGGGGTTACAGGAAAAGCCGATGAAGCGCCACATCCCGCACAAACAGCTTGGTATATCGTTCCACTTCTATCAAATCTACTTGTCCCTCCATCAACATGTTCACTTAGAGTATTTCCTCCGAAGTAACTTCCATACTTAAGTGACGAAAAATCAGGTCCCAATAACATGAAATAAAAATCTGATCCGTCGGTATTGCTTTGGTAAGCATCAGAGGTAATTGGCATATTTTGTGTTCCTATAATATCACTGTTAACTGCACCCCCCCAACCGGATAAATAAACCTCCTTACAGTTACTTACCATGAAGGCTCCCGGAACTATATTTATCCTTCCATTACCTGAGCCAATTACAGTAGCGGCTTCAAGTGTCGATAAATCTTCACTATATTTTTGTAAAAATTGTTTACTATTTGTGTTTTTATATACACCCGCTGTTACAGGCATATTTCCTTGGGATTGGCCAAAGCAGTATACTTTGTCTTCGAAATCTACTTCTACAAAATAACTTTGGTCATATGCACTCGTTCCAACAAATGTACCGTTTATTATGCTTGATCCATTTGCCGAAATTCTAGCGATAAAACCATCAATACCGCCATTATTGTTACTTGACCGACCATTTAAGGTTAAATTTGTACTGTTACTACCTCCAGTAATATAGGTTTCCCCGATTGAGTTTTGTTTGCTTGCATAGCAGGCATCATCTCTGCTTCCTCCAAAGTAACTTCCCCAAATAATTGCCGACAAATCTTGATTAAACTTTGCGACGCATCCATCTTGACTGCCTCCTCCATAAGTTGTTTGAAAACCATTTGGTGTTGGTAAATTATTACTAGAAGTAACTGAGGATATGAAGATATTATTCTGATTATCGGTCGTAACTTCACCTCTATAATCGTCTGCGTAATTATGCGATAAACCACTAAAATCATAAGGATCGTTTAAAGCATCATTACCACTTCCTCCATAATAGGTGCTTCCTAGTATCTCATCACCATTATTACTGAGCTTTGTGATGACTATATCAGTGCCGGATGTGAATTCTAAAATATTACTAGCTAAAACTCCAGTTCCTCCATTAAATGTTTTATCATATGCGTTCGCACTTACCGGGTAGTTTGTTGAACTTGTTATTCCATAAACAACCAATTCATTGTTTGAGTTTACAACCATACTATGCGGTGCTTCTAAACCTGATCCACCGATGTATGTGGAATAAATTAAACTTTTACCATCAGGACTAAATTTTGAAATGGTCATATCAATTTGTCCACCTCCATATGTACTTTGAAAACTTCCTAACTGTGTGGGATAGCCACCGCCAAAAGCAATTCCTCCGGCATATGCATAACCAGATTCATCATATGTAGCTGTATACCCCCAGTTGTCTAATGTTGCTCCAGTAAATGAGGAAAAGTTTAGCTGGGGATCAATAACGAGTGATTGTGTTATTGTTTGAATTCCAGTTTCAAGAGTAAATGTATTCCAATTTAACTGTCTGAAGTTCGTTGCTATATTTTTGGATGGCTGGGATAAAAAATAAGAGGTAGGATTTTCATCGGCAATATCTCCAACACTTGTTTTTAGCATTATTTTTCTAGGCGTAAAATAAACCGAATCTAACCCCAAATATTTAATTCTTATGTTTTCAGAATTTGCAAATGGATGGAGAATAAAATCATACTTAATGGAATTTTCTTGAAAGTAGATTTTTAAGTCAATTTTTGGGTATATCTCTTTTAGCGTAATTTCTGAATATGGATTTAAATTTGAAACCCAATTATCGAGAGATTGTCCCTGAAAAAGGTTGATGTGAAAACTCCCTGCTGATTTTGAATCGATATTTTTACTGAAGTTAGCATTGATAAATTTTACTTTAAATGTATGCCCCTTTATTAAATTGCTTTTAGAGTGTTTGTGTCCATGGTGATGTTTCCGGTGTTGATTTGTTTCTTTTTCGTGTTTATGACCAAGAATATGATCCATTTGATTTGGAGAAAGTACTTTTATTTTGAAGCTTCCATCTTTTTCTATAAAGAATTCACCATAATTTAGTTTTGTGCTAAAAAGAACATTTTCAGGGTGTTGCCCTTTGTTTTCTACAAAAAATCCACGTTGTGGAATTCCACAAAAATAAGATAGGAGCAACAATATAGTAAGGACTTTTTTCAATTTGTGTGCAAAATACTGATTTTGAAACGTATAGCTAAAACATAAATTGCACAAATTTGTTACATAAAAGGCTGGTTTTACTCAGCCTTTTGGAAAAAATTACAATTTTAACGTTTGTTGTTTATTGTGTAATGCGATTAAAGCTATTCCAATCAATGATAACCCAATTAAAAAAGACAAAATAATAGGAGGAATAGTTCCACTTGGAAAAACCGGAAATAAATTATTTTCATCCTCATTTTCATCTTCTTTTTGATTTTGTTGTGCTTTCAAACGGGTAATCTTATTCTCATATTTCTTAGGGTAGGCACTGTACCATTCTCTTTCCCACCAAGTAATGTCCTCTAAGTTATCGAGCTCAATATTTCTTCTGTCCAATACTTTTTGATAATATGGAAGGACTTTGTCACAGCTTTCATCGTTTATTTTAGCTGGATTTCTCAATACGTATCGACATTGAAAATTCTCTTTGTTTTTTGTTTCAATGAATGCTAAATCCTGAGGATAGGTTTTTCGATTGTATCGGATATGAAGTCTTGTAAAGTGTAGTTTTCCAGAATAATTTGCTCCCCAAGAGTTTCGAGTGGTTCTTAACCAATCTACACCTACGTTTGATAGCTCCTGAGCTTCAGGAGGAGTTGTGTTGCAAGGATCGCATTTTGTAAAATTTTTGCCATCTAAATCCCAAGAGTATTCAACAAATGCAGAGGACTTATTGTTGGTCCATGCCTTGCTGAAAACACTTTTGTAAAAATCTCCAAAAACATCTCTCACAAACAATGGGACATCTGTATTGGATGGCATAACTTTGGTTCTATAATTCGAAGTTTCCACACGTCCATTTTGAGTTAATGCATATACAATTAAATCCTGGTTTCCATTTGAGTTGGCCATTCCCAGTCGGATGGGCAACATGAATTTTTTATGCGTAAAAGAGATTTGAAGTGGACTTAGATACTTTCCTCTTCGATTGTTCAAACGTTTTGTATTTACTTTTGCTAAGAAAAATTTCATGTCGTCTTTGATATACGGAATGAGTACTTCATTGGCTTTTTCTGGGATTTTATATCCGTTATCTGTTAGCCAATTTTTGAGTCCCGATGATTCTGTTGCAGAGAGAATTAAAATGTCGTATTCCCCAATTTCATATTCCGCTTCAACGGTAACGCCTTCATATTTATTTTTATCCGCTTTTTCCATTATTACGTCATTTAAGTTGTAGGACTCGCTATTGAATAACATAGATTTAAAAACTCTATTTTCCCAACAAGGATTTTGGTCATAATATTCTGCTAATCTTGGAGCGGAATATCCGTCAAATCGCTCAAATAAATCCTTTCGGACCACTTTGATGTCGTTTTCCTGCAAAACAACAGGTACGGGAACCACCATGGCGAATTCTTTAAAATCACCTTCGTAGTCATTGGCCATAGTAATCGTGTTTTTTTGATTAGACGAATTCCGAACCATGATAACTTGTGAAGATTTATTAAATAGTTTTCCGTCTGCTTTTGCTACATAAAATCCGCAAAAAGCTTGTGCTGAGATTGTACATGCCGTCATGGCAATTACGAGTAGTTTGATCTTTTTCATTGTATTGATTTTTGATTGTTATATGTCCATTGAAAAGATGGAGTTGAATTTATTTTGTTTAAAAATGGAGTTAAGGGAGATATGAAAAATAACACCCAAAATGGTGCAGAAGACAGGTAGTGAAATTCCATCAGGTAAAAGGATAGTAATCCAACTACTGACGACCAAATTGCCCGTATTGTGCTATTGTTTGGAGTGGTTCGCGGGTCGGTAATCATAAAGAAACTAAACAGCAGTAATGACCCGCTGGTGAACTTATGCAAAACAAAGTCCATTGGCCACCCCAAATACAGATTCAAGTAAACAGTTTCAAGAATAAATAAAGTAGACAAGAAAACAATTCCAGTAATAAGTTGTTTTACTTCAATAAGCACCAGCCATGAAAAGATGCCAATAATCAAAATGTAAAGGGAAGAACTTCCCCACTGACCAGGGGAAATCCAAGCATCTCCTGTGAGCATAATTGTTAGGATGATTCCAAAATTTACAGGATTAAAAATATGCTTCCCATTATGTTTTATAATGAATTTTGATGCAATTGTAATTATCGCTGCCAGAATGTATGTTTTAATGCTGTTTGCTCTTAATAAAAGAAGCAAGCCCAATCCTGAAATTATAGCACTTAGTAATGATGCATAGGGTAGATTAAGTTTTTTTATGGCTAAAAATTGAGTTCCAGTAACCGTAAAAAACATTATAGAGACTACGAAAAGATTAATTTTCCATTCTAAAAAGAACAATCCAAAAATCAGAAAGCTTCCAAGAAAAATAATTTGAAAAATTCGGGGGTTTTTAAGCTTTAAAATTAAATTCATCTCAAGTGCATTTGAACTTAAGATGCAGTTTGTTTATTTATTCCATAAATGGGAATGGGAATTTTTTATGAAATATACAGAATAAAATAAATTCAGTTGTTTATATACTTGATTATCAGTTTATTATTTAATTTTTTTAAATGATTTTTAAAAAAAATTAACGTATTTATTCAGAAAAGTATTTGAAAAAGTACGGAATGGTTTCGATTCCTTTGTAAAAATTGAACAGGCCAAAATGTTCATTTGGAGAGTGGATGGCATCTGAATTTAAGCCAAATCCCATTAAAATACAGTTGGAGTTTAATGTGTTTTCAAAGAAAGAAACGATGGGAATGCTCCCTCCCTGACGAACGGGTATAGGTGTTTTGCCAAAAGTGCTTTCCATTGCTTTACTTGCTGCTTTATAGCCCTTGGAGGTTAAGTCGGTTACAGCAGGTTCCCCACCGTGTTGAGCCATTACTTTTACTTTAACGGATTTAGGAGCGATACTTTCAAAGTGCT